>Ga0268281_1000223_pt1 | contig 44674 bp, 41 predicted proteins | sample saktaG_10_FD_190134 | JGI IMG/M metagenome (GOLD analysis project Ga0268281, IMG submission 190134) | Saline water microbial communities from Sakinaw Lake, British Columbia, Canada - sak_2011_5_24_50m | ecosystem: Environmental > Aquatic > Non-marine Saline and Alkaline > Saline ...
GAAACAAAAGAGAATCACTTGGACTAAAGCAAAAGGATTTTGCAAAAAAAATCTCAGAAAAGGAATCATTAGTTCATAACATAGAAACAGGCTCTTTTAAGCCGAGCATAAGCCTTGCAACAAAACTAGAAAAGTTTCTAAAGATAAGGTTAATTGAGGAATATGAAGAAGGGCATCAAAAAGGCTCTAAAACAGAAGCAGATGGATTTACAATAGGTGATTTAGTAAAAGTAAAGAAATAAAGCTAGTTATAATCAATACAGTAATCAACATCCTCTTTATACATAGGGCATATTATCTCTATGATTCTATCTTTTGAGACAAAGCCCTCAAAAGCATGATTTTCAATAATTAGTGTAGGATATCTACTGATTTCATACTGGTCTTTCAGCATTTCAATCATTGGCTCATCAGTATATGTTGAGTCAAGTGCAAAAATAAGCAGCTTGTCCTTAAACTCATTTTTTAAATAAGTTAATATAAAAGCCTGCTCACCACAATCAGGGCATTCCTTATCAGTAGAATAGAAGTAAAGTATGGCAACCATGTCATTGTTGCATATTTTCTTTGTTCTTTGTGCCAGAAGCCAGTAATTAAGTTGTGCAAGGATATATTCTCTTTTAAGGGTATGAAGATCTTCTTTGTTTAGGTTTGCGTTTTGCTCATAATTTTCCAGTCTTCCACTTGTTTCAATTAAGCTCTTTACACTGCTTTCAAATGTCTTTGAAACAGCATCACAGTTTTTTTCCTGGCTCAGCTGGTCAATATAAGCATACTGAAGCTGCAAGCTGCTGTAGTCAAGTTTCTCTATCCTGTTCACTGACTCAATATATTGGACTCTTTTCCCTTCAATTACCAATCCAAGCATAATCCCAAGGATGAATATAAACAATGTAAGCAGAGCTGCGATAAAATACCTTTTTTTGTTAAGTTCCCTTACCATTTTTTAACCTTTTTAAATATCAAATCCTTTGTTATTCCAAGCCATATTGTCCCAAGCAGCAGGTAATAAAATAATATAAAGACCAGCAAGGGTGCTATTCCCTGGCTTGTAAGCCTTTGCTTTGTATATTTGTGGGCAAGAGTAAATACTGTTAGGGATAGTGTTATCATCACAGCGATTATAATTATCTTGTAATAATTGAAATCCAATAAATTGATATTAAGGTTAATGTTAGCTATAAATGAAAATATGTCAAAATCAACAAGGCTCAGGTTATGCAAACCGGTAAACAATGGCTTAAAAACATTATAAAAGAGCACAAGAATTATTATTGACATGGCAATAAAGCCAGCACATAGCACCATGGGCATCTGCAATATGCCAAAGTCACCATACTCTTTTTTAAACATCATCTTCCTGTAGTCCCAGACATTCAGGATAGATCCCTTGTTCCACCTGTTTCTCTGAAAGTAAAAATTCTTTAAATTATTTGGAGCATAGGTATATACATTTACATTTAGCAGCTGTATTATTTTATATTGGTGTTTCTGCAGCCTGAATGCAATCTCCATGTCTTCTGTATTATGGCCCTGCCTGAATCCGCCAATCTTATCAATAATAGTTTTCCTGTAAACGCCGAATGGCCCGGGTGTAACATGAACGCAGTTAAGATAGCTCATTATCTTCTTATAAAAGAAATTCACAATATATTCATAGCATTGTATTTTCTGCAAAATTCCCTTTGGATTTTTAATCTTAATCAATGGCAGAACAGCAGCCACATTATTATCAGTAAAATAAGGCAGCATTTTTTTAAGTGCAGCTTTCTCTACAGAAGAATCTGCGTCAAGGCATGTAAAAAACTCGCCTTTTGCTATTTTTAATGCATTGTTCAGTGCAACCCACTTGCCCTGGTTAGCTTGGTTTATCAGCTTAATATCATACTCTTTATGTTTATCAATAAATTTCTCTGCAACATCTTTTGTTGAGTCTGTTGAGCCATCATTTACAATAATTACATCCAACTTATTTTTTGGGTAGTCAAGACCAACAATAGAATCAAGGGTTTCCAAAATAACATCTTCCTCATTATGTGCAGGAACAACAATTGAGACAAGTGGAAATTTTTTAATAACTTTCTTTTTTTCTTCCTTGCTGTCTAAAAAAGTTATAAGCCAGAATATTGTATAGAATAATGTTATCACATAAATAACTGGAAGGATTATATTAATTATAGCCATTTTTTACTTCCCATATTTCTATGCCTTGGTTGTTATAGATATTATTAAATGTTTCGTTATTTCTGAACAAAAACAAGAGACCCTGCTGCTCTTTTTCCCAAACTAAACCCTGCTTCATCTCATTATCAATCCATATATAGTTTATATTGTATTTTTCCAAAAGGCTTTTTGTATTCTTTAGGTTTCTTGAATAAAAAATCTCTTCTGAATTATTAAATTTTTCTTTTGCATCAGGATAATATTCAAACATTGAATCTATCATGACAGGTTTTTCTGCAATAGCATTTATCCAGAATCCTTTTGAGTAGTGGGAAAAAACAATCTTATTTGGCTCTGAATAATGCTTGAGCCAGTCAAGGCTTTTTATTACCTCATTATCAGGCTGCATAGTGCTAACCCTGTTTAAGTAGGATATTGTTGAGAATGCTAACCCGCAGATTATAAGCAGCATAGTAAGATTTTTTATTATATTAACCTCCCACTGCATATCTCTTATTTTAACAAATGCATATCCTGCAAAGACAGAAAAAACAAATGTCAAGTATACAATAACATTTTTTTCATAAAAAGAGGATGCAATCATAATTAAAAGCAGCAGAAAAATAAATAAATGCTCTTTTTTCTTTTTCCACATCAAAAAAAATCCAGCAATTGCAAGAATAATATTAAAAATACCTATTCCTATTAAAGCTCCAAAGTCAGAGATGAAGTCCTGGAGTATATTTTCTGCAGGAAGAACTTTTGTTTTTTGCTGAAAATAAAGCGGAAAACAGAGGACTGATATTATGAGCAATATAAACAAAAAAACTGCTGCTTTTTTTGATTGAAAGGAAAACACTGGTTTTTTAGGTTTAGTTGTGCTTTCCTCTTTTTGTTTCTCCTCAATCATGTAGGATATCATTATAGTTATTGCTAATAAAGCATTGAATATGCCAAATGATATTGCTGCAGCAAAAGCAAACAGTGACAGAATAGTAAGAAAAATGTTCTTTTTGGAAAAAAGATATATGCCTAGCAAAGTCAGAAAAACAGGAACAGAATGAGTGTTTGAAATTGCAGATAAATAAATAAAGGCAGGGGATATAACCAGGATTAATAAAATAATAAATCTCTGCTTTATTTCTATTTTAAATTCTCTAAGAATTAAATAAAAAACAAGAACAGAAAGCAAACCAAATAAAAAAGGAATTAATTTGGATGCTAAATCAATGCCTATTAAATACCCTATTGAAGCAAGCACAAGATGGTATGGGTTAAAGACATAGTTTAGGTCTTGAATTAATGACTTTTGCTCAATTATCTGCCTTGCAATATTTGCATGATAGTATGATTCCTCTCCAATCATAATATTGTTGTAGAATAAAAACCTAACTAAATAAAGTATTAAAAGGACTATAAAAGCTGCCAGCATTACATAAACTAATGTATTCTTTTCTGTCAGTTTCATTTTTCTTCCATCCTGCACAATGATTTGTATATCTTAACTTCTTTATTATATACTAATTCAAAACATTTTTCATCTGTACTATAACTTAAATCAGCTATATCATAATAATTCATTGATCTCTTGGATAAAAGGATATATTTTATATTATATTTATTCAATAAAGGTATTGCTTCTGTTTCATAATGGGTTGTATATATTTTTTTTACATCCTCAAGGCGCTGCTCTGCATCTTTTATTAACAGGAAGTTTTTATCAATGACATTTTTTCTTTGTGCAATGGTGTTTATTAGATAACCTTCATCAAGGCTTGCAAGGATAACATCTTTTTCATCACTGTTGTTTTTCAACCACAAAAAGGAATCTATTTCATTCTTTGATACGGTTTCTTTAATAACCCTGTTTGTGTAACTAATAGTAGGAATAATTGAGTTAAAGATAAAAATCAGGAAAATCACTGCAATAAAAATCCTCTTGTATTTTGAAAATTTTGTCTTATCTATAAACAAAATGGAATCAGAGTAAAACTTACTGAACAACAAAACAAAGATTACACCAAAGAAAATAAGGCCTGTCTTCAATGGTATAAGCTTAAACCACAGTAAAAAAAGCTCTGAAAGGGCAAATCCCATTAAAAGGTAAATCTTCCTGTTTTTCTTCTTAAAAATATATTTATAAATTAAGTATATCCCTGAAATAAGGGGTATTATCCCAATATAAAACAGCGCGTTCAGTATGCTTAACTGTGAAAAGGATTGACTAAGCAGCTCTTTTGGTATGTTCTGCCAGATGACAAACTGGCCATGAACCAGAAATGCATTTTTGTATACAATAAAATTAAGCCAGGTAACAAGAATTGTTGAGAATATTATTAACTCTAACTCTGCCCTGCTTTGTTTCAGATGCTCTATCTTAATAAACAAAACATAAAGTAAAAAAGCCATGATTAATAAAAACGCAGATGCATGCATTAATGCAATTATTATAATAGAAACAATAAAATGATTAATATATTTTGCATCCTTGTTAATCTTTATCAGGAAGTATATCAGAAAGAACATAAGCGGGATAACCAGTGAGAATACTGAAACACTGTTTACTGTTTCAGCAAAAAATATTGGAATAAAACCAGATATAAATGATGAAAATAGTGCTGCACCCTGGCTTTTTGTTATCTCTTTTGCAATAAGATATACAATAAAAATAAGGCATGATGCAAATATATTTGGCAATAGCTTGCAAACAAGGTTTAAGGGCATGAAAAGATTGAAAAAAGCCAGAATATACTGAAAAAATGGCTGGAAAAGAAAATTCCTGCCAGAATAGCTTAAATCATCCTTAAATAAGGGCAATCCTGTTTCTCTTATGTGTTCTACCTGCCTTATGTTAAAATAGGCATCCTCACTGAAGTAAGGTGTCTGAAAAGCAAAATAAAGTCTTGTACCAAGCACTAGGCCAAATATTAAGGCCAGCCATATGTATTCCTTTTTAAGCATTAGGCCAAGAAGAAGATTATCTTATTTATATCTTAGGGTTTTATACCAGATCATAACTAATGTCTGCGCATATTATCTCTATATAATCTATTACCTCTTCAGCCTTATCAGAGCTAATAAATTTCAATCCCCCTTCTTTGCTTCTAAGAAATGCCTTATAATCTTCCCAGCTGGTTTTTCCTGTTTTTTCAAACGCATAGAGAATATCCTTTGTTACAGTTGGACCTGCATTATAGCCTGTAAGCTGGTATTCAAGTTTTTCAAAGTTATATTTAATCTCCTGCAGTTCAAAGTAATATACTGAAACCTTTGCATTAACTTCTATATCTTCTTTTAACACCCCTGTCAAATAATTATCATTATCCCGGTATGCTATATATTCAGAAAAAAGTTCAGGATACCTATCTATAACATCTTTGAAAGCATCTACCTTAAGCTGCCCCATTCCAATACATCCTGCTTCATTGACAACATATGGGCCCCATATTGATCCTTCTTTTCCCCATTCTCTCCAGTTTGCTTCTTTTTCCCATAGAGCAAGGTAAAGTGCAACCTTTTTATAATCAATTGCATGTTCTTCAGCTAATTCAAGTATTGTTGTATACTCATTATTCTTTATTTCAACTGTTATTTCTTTTGATTCTTTTATCATATTTAAAGTTGTTTCTGGATAAAATTTATAATATTCTTTCCCTTGTTCATCTTCTAGTGGGCTTTCTTGCTGCTCAATATTTTCTTGTTTCTCATCAAGCCAAGATAATACTAGTTTTTGCAGCTCTTCTATTCTTTCTTGTAAATATTCTGATATTGTAAGGCTGCCTATTTCAACATTGGATTTATCAACTGTTCGTATTGTTATCCTTTGGCTTGATTCCTTTGATTTATCTATGCGAAACTCAATATTTCCATCATCATAATTAATAATAGTATTCTTGTCAAATTCTACATTCTCAATCTTTGATAAGCTGTCCCTTCGAAGCCTTGCCTTTCCCTCCTCAAATTCTATTTGGTATATTTGCTCTCCCTCATAATATTTTGTTATTAATGCATTTCCATCAATTTTTATTTTATCCCACTCTTCTCCGCTTATTCCTATACCCATATCCTGGTATGAGATGCAGTTTTTTTCAATGCAGTCCTCACTATTATGAAATGAGCCAATATTTACTATAAGCTCTTTATCATCGGAATTCTTAAATTCAAGTTTTTCTTCTTCTTCTGTTTGCAGCTCAAGGATAGTATCTTTGCCAGTAAGAATTATTTTAGCAGGGCTTAGTTTGTAATCCACAGAAACATACCCTTTAACTTCAACAAGGCCTTTTTCCATTTTGATCTCTGTTTCATCAATCATTGCCTGGACTTTAGTTTCTTCCAGCTCAATAATTGAGTTTTTGCTGACTATTAGTTTTCCATCCTTAAACTCAATTGAGCCATCTTTTGGAACACTAATGTGCTGTCCGTCTAAATCAAAACTAGAGTCAGAAGAAAAAAATAATTTTCCGCTTACAGGATATCCATTTTCCACAACAATATCTCCAAATTTTATATTTGGGATATCTCCATTAGCAAGCTCTATTGTATCAATGCCTTCTGTTCCAGTAATAGTAAGTTTACCAGTTATATCATTAAGATTAGCATTTCCATTAGTAAGCTCCACTATAATCCCTTCTTCAGATGATGTTGAATCAGGAGCAGATATGAAAGGGATAATCAGGGCCAGAAACATAACTAAAGCAATAAGAAATTTAAGTAAATTGTTTTTATTTATTTTTGTAGGCATTTTTAAACATGAATTCAGAATTGATTAAAATATTTACAATATAAATCTTATGCATAACCAGCACTTTTTTTTATATTTTTTACATAAGTAATAACAATATTAATCTTCCGCTCAAGTTTGGAATTAACTTCTTCTTCTGTATCAGTGTTTTGAACACCATATGATCCTTTATATTTTTTAAAGATATTCAATGCTTCATTTGTATGCAGAAACTCTTCTAATTTATCCCAATTTCCTCCTCCATTATTTTTAAATTCAGTTAAGATATCTTTTGTTACAGTAGGGCCAGCATTATAAGCCATTAAGAGTATATCCTCTTCATTGCCTGTATATTTATAATTAGATTCCACTTTTTCTTGTGAAAATCCATATGTTGTCTTTAGTGAATTCATATAATCAAAGCCCACCTCTAGATTAAGAAGTGCATCATCTTCTATAGCTTCTGTTAGTTTTTCATCTGTATCTGTATAAGAAACGTATTCTTTGTATTTCTCTGGATTTCTGTTAATAACATCTCTGAAAGATATTGCAGATACTTGTGTAAATCCAACACAGCCTCCTAGTTTTGCATCTTGATTCATTGACGATTCCTGGTTTATCCATGAAAGAACAAGGTTTTCAGTCATTAGGTCTCCTCTCTTTTCTTTTACTACATCATAAAGTGTTTTATCATCAATATAAACCCCCTCTGCTTTTTCCTTAAGCTGATTTGGGATCTCTGGGATGGTTTTTGTATAAATCTGTTTTTGTATTAGTCCTTTAAGCATTGCTTCTGAACTAACAGTTAATTGGATGTTTTCATCATCATAAAATTTTGCATCAATTATTCCATTGCCAACGTTTATCCTATCCCTGTTTATTTCTTCTGCCCTTTTTTCTGAGGTCTCAACAAATAAAGTTATACCCCCACTTTCATAGTTAATAACTGTTTTCTTACTAAATTCTGTATCTTCAAGTTTTGATAAATCCCTGCTAAGCTTTGCTTTTCCACCATCAAAGTTGATTTCATATATTTTCTCTTCATTATAATATTTGCTTATTAATGCATTGCCATCAACCTTTAGTTTATTCCACTCTTCGCCACTCATGCCTATGCCCATTTCCTGGTATGAAATACAATTCCCAGTACATTCATCGCTCTTGTGAAATGAGCCAAGATTTATGATAAGCCCGTTAATTTCATCTAAATTCTTAAACTCAAATTTTTCTTTCTCTTCTGTTTGCAGCTCAAGGACACTATCTTTACCAGTAAGAATTATTTTGTTTGGGCTGTTTTCATAATCAACAGAAATACGCCCAGTAGCTTCAATAATATCTCCATGTATCTTGATTTCTGTTTCATCAGTCTTTGCCGTAAGTTTAGTGCCACCTACTCCATCTACTCCACTTACTTCAATAGAAGTGCCTTTGCTGATTATTATTTTTCCATCTTTAAACTCAATTGAACCATCTTTTGGAACACTAATGTGCTGTCCATCTAAATCAAAACTGCTATCAGCAGAAAAAAACAATTTTCCGCTTACAGGATTTCCATTTTCAACAACAAGATTCCCAGACTTTATATTAGGGATAGTTCCTCCTGCTGTTTTTATTGTGTTAAATTCCTCAGTTACAGTTATCTTCCCACTTTTACCTTCAAGATTAGCAGTTCCATCAACAGGTTCCACTTCTAATTCTTCTGGAGAGCTTGTTTCAATAGTAGTTTCAGAAACAACAGGGAGATCAGTAGAATCTCCATTACTTGCACCTAAATCATAAGCTGAATTTACTTTTGATATAATAATAACTAAAGAGAAAATAACCAACAAAGCAATTAAACTCATTAAATTATTTTTATTCATCTTCTTTAAGTAGCTCCTCGCTTTCCTTAAAGCCATTTGCAAACAAGAACATAAACTGAGTACCATACTCTATTATTGATTGGTTGTCTAGAACAGAATATATCAATGTATTCTCATCATAAGGATAAATCTTGAAATTAAGGTCTTGGTTAACCAAATAAGTCATATCCACCCAGTCAGGGTCTTCAACCTCCTTTCCGACTATTTCTTTTGCTATATTGTGTATATGACCAAGCCTTACTGGAACCATTTTGTAGAATTCACTTATTTTTGATTTAGACTCTCCTTTTATAATGGTTATTGGGTAATCAATCCTAAATTCAACATTATTTTCATTTATTTTTGTTTCTGTATTAATTTCGTCAAATTCAAATTCAAAGCCCATGTCACTAAAGGCATTAAGACTTTCAATGCATTCTGGCAGTGCATTATTTACATATGAAGAAAGCTCTTGCTCCATTTCTTCAATTGTTGGGGAAACATCTTCTCCTTCATAATACCAATAAGCTATTTTTGCATAAGCAGACTGGAAATAAAGTTTTGGCGGAGCTGTATAACCACCCTGCACACCAAGCAGGTATAATGCATCAGATGAAGATGATTTAGCGCACAAATCCACATAATTTTTTATAGGGTTTATCTCTCCCGAAGAAAATGCATCAATTCTTTCAATGCGATAGCTTTTAGTAAATAAAATAATCAAAAAGAACATTAGGAATACTAATCCAAGAATAATAAATGGTGTTATTTGCCCTCTTTTTTTCATGCTTGTTTAATAATTTGAGTTAATATATATAAAACTTTTGATGTTTTAGTTCTTAAAAACAGTTATTTCAAGTTTCTGCTGGCCCTGCCAGACAATCCTTTCATCCATTATTTTAAAACCATGCTTTTCTGCGCTTTCTTTTAGTAACTCCATTGACATTGATATCAAAGCAATTTTTCCTTTTTCTGAAAGAATATATTTTGCAGCATAAAAGAATTCATCATATATTTTTTTTATTTTTTGAATATCATATTTTGAAAATAGCGGCTTTGCAACAATCAAGTCAATTTCATTCTTATTAAATTTTGTGTCAAGCCATTCAAGGTCTATCCTTGAAAATTCTATATCCTTGTTAGCTGCAGCTATCTTTGCATTCTTTTTTGCAGACCTTATATGATATAGCTGCTGGTCAGAAGCTGCAATAAATGCCTTATTTTTACTGTCTTGCTTGTTTAATTTATTAAAGAAATTCTCAAAATTTTCCTTTTCAAATGGATTTAATTTAAGAAAAGCAAAATTATCCTTTCTGTAATAGTTGACAGAGCCATTGCTGTAAAGTGCTGCCTCTATTGGAATTACTCCAGAACTGCAAAAGGGGTCAAGAAGTTTTTTTTGTTTTTCATATCCAGCAATTCTTAACAAGGAGTAAGCTATTGTTCCTTTTATGTCAGATGCACTGCTGAAAACCTTATAATCCCTTTTGCTCAGGTCAAATCCGCAGAAATCAATTCCCAAATAACATCTTTCATCAAAAATATAAACATAAAATATCAAATCAGGGTTTTCAAGGTCAACTTTCTGTTCATATGCTTTTTTTTGTTTTATATTCTCTATTATGAAAGCACCTGCTTCTTTTTCCATATCTTGGCTGCTGAAATTGTTATTAGTTAAGTGCCTGCATAATACCTTAAAACTCTTATTCTTATCAAGCCATTTATCAAAGTTTATTTTTTTGATTTTTGTTTCTATTGTTTTAAGGATTTTATTAAAATCAGCCTGGATTTTAAACTCATCAAATAAATAGACAACTCTGGATATTGACTGCGCCTTATAAGCCAGTTTGCACAAGTCAATCATATTCTTCAGCTCAAACAATACAACTGTCTCATTAATCTTGGAAGTAGCTTTAATTAGCTCTTTAATTTCTAAAGCAGCTATGTCTTCTGTTCCTTTATGGGTTATTGCAATTGCTTTCATAGAAAAAAGTAAGATTATCATTTATTTAAATGTTTAGTAATGAATGGATAAGCTTCTCCAACAACAAAGATTGAGCCGGTAATAACAATAAGGTCATCATGATTAGCTTTTTCAATCGCATATTTTACTGCATTTTTTAAATCAGGAATAACCTCTGCATTTTCAAAATATCCTGAAATTTCTTCAGGCTCTCTTGACCTTGAAACATTGGCCTTTGTAACAATTACGTTTGGGTTAAGCTTTTCAAGCTTTTTTGCAATTGATTTAATATTTTTGTCTTTCATTACACCAATCACAACTATAAGATTACTGTAATCAAGCTTTTTGATTGATTTTACAAGAGCTTTTATTCCGTCAGGATTGTGTGCGCAGTCCAATAATATATTCTTTTTTATGAATTCGAAACGGCCGGGCCAATATGCTCTCTTCAGGCCCATTAATATTATATCCTCATTCATGCCTAATTCCTTAAGAGCAGCAAAAGCAGTTGAGGCATTTTCTTTCTGATATTCTCCTTTTAACTTTAGTTCAATATTTCTGATTTTTTTTGCAACAATAATTCTTGAATTGTGTTTTTCAGCTATATCTTCAATTACAGAAAGCGCTTTTCCTTTTGCGCTTGTAACAACAGTTGTATTTGATTTTATTATTCCTGCCTTTTCCTTTGCAATGTCCTTTATTGTGTTGCCCAAAACATCCCGATGCTCCAATCCAATGTTTGTAATGACAGAGATAATCGGCTTAGCAACATTTGTGGCATCCAGGCGGCCGCCCATTCCTGTTTCCATGACTGCATAATCAAGCTTTTTTTCATTGAAGTAAATAAAGGCCATTGCAGTTAAAGTCTCAAAGAAAGTTAAACTGACATTATTCTTTTTTTCTGTCTCATAAATAAAATCAGCAATCCTTTTGAAATCAATATTGCTTATAAGTTTGCCATCAAATCTTATTCTTTCATTGACTTTCATCAAATGCGGCGAGGTAAACATGCCAACCTTAAAGCCGGCTTCATCCAAAACAGAGGAAATCATTGCGCATACAGAGCCCTTTCCGTTTGTTCCTGCAATATGAATTATCTTTATTTTTCTTTCAGGATTTCCTATTATATTAAGAAATTTTTTTATATTTTCAAGGCCAAATGTTTTTGCTTTTCTTTCAACTAATAAAACCTCTTCAATTGAGTTTATGTCAATGTCTGCAAGTTTCATCTTATTTAGCTTAAGAAAGAAATTTATAAATTTATCTAAGAATCAGATTTAATCAGTTTCATTACCTTTTTCCACACTTCTTCTGAGATGTCTTCTCTTGTTCTTAAATCGCCATTCGGCGCGCAGTCAATCTTGTCCCAATTGTATTTTTTAGCAGCATAAAGATATGAATCAGCAGCATCCCTTAAATGCTTTAAATCCTCCTCATGTATATCTTTCATCTTTCCATTTTCTATGTATTCCCTTAAATCCTTTTGGTCAACAAGCTTTTGTCCTATTTCAGGAGGCATATAAAGCAAGATGTTTTTGTCTGGTTTTGGAATTCCAAATATATTAAACTCCAGGTCAAAAAGCCAGTGAAGGTATTTGTTTCTTTCCTGAATATTTTTTATTTTTCCTCCCTGATGACCGACGTTTGCAGAGACATACCTGTTTGAAATAATTATCTTGCCTTCATCAAGCCATTCTCTCATTTTAAACGAAGCAACGTATCTATCACATGCATAAAATATCGATGCCCTGTAAGGTCCAACCTCTTTTGCAGGTCCATATTTGCCATTAAGGTATTCTTCAACTAGTACAGCGCTTTTATGACCATATTGGGGAAAATCAACAATTTCAACATCATACCCTTCTTCTTTTAATTTCTTAACTAATAACCTAGTTTGTGTTCCTTTTCCGCTTCCGTCAGTACCATCTATTACAATTAACTTTCCTTTCATTTTAAACCTTTATTCCCTCATACAATGGATGCTTTTCGCAAAGCTCAATTATATCCAGATTTACCTTTTCAATTATCTCTTTGTTGTTTATGTTTTCAATTATCTTGTTCATTGCATCTGCAATCACTTTCATGTCATCTTCCTTAAAGCCCCGGGTTGTTATTGCCGGAGTCCCAATCCTTATCCCACTGGGATCAAAGGGGCTTCTTTTATCAAAAGGAACCATATTTTTGTTGCATGTTATTCCTGCTTCATCTAAAGCAATTTCAGCTTGTTTTCCTGTAACATCTTTGTTTGTAAGGTCAATAAGCATAAGATGGTTGTCTGTGCCGTCGCTTATTAGTTTAAAATTATGGTCCATCAGTCCATTTGCAAGCGCCTTTGCATTCTTCAAGACTTGCTCAATATAATCCCTGAACTCTGGCTTTAAAGCCTCGCCAAAAGCAACTGCCTTTGCAGCTATCACATGGTCTAAGGGGCCGCCCTGCATTCCTGGAAATACAGCAGAGTCAATCATTCCTGCAAGATTCTTTTTTGAGTCTGGATGGTATTTCTGTTTTAAACGATCCTCCTGCATCGAGAGTATCATTGCTCCTCTTGGTCCCCTCAATGTTTTGTGGGTTGTAGTTGTAACAACATCGCAATGCGGAAAGGGCATCATGTGCTTTCTTGCAGCAATAATTCCTGCAAAATGCGCAACATCTGCTATTAAATACGCATCAACCTCATCTGCAATTTCCCTGAACTCCCTGAAATCAAGGTTTCTCGGGTAAGCGCTATAGCCTGCTAAAATCATCTTTGGCTTTTCCTTTAATGCAATCTTCCTCACTTCATCCATGTCAATCCTTTCAGTTTCCTTTGAAATTCCATATGAAGTAAAGTTGTAGAATTTTCCTGAAAAGTTCACAGGGCTTCCATGGGTTAAATGCCCGCCATGAGACAAATTCATTCCGAGAATTTTGTCCTTTAAGTTAAGCAGTGCAAAGTAAACCTCCATATTTGCCTGACTTCCTGCATGCGGCTGGACATTCGCGTGCTCTGCGTTAAACAAAAGCTTTGCCCTTTCTATTGCCAGGTCTTCGCTCATGTCAATGAACTTGTTCCCGCCGTAGTATCTTTTGTGGGGATAACCCTCTGAGTATTTGTTTGTGAGCCATGTTCCCATTGCTTCTAATACTGGAATGCTTACAAAATTCTCAGATGCAATCAATTCAACAGATTCCCTTTGTCTTTTCAACTCCTTTTTTATTACTTCTGCAATCCTTGGGTCTGATTTCTTAAGCTCATCAAGGTTTATCATTTTATAACGGCTCCACTCTCTTCAATTTTTCTGTCATCTCTTCTGATTTAAGCCTTCCAAGCTCTTCCTTGCTGTAGTTGCATACAATATATTTTGAGAGAAGAGGGTATTTTTTCTTCATTATATCATATATCTTATATGCAATTCTGCGGTAGGATATGTGAGCAAGAGGAGTCGTCCTTATCTTCACAAGGTGATATATTTCCCTTAAATTCATTGTTATGATATATCTTTTTTTAAATCCGAGGGGAAGTATGTACTGTGCATTTAAAGGGTATTCTTCTCTTATTTTTTCGTAAACTTCCTTTACTTTTTTCATTGCTGTTTTGTATTTTTCTTCCATACCTGCTTTGATTATATCATCCGGAACATCATAGCCAAGGTCAGAATTAAAAACCTGACTTGTTTGTGTGCATATCCTGTGTCTCTGCAAGTCTCTAAAAGCACCATAATCAATGATTATATCAAAAGTAAAGCTAAGATGCTCAAGTTCCCTCATTGGGTAATTATACTTACTCATATTGTTAAGGTAAGAATCAAATATTTTTTCTTTTTCATGCTGCTTCATTGATTTTACTTTTTCCATTATTTTATTGAATGACTGGTTTTTATATCTGTAAAGAATTGCTGCAATGAGTGTGTTGTCTGCATCTTCAGGTGATTTTACGAGACTTACTGGTTCTGTTTTTTCATCATCAATATCAATTTTGTTGCAAAGTTCAGTCATTTCATCATTTGTTTTTATAAAATAATCATTTTTATCAGCAAATTTAAGCAATGATGGAAGAACTTTTGTTGCCTCTTTTTTTACCATCTCACCTATTTGGTTCATTTCCTTTAAAGGATGGGACAAAAGCTTTGATATTGCATGTGAAAGCTGCCTTGCATTCACAGTCCATCCCATGCTTGTCTTTGTGCACGTTGGCAGTAAATATCTTATTGCATCAAAACGCCTTGCCGCACATGAGCGTTCCCATGCACTAACAGGGGTATCATCACACCTTGGAGAGCATTTCTTAACATAATCAAGAACAGGCTCCTGCAATTCGCAATATGTTTTGAAAAGAAAATCAATCATATCCTTTATCTCTCTATAATATTTGGATTTCTTTAAATCCTCATCCATATAGAATGATTTTTCATCAAAAGAAACATATCTTGTTGACTTTTCTATAAAGGAGCAAAGCCTATTATCCTCAATAACCTTTGTTGCGAGTATGCTTACTCCTTCAAGGCTAAGGCCTATAACAGCACCCTCTGCTATTGAACTATGACCATAACCCAAGACCCATCTCTCCATGAACTGGATGGCTTTTTCGGTTGCATTCTTTGTTTCAACCCCACCCTTAATTTTTTGTATCTCTTCCTTAAGCTTATTGAAATTATCAGTATCTTCTTTTACAAGTTTAAGGAAACTCTCTCTTAAACCCTCTCTTGAACGGCTGTACCTTGCCTGCATAAGTGCCCATACTTCAGGATGAAAATTATGGGTAGCAAAAACTGGTTTGTCTAAATTTGTAAAGAAATAATCAAGAACAATTTTATCCTCTTCTGAATACTGCATTAACCAACACCCCCTCTTTTTTATAACTTGCTTTTATTTAAAAAGATTGTTATTAACCAAAATATATTAAAAAGAATTATGAGTCATTTATCACTTTTGCGGCCGAAACAACCTTGTCATCCTGGCCAAGCCTCATAAGCCTGACTCCCTGAGTATTTCTTCCTATTATAGATATGCCGCTTGCAGGCATTCTTATAACAATCCCATTCTTGCTTATTAAGATGATTTCATCATCGCCATTAACAGATTTTATAGCAACAACCTTTCCATTTCTTTCTGTGCATTGTATGTTTATCACTCCTGAGCCCCCTCTGTTTATAAGTCGGTATTCCTCTATCATTGTTCTTTTTCCATACCCATTTTCAGTAATAGTAAGCAATGTATGGTTATCTTCTGCAATTATCATTCCAATGACATAATCTCCTGCTTTAAGCCTTATGCCCCTAACTCCTCTTGAAGTCCTGCCTATTGGCCTTGCATCTTTCTCACTAAATTTAACAGCCCTTCCATTTCTTGTTGCCAAAAGTATATTCTTTGTTCCATCTGTAAGAGCTGCATTAATCAGTTCATCATTAGAATCAAGATTTATTGCTCTGATACCATTTGCCCTTGGATTTGAATATGCAGCTAAATCTGTTTTCTTTACAATCCCCTTCTTCGTTGCCATAAGAAGATAATATCCTTTTTTGAATTCTCTTACTGGGATAACTGCTGTTACTTTCTCACTCTCAAGGTTTAATAGGTTTACAATTGCCTTTCCCTTTGCAATTCTGGATTCCTCTGGCACCTTATACGCCTTAAGCCATTGAACATTGCCTTTGTTTGTGAAAAACAATAAATATGAATGAGTTGATGTAATAAAAATATCCTCAACAAAATCCTCTTCCTTTGTCTTTGTTGCTATAATACCCTTGCCGCCACGGTGCTGCTGCTTATATGTATCAAGAGGAAGCCTTTTTATGTAGCCTGCATGAGTCACTGTTATAACCATCTCTTCTTCTTTTATTAAATCCTCTATTTCAATATCTTCTTCCATGTCTATAAAATGGCTTCTTCTCTCATCACCATATTTTTCCTTTAGCTCTAAAAGCTCGTTTTTTATTATATCAAGAATTTTCTGCTCTGATGCAAGTATTGCCTTTAACTGCTCTATGATCTTTAATAATAATTCAAATTCATCTTTTATTTTCTTTTGTTCAAGTGAGCTTAATCTCTGTAGTTTCATATCAAGAACAGCATTTGCCTGCTTTTCAGTCAGATTAAAATTTAAAATTAATAATTTTCTTGCGTCTTCTGTTGAACCTGATTTTTTTATTAGTGTTATAACACTGTCAATGTTTGCAAGCGCAATCCTAAGCCCCTTTAAAATATGGGCCCTTTCTTCTGCTTTTCTTAAATCAAACTGTGTTCTTTTCTTTATAACCTGCCTGCGGTGATTTATATGGCATATTATCAACTCTTTCAGGTTAAGGACTTTTGGCTGGTTATTTACAAGCGCAAGGTTTATGATTCCAAATGAGTCCTGCATTCTTGTATGCTTGAATAGCTGGTTAAGAACAATCTCAGGATTAGCATCTTTTTTCAGCTCTATAACTACTCTTATGCCCTCTCTGTCTGATTCATCCCTTAAGTCAGATATCCCTTCTATTCTCTTATCTCTAACATTATCTGCTACCTGCTCTATTAAAACAGACTTATTTACCATATAAGGAATCTCAGAGACGATTATTGTTTTTTTGTTGGCTTTCTCAATAACCTCTGTTTTTGACCTTATAACTATCTTTCCTCTTCCAGTATGATATGCATTTATTATTCCGGCTTTGCCGCAGATTAATGCTCCTGTTGGAAAATCAGGGCCTTTTATTACAGTAATAAGCTCATCAATAGTTGTGTCAGGATTGTCAATAACCTTTATTATGCCGTCTGCTATCTCAATAAGGTTATGAGGCGGCATATTAGTTGCCATTCCAACAGCAATTCCAGAAGAGCCATTAATCAACAGATTAGGAATTTTTGATGGCAATATAGTTGGCTCTTTTGCTGAATCATCAAAATTTGGCTGAAATCTTACTGTTTCCTTATCAATATCTTCAAGCATTTCTTCTGCAAGTTTTGACAGCCTTGCCTCACTATATCTCATTGCAGCTGCAGAATCCCCATCAATTGAGCCAAAGTTTCCATGGCCCTGCACTAAAGGGTATCTTAATGAGAAATCCTGGGCCATCCTGACCAATGTATCATAGATAGCTGCATCGCCATGCGGATGATATTTTGCCATGCAGTTTCCAACAACATTTGCTGATTTTCTGAATGGTTTGTTATGAAACAAGCCGGTTTCATACATTGTGTATAAAACCCTTCTATGCACTGGTTTGAGGCCGTCGCGGGCATCTGGCAATGCTCTTCCGACTATAACACTCATAGAGTATGAAATATAAGATTCCTTCATCTCATCAGCTATTAATCTCTTAATAATTCTCTGTTCTTTTTGCTCGTTTTCAGGCATTTTCTCTCTATAAACAATAATCCAGCTTAGTTTATATATCTTTTGGGTTAGGGTTACAGGCCTTGTACTGACAGAATTCAGGGGTTTTAGCTATTTGAGAATTGATTAAAAAATTAAATTTTTATGCTGGGCTAACTAGTTCAAAAATTGATAAGAATTAAAGGAAAATTAAGAAAATATTAAAAAGTCATGATTTTAATTTTTTAAGCTCTTTTACTACTTCTTTAAAACCTGTTGAGCTAAATCCTCTCTCCCCCCTGTTAGTTAAAGAAAGCTCTTTTACTTCCTTTAATTTGGCCCTTGCTACAGGAAGAATTATCATCTGTGCAATTCTCATGCCTTTCTCAACCTCAGCCTCATGCTCTCCGCAGTTTACAAGCACTATTGAAACTTCTCCTCTATATGCAGGGTCAAAGGTTCCTGCTGCTGTATGAAGGCCCATCTTTGTTATAATGCCTGCCCTGTCCCTTATCAGGCCAACATGGCCTTCAGGTATTCCTATTGCCAATCCTGTTTTTATTGTTCTTTGCTCAGAAACAGGTATTATGACTGTTTCGTTTGCCCTTATGTCAAAACCAAGGTCTGTGTCCAAGGCATACTCCGGAAGCTCAACATCCTTGAAAAGCTTCTTTACTTTTAGTATTGTCTCAGATGTTTTTTCTGCGATTTTTATCACCTTTTTAACCGAAGCTTGTGTTCGGTTACAAAACAACACTAAGTCATAACTATTTAAAGTTTTCTAGAGCTTTTGGCTGCATTGAAAAAGTCCTGAAAACAATAAATTGGTTGATAATATTAAAAGGAAAAATATATATATGCGATGTATATACTTATATATGTGATGTAATATGGTTCAAGCTGTAATAAATATAGATGAAAACACAAATAGAGTTTTAAACATTGTAAAGGCAAAGTTTGGCCTTAGAGATAAGTCTCAGGCTATTAACATAGTTGTGAATGAATATGAAGAAAGTTTTCTAGAGCCCCAGTTAAGGCCTGAGTATATTAGTAAATTGAAGAAAATAAAGAAACAGGAAGGAATACATTTTAAGAGTATTGGCGGGCTAAGAAAACACATTGAAAACCTTTAAATGACTTAAGATATGAGGGACAATGAGGATATATGAATTTGAGATAAAGCCAGAGTTAGAGAAAAAACTTGTTAAGTTATGCAAGAAAGACAAACAAACCTATGAAAAAATTATGAAAAAGATATATGAAATTATTAATTCACAGGATATAGAGCATTATAAAAACTTAAGATATGATATGAAAGAGTCCAAAAGAGTGCATATTGGCCATTTTGTCTTGGTCTTTAGTTTTGATAAATCCAAAAATCTTGTTTCTTTTGAGGATTATGACCATCATGACAATATATACATGTAGAAACTTAAACTTTTTTAATAATAGTATCTGTAACCTTGAATGAATGGCCGCAATAAACGCATCTTTTTCTTTTCTTTGTGAGAATGCCGCTTGCACTGTTGTATTTCATCTTTTGGCCGCACTTTGGGCATTTTAGTAAAAGCATTTTCTAGACCTAAATTATCTTTTTATTTTACATTGGATTGTGGAGTATATAACTTTCTGATTGCATGATTAAGTAAAATCTTTAAAATAAAAAATCTATTAATGTCACCCTTACAAAACCTTAAGGAATCCTTATCTGAAAGAGAACTGAGTTGTTTAGCAACTAAATCACAAGTTCTGTCATTATTAGTAAATTTCTTAGCTTTATTTTGTAAAAATTTAGCACATTTATATTTTTCCAAATACTTATGTTCCCACTCTTTTTGGTATCCTTTTAGGTTATTAAGATTGTTTTCTTCTAAACTGCTGATGATGTATTTAGAAGCTATTCTAGCAGAATCCATTACAAATCTAACCCCTTCGCCAATTAATGGATTGACTTGTCCAGCAGAATCTCCAACTACTACAAGGTTGCCTTTATAAAATCTTTTGATTAAGTTAGTCTGCAGAAGAACTGTTTTTTGTTCTATAATTTTGTATTCAACTCTTTCTTTTACTCTCGGATGTTGAAATATTTTTTTTAACATTAAGGAAATATTCTCATTTTTATTAAAAGTATTATAACCAATAATAGCTTTTTTTTCATTCATCGGAGCTATGTGTGCATATCCGCCTCCAAAATAAGAACCAATCAAAACATCTACTGTTTTAGGTTCTGTTTTAAGTGGTACAAGAAGTTCGATACCAAGTGCAGTCTCTCTTTCTGGTTTCACTAAACCATTTTTTATTGCTAAAATAGAATTAATTGAAGATGCATCAACAAAAATTTTGCCAGCAATAGTATCTAAATTATTATAAGTTAGATTAATTATGTTATTACCTTTTATTTCAGCATCATTTACAAAACACCCATATTTTATCTCTGCTCCACTTTCTATTGCCTGATTGTTTAGTTCTCCAAGAAGTTTTGCCCTATCGAGTATATTGGCTATTCCTTTCTTACTTACTTTAAAACTTGCATTTTTAGAACAAAAATAAACTTTATCTGTTTTTTGTGCTATAATTTTGTTTGTTAGTCCCCATTCTTCAAGATTTAAAAAACTGCCTAAAATGCGGTATTCAACATCTTTATAATCTCTTTTTTTGTCTAGAATAATGGTTTTGTAACCCGCTTTGCTGATTTCTCTTCCTGCAATTAAGCCTGCAGGACCAGCACCAACAATAACTACATCATAGTTTTGCATCTTATTTAACTTCTTTTTCTATTAGCTCTTTTGTCTTTTTTTCATTTGTTTCTTCTTTTTCTTCAACTTCTGGTTTTTGCTCTTCTTCTGTTTCATCTGTTGACTCTTCTGTTTCTTTCTCTTCTTCTGTTTCATCATGTTCTGTTGTTTGCCCTAACCTTTCTTCTGCTTGTTCTCTTGTTTTTTCTTCTGTTTTCTTTTTAGATTTTTCTTCTGATTCCATTTCTGCTTCTTTTATTACTTTTTCAGCTTCTTCTTCTTTTAATCTCTCTTCTTCTACCTTCTTTATCTCTTCCTCATCAATGTCTACAAATTCCTTGAACCTTTCCTTAATATCACTCTTATCTTTGAGGTCAAAGTACTCAAAGAATTTTTGTGACAGTTTGAGCATGTAGCTTCTTCCATGCCTTTGCTTTATCAGAAACCCGGAATCAACCAGCTCTTTTATATGATCATATGCCTTGTTTGTCCTTGTCTTAATAACATCTGACTGCAATATTGGAGCTTTCCATGCAATAACTGCTAGGGTTTCAATTGTTGTTTTGTCAAGCTCTGTATGGGGATTTATCTGCTGCACTAAGTCCATATAAGTCTCCCTCACAGTAAGCTTCCAGAAATTTCCCTCTTCAGATACCATAAGGCTTGAATTCTTTTCATCATAATCCTTTTTTAATTCCTTTAATGCTTGTTTTAAAGAATTTACATCTACCCTGCATAATCTGGCTATCTCTCCATCTTCAATTTTATTGCCAGTTGCAAAAAGCACTGCCTCTGCCTGTTTTTTTAAGTCATGCATTTTATTTTTTTAGGCTATAAATTTCTTCTTTAAGATTAATTATATCTTCTTTTGCCATTGAATCAAGCAATGGCTTCAAATCCTTTTCATTTATTCCGCTGCTCTTTGAAATCTGTTCCAATTGCATGCTCTTAATGCTAAGCAATACCATAACAGTATTTTTCAGCATATTCAGCATGTTCTTTTTCAATGCCTTTTTTTCAATATCATTCTGAACCACTTTAAAGGTCATCTGATGCAGTTTTGTCAATAAGTCATTTATCAGTCCTGCAAATTTGTTTGAGTTAAAGCTTAGTTTTTCCGGGTCTAGTATCTCAATAGAAGAGGGCATAAAATCAAAGCAGAAACCAAGTAATGTTTGCATGTCTCTAAACAGTATTCCAAGCTCTGCAAAAATACTGAACATTTCCTCCTGCTCTTCTGCATCAAACAGCTTTTCTTCAATAACCTTAATATCTTCCTGTTCTTTTATTTTATCAACAACAATTTTTAGTGCTTTTTCAATGTGCTCTTTTGGCTTTCCCAATATTTCTATTATAACTCTTGTGAGAATCTTTCCCTCAGCTACCTTTCCTTTTATTTCGCTTTTCTCTTCTTCGCTGACCATAACCAACCAAAAATCTAGTATCTTTAAAAAAGTTTCTATGTATATTAAAGCAATATATGAATTATTACTATTATAAAATAGGTACAAACAAAAGGTTTATATATAATAATCAAATTTTCTTATATTAAAATGTATAAAGCTAAAGAAGTTAAATCCCATCTGGAAGAAGCACTTGAAAATTCAACATGCTTAAAACACCCTGTTGCAGCTGTAATATATGATTTTTGCGGAGATTATGTTGAATCAGGTTGGAATGGACCTCCAGATTTCATAAAGCATGATAAATGTTTAAGAGAAGTCTATCTTTCTGGAAAAGGAATGGATCTTTGTCCTGGTTCGCACGCAGAGACAATGGCAATCAGCAAAGTGGCCAAATATAATGAAAGTACTTATAATGGAACAATTTACTTAAGCAATGGGTTTCCATGTGTGAGGTGTGCAAATTCAATCATTAATGCAAAAATCAAAACATTGGTTACGCCTGATGAGATATATTCAAACAAAAAAGAAAGAACTCTTGTTTCCAAATTAAGAAATCAACCAGAAAGTTTTGAGATGGCAGAAAAATTAATTGTGGAAGCAGGGATTGAAATAATTGTTGATAAATCAATAAAGCCGGCATATAAGAAAAATGAATAAAACATAAGTCTGATTTATCTTTTTCGTATTAATAAAACATTCAATAGAACAGAAAGGCCAAGAAAAATATATTTTGCAAGATTGCTGGCCTTTTTTGAGCTTGAGATGTAAACTGTTCCAGACTGCAGTTCATTGCTTACAAGGTTTAGTGGATCACAACTATATTCTGCTGTTGTTTTTTCAACTGTTTCATTTAATTCAAAATTTGAGAGCTCCTGCTCATTTTCCTCTTGTTTTGTTTCAATTGATTCAATAACCTCTATATCTTGTGTAAGCTCTTTTTCTGTTTTCTGGCCTTCCAGAAGCAGCTTGACCTTAAACTTGTAACTGCCTGGTTCTGCATCTATAATTATATTTTTCAGCTCAACTGTTTTATTTCCATTAGCTTGAATTAAAATTTCCTGTATATTATCCTCCCTTTCACCAGAGTAGCACTTGCTGCCGCGGTAAACATAGCTCCATATCTTCAGCATTGTTTCATCTCTTGCTGTAATCAAGACTTGTGTTTTAAATTCATTGTTGTTTTCAGCTGTTGAAGGGATTGAGATAATTTCATAGGAAAATTTTGAATTTGTTTCTGATGCTATTTCATTGGAAGATTTTGTTTCTTCTGGACAAAAAGAATCTAAATTGCCCTTAATCATAAACTCTTTTTTTGTTTTAATGCCTAGGCCATCAACAACAAGATAATGCCTTCCCTCATCCAGCTTGCTGTCGCAGTTTAGCTTTAGCTGAACAGGAATTGTCAATAAATTATCAGAAAACTTTTTTGTTATTGTAATTTTTGATGTCTCAGCGCTTATTTTATTTGCCTTTAAATCCTCAACCCAGACATTTATTACATTTTTTGTTGAATCGCCTTTGTAGATACTAACCTCTGCTCTTAAGGTTTCCCCAAACTCAATTGCACTGTCTTTGTTTAAGTAAAGCTTAACAATTTCAATCCTTGATTCTTTTTCTGGCTCCTTTCCCTTAACAACAAAAAGCATTTCTGCATAATTATCAGCTTGATTTGAGTCATTGCATGCAATAAAAACAAGATTGGCTTTTATTAAAAAAGCCCTGTCTGGCTCATCCAGCTTCGGGGAAAAGCTCTTTTTGTTTGTATTTGTTGTGTTTATTGGATTTTTTACAACATTGCCAAATAAATCCTCGACCCAATATTCTATTATGAAAGGAAAGGTTTCATTATTAAGATTAAGATAAAAAACAGTTGGCTCATCAAAATAAAGGGTTTTCCATGTTCCAATATCTAGTGATACATTGCAGGGAATGTTTAATGTGTTTATCACAGATATATTCCTGCAGCTAATATCATCTTCTTTATTAATGTCATCAACAGTTGAATTAATAATTTGGCCGCATATTATATACTCTCCTGCTTTGTCTGGCTTGAAATCTCCTGTTCCTGCTGTTTTGTAGCTGTTTAGGTTAATCAGTTCAAAAACATCATGCTTGAAAAAATCAGGGCCAGAGATATTATAAACAACTGTTAAATTTATGTAGTCTGTTGTGCCGGAAATATGGTCAAGGTTGTCTATCCTGAAAAGGCTTGCATAATCCTTACCTAAATATAATATCTCATCTAAACTAACTTCTATTTTTAATCCATTGCTGCTATTGTTTTCATCTGCTGCTGAAACTAAAAGAGAATCAAAAACACAAACCAGCATAACCAAAAACAGTATCTTCTTCATAAACTAACTAATTCAAATGAAATTTATAAAAATAAGCAAAGAAAAAGCAGGGAATTTTTGATTGCTAAGGAATATTTTCAGGTTTGTTGAAAAATATTTATTTCTTTCTTAAGACTGGCTTTCTTAATAATCCTTTAAACCTCTTTGCTGACTGAAAAGATTGGCCTGAATCTTGTCTTGCCCTTTTTCTTGAATAATTCTTCTGAGAGGATTAAACCATTTTCCGGCTTATATTTATCAATAAAACTAAGGAATGATTTTGTAAATTTTGTTTTTTTTAAATTGGATTTAACCTCAATTGGGATTATCTTGGCTTTTTTCTCGATTATAAAATCCATCTCAGCCTTTGATTTTGTTCTCCAGTATTTTATATCAAGCCCTTTCTTTACCAATTCAGTTGCAACAAAATTTTCATATAAACTGCCTTTGTCTGGCCTTTTTTTAATTGGCTGAAAATTTTTTATAACCATATTCCTGAATCCATTATCTAAAAAGAATATCTTTGGAGCCTTTACGAGTTCTGTTCTTTTATTTGTATAGAAAGGTTGGCTTCTTATGCATATAAATGTTTTTTCAACTATGTTTATATGGCTCAATAAGTCCTTATAATTAAACCCTGTTATGTCTGAAAGCTCATTATAATTTATTATATTTCCAATCTGCAAAGCTAGTGCATTAATTAATTTAGCCAACTTATAATCATCAGGAAGGTTTAAAATTTCTTTAATCTCTTTTAGAAAATATGTATTATAAATATTTCTGAGGACTGTTTCTTTTTCTTCCTTGCTTTGGGCTAATATAACCCTTGGGTACCCTCCAAATATGCAAAACTCATTGAAGCAAGGGATAATTTTATCTATAATTGGCTTGGTTAATTTCCTTTTTATGTAAACCTCTTTGTATAATCTCTGCTCTTTATAATTAAGGTATTCCTCAAAAGAAAAGGGATGTAAAGTGAATACAAATATCCTGCCAACTAAATATTTTATGCTGTGAATAGATAAGCCGCTTACAGAAGAGCCAGAAATAACTATCTTGGTTTTATAATTGTCATAGATATATTTTAAGTTCTTTCCACCTTCCTTAGCATACTGAAACTCATCAATAAACAAATAATTATATTTCTTAACATAAAGGTCAATAAATGATTTAATGTCTTCATCAAATAATTCCAGTGTTTCTCTGTCTTCAAAATCTAAGAAAAGCGCTTCTTTTAAGTCTTTAAAAATATGTTTGAGCAGTGTAGTTTTACCACTTTGCCTGGGGCCTACAACAGCCAAAATTTCTTTCTTGTTAAGATATTTTTTTAGTTCTCTTTCCAAAAATCTATTTATATACATTTTAACCCTGCTAAAATTTTAATATTAATAATAAAAGTAGGGAATTATATATAAATCTTTCGGTTTTAGGATTTTTTAATGATTTCCTCAATTTTTTGCAGTTCTTCACTGCTGTCTATATCTATTCCAGTCCTGGTGGAACTTTCGATTCCATAGAAGTGGAATCCTATTTTTTCATAAAGTATTCTTTCTGCCTCTTCTATTGGGGGTTTTTTGAAGATATATTTTAATGCAAGACCAGATAAATGACATTTTGCAAGAGTAGCAAGAAGCTTCCATGCATATTTTCTTTGGTCATAAAGATAGCTTATTATTTTCTGAAATTCCTTATTTTTATTTATATCATCCAAAAAATCCCTGTCAAGCATAAAGATGCATCCATTCTTGACAAATTTATCCCCTAATTGGTAAAACTTGCCGCTCTTTACTCCTGGAAAGTTTTTTTCATAATCCTCTTTTAGGTAATAAGCAAGGTAGAAATCTCCATCCCTTCTATAGGAACATTTCTCAATAAAGTTATTAATGTGCTCTTTTTTAATTAAAGGGATATCAGATGTAGAAAAAAGGATTTTATTTGATTGTGATGCATTGCCACCTTCAACAAGATTATCAACAAAGCTTCCCTTGTCATCTACAAATTTTATTTTTTCTTTTCCTCTTTGGATATCTATCTTATTCAGTAGGTCTTCTTCTCCTACAACATAAATATTTTTAGTATAAGATGATTCTGCCAGTGCTTCCATAACATAATTAACCATTGGCTTTCCATCTATCTTAATAATTGCCTTGTAATCAAATTCTGCTTTAGTTTCTGGTTGTTGTTGATTTATAATTTCTGTTGGGTAAAAAGCATAAGGGTGTGAAGAATAAAAATAGGAAGAAGGGTATGTGATAGGTAGTAGACTTTGAAAAGTGAGTTTGCTTTTCCCTGCAAGCACAACTGCATCAATAGAATTTTCTGCAAAATTTGGATTATTGTTTTTGTTCATTCAAAAACCCCTGCTATTTTTTCTCCGCAAGAGCATTTGCTGTTTTTTATATTATTTTTTATTATGCCAAAGCCAGACCTTTCTATCAAAAGCCGATTGCATTTTGCACAGTATGTATTGTTTTCCTCTGCTGCAAAAACATTACCAACATAAGAATACTTTATCCCTACCTTTAATGCAATCTTCCTTGCCTTTTTCAGAATTTCAGGGCTTGTTTGTGGAAGGTCTAACAGCTTGTAGCAGGGATAAAATCCTGTGAAATGCAATGGAACATCTGCTCCAAGGTTCTCCTTTATCCAAATGCACATTTTCTCTATTTCTTTAAGATTATCATTCAATGTAGGTATTATAAGGTTAGTTACCTCAAGCCATATATTTTTATTTTTAAGAATTTTTAATGATGCAAGCACTGGCTCGATCCATGCAGAGCATATATCTTTGTAGAATTTGTTGTTAAATGATTTTAAGTCAACATTTGCCCCATCAATGTATTTGCACAGCTCTTTTAATGGCTCTTGGTTGATAAAGCCGTTTGAAACAATTGTGTTTTTCAGTCCTTTTTTTCTTGCCAGCTTTGCGCAGTCAAGCATATACTCAAAGAATACTGTTGGCTCATTATATGTATATGAAATAATCTTGCAGTTGTTTTTTAGTGCAAGCTCAACAATTTCTTTAGGACTGATTTCTTCTGTTAATATGCCTTCTGGCTTTGCTCTTGACATTGTAAAGTTCTGGCAGTGCCTACAATTAAGGTTGCAGCCGATTGTTCCAACAGAGAGTGCTTTTGAGCCAGGAAGAAAATGATATAATGGCTTTTTTTCAATAGGGTCTATGTGAACTGCGCATGGCTTTGAATAAACAGCAGAATAAAGCTTTCCATCTATGTTTTTCCTTGCATTGCAAAATCCATAAGAATCTTTTTTTATAACACAGTTTTTAGGACATAACAAGCACTGGACATTTCCATTCTTAAGCTTTTTGTAATAGCTTGCTTCTTTCATATTGAATTAGTAGTTAAATCAATAGTGAACTACCCCAGCTTACGCAAGGGGCTTCTTGCTTCAATGACGGAATTTGTCCTTGAAAGGATAGAGCTTCCATCTCCACAAGCGTTGATTCAGGCAGTTCCTGCCTTATCTTTTGCAAGCATAATCTCTTGATTTCTAATGCTGAGTTGTAATCTCTTGGTGCTATAAATCCACAATTAGGGCATTTATGCTCTCTTTCTTGTAGTTCCTTTGGAACTAATTTACCACACTGACTGCATCTCTGTGTTGTTCCTTTGTAATCAACAGGCATATATAACTTACCAGCCCATTCTGCCTTGTAAGAAATATACTGCCTGAGTTTTCCCCAGCAAGAGTCTAATATTGATTTTGATAATTTGTGATTGTGAACCATATTTGGTATTGGTATATCTTCCATAGCAATTGCATCATAATTATCTATATAATATCTTGACAATTTGTGTAAGAAATCTTCTCTTGAGTTGACTAATTTCTCATATTGCCTTGCCAACCTTATTCTCCACCTGTTTCTGTTATTGCTTCTCTTCTTTTTCTTGCTCATTCTTCTCTGCAAGTGAGCCAATTTCTCTGCTTTCTTTTTAAGATACCCGGGGTTGGTTATTTTGTTGCCATCACTATCATAGACGGTATTTGTAAGCCCTAAATCAATTCCAACAATCTTGTTTATTGGCTGTTGTTTTATTTCTTCCCTCCTTTCTTCTATTACAGAAGCAAACCATTTTCCTGATTGCATATGCTTTACTGTAACCTGTTTTATTTTGCCTTTTATGCTTCTATGGCATCTTATTGGTATGTTGCCTATTTTGGATAAATGTAAAACCTGGAATCTCTTCCCTGTGTTGATTAGCTTGAATCCTGACTGGTTGTAAGTGAAAGTTTTGAACCATCCTTTGCCTTTGAATCTTAACCTACCTACCTTGTATCCTTTCTTCTTTTTCTTGGATAATGCCTTGAGGTTAGAAAACAATCTATAATTCTCATACTGCAATGTTTTGGAATATACTTTTTTTAGTATAGGATTGCAGATTTTTAGGTTAGGAATTACTGACTGCAACTCATATTTGTTTATGTTGTCCCAGCTGTCAAACTCTGCAAGAAGATTATTGTAGGTTTGCCTGCATAGGTTTAGGGTCTCAAACAGATTTTCTTCCTGCTGTTTGTTTGGATACAACCTGAATTTATGGCTTATTTGCATTTTTCAATCCATACATAATCTCCTTCTTCTATATCACTATCTTTAGGAATTGTGATTAGTTTTTGATTATTTCCTTTATTCTTCCAAACTTTTCTTTTAATCCTCATAATATTGTATATAATATTAGGTTATATATATAAACTTTATGCCCATATGTCCAGTGTCCAATGGTATTAGCCTTTCATCCCCACCCTTTTGGATGGGGACTTCTCGTCTATGAAAATTAAAACCTTTGTTTTTTAAAGCATATTCTGCAAAAGATAAAACTATATAAATCAAAACAACTTCTTTATTTTTTTAGGATGTTAGTTTTTTTGAGAAAAATAATTGTTTCTAGTTCTAAAATAGGCTATTTATTCTACTTAATTCAAATTTGTTCAAAATTAACAGGAGGTGGTTTCTATTTCTGTAATTAAAAGTAAAAGCTTGTCAGCAAAGGAAAGATTTGTTTTGGCCCTTGATGTGGATGATTTCAAGTCTGCAGAAAACCTTGTAGGTTTGTTAAAAGATTATATTGGTGTGTTCAAAATAGGTAATCAACTTTTTACCTCTGAAGGAACCAAAATCATTAATATGATAAATAAAGCAAAAGCAAGGGTTTTCCTTGACTTGAAGTTCCATGATATTCCAAACACAGTAAAAGGCGCTGCTGAATCTGCAACCAAATTAGGGGTTTACATGTTCAATGTTCATGCCTCTGGCGGCTATGAAATGATGAAAGCAGCTGCTGATGCAGCAATGGAAACAAGCATAAAGCTTGGCATAAAAAAACCATTGGTTTTGGGTGTTACTGTACTTACGAGCATTAACCAAGAGATTCTGGAAAAGGAAATTGGAGTAAACAGGAATGTAAAAGAACATGTTGTTCATCTTGCAAAGCTGGCCAAATCAGCAGGGCTTGACGGGGTTGTTGCATCACCTCAGGAAATTAGGGAAATAAGAAATGCTTGCGGAAATGATTTTATAATTTTAACTCCAGGAATAAGGCCTGCTGGAGAAGAGCTAAATGACCAAAAAAGGATAATGACACCAAAGCAGGCTTTAAAACAAGGAGCTGATTTTATTGTTATTGGAAGGCCAATAAGAAATGCAAAATATCCAATAAAAGCAGCTCAAGATATATTAAAGGAAATGGAAGGGGAATAAAATGATGGATCAGGAAGAGATAATGAAAAAATTTGAAAAATCAGGAGCAATACTCAAGGGGCATTTTAAACTGACATCTGGCGTGCATTCTGATTCTTATATCCAATGCGCCCAGGTTATGCAGTATCCGGAATTTATCCATAATCTGTGCAGTGAACTTGGAAAAAAGTTTAGGGGAGAGAATATTGATGTAATTGTAGGGCCTGCAATGGGAGCAATCATTATGTCCCATGTAATGGCAAGGGTTTTGGGGCCATGGGTCAGGGCAATCTTTACAGAAAGAGAAAATGGAAAAATGACCCTGAGAAGAAGCTTTGAGATAAAAAAAGGTGAAAAAGTTCTTGTTGTGGAGGACATTACAACAACAGGAAGCTCTGCAAGAGAGGTCATAGACATAGTTAAATCAAGGCAAGCAGAGGTAGTTGGTGTTGGAGCGCTAATTGACAGGAGCGGCGGAAAAGTGGATTTTGGGATTAGGTATGAAAAACTACTGACAATAAAAATGAACACTTATGAGCCAGATGATTGCCCTTTGTGTAAAAATAAAATACCAATAACCAAGCCAGGAAGCAGAAATCTTTAAATATTATTTTAAATAAAATGTTGGATTTAAGCACAAGCATTGCAGGAGTAAAGCTCAAAAATCCAACAATCCTCTCTTCAGGAATTTTTGGAACAAGTTCTGAGCTCATAAAAAGAGCTTTTGAAAACAATGCAGGAGCAGCAACAATAAAATCAATAGGCCCTGTTCCAAGGGAGGGCAATAATAATCCTAGTGTTATTGACTTTGGACATGGGCTTTTGAATGCAGTAGGCCTTCCAAGCCCTGGCTATAAAAATATGGATATGGAATTTAACGAGCTTTCAAAAATAAAAGAGCCTGTTATATGGAGCATTTACGGAAGCAGAATAGAAGATTATGTTGAGATAACAGAAAATATAATAAAATATAATCCAAAGATAATTGAGCTTAATATATCATGCCCAAACAAAGAAAATGGAATGCTGTTTTCCCAGGATAAGGAATGTGCTGCTGATGTAACAAAAGCAGTGAAAAATGCTGCTAATGATGTTGTTATCATCCCAAAGCTTTCCCCTAATGTAGCTAATATTGCTGAGATTGCTTATGCATGTGAAAAAGCAGGAGCAGATGCAATAAATGCAATTAACACAGTGCAGGGAATGGTTATTAATATTGATGCAAAAAAACCTGTTCTTCATTATAAAAAAGGAGGGATGAGTGGTCCTGCTATAAGACCTGTTGCGGTAAGATGTGTTTATGATATTTACGAAAAGGTGAGCATACCTATAATAGGCACTGGCGGGATAATGAATGGAAGGGATGCTATTGAGATGATCCAGGCAGGAGCAAGTGCTGTTGGAATTGGCTCTGCTGTTTATTATTGTGGCATTGGTGTATTTGGAAGCATAGTAAATGAAATCAAAGAATGGATGCAGGAAAATAACTATAACTCAATAAAAGAGTTTATAGGAATTGCACATAAATAAAATGGAAAAAGAAATTCAGAAAAAACTCACAATAAAACAGATTATAGATGAAAATTACAAAACAAAAACCTTTCTCTTTAATGAGAATATTGATATAAAGCCTGGCCAGTTCATAATGCTCTGGCTTCCTTCTATTGATGAAAAACCTTTTAGTTTATCTTATAAAAATCCTGCTGCAGTTACAGTTGAGCTGAAGGGAAATTTCACAAAAGAATTATTCAAACTAAAGCAAGGAGATAATCTGTTTTACAGGGGGCCTTTTGGAAATGGATTTACAGCTTATTCAAAAAAAGCAATTGTTATTGCCGGCGGCATGGGCCTGGCAGGGGTTTCACTTCTTGTTGAATCCCTAAAAGATCCAATTGTAATTTTTGGCGCAAAACAAAAAAAGGATTTGTTTTTCACAGAACGCTTTAAAATGGATATCTGCACAGATGACAACAGCATTGGCTATAAGGGTTTTGCAACAGAAAGACTAAAAGAAATTCTAAAACAAGAAAAATATGATATTATTTATACATGCGGACCTGAAATAATGATGAAAACTGTTTTTGATATTGCAGAAAAATATAAAATCAAGTGCGAGGCATCTCTTGAAAGATTTATGCGTTGTGGAATTGGTGTTTGCGGAAGCTGTGCATGCAGAGATAAATTAGTTTGCAAGGATGGCCCTGTCTTTAGCTCAGATGATTTAAGGGAAATGAAGGATTTTGGCAGATATGCAATGTTAAAGAACGGAAGAAAAACAAGTTTACAGGAATATCATAAGTGGAGAAGTTAGATATCTTTAATAATAAAGGATTGTTAGATTTTGTTTTTCAAAAAATATATAAACTTCATCTTAAAAACATTATAAATGGAGTTAAGGGAAAGATTACGCAATAGTGAATCACCTGAAGAGAAATGGCTAATTCTAGGCAATGAAGTGCAAAAGCTGATTATAAACGAAGGAAAGATAAAGGAAGGAAACATGTTAGATGTAACAAGTTGCGTTAACTTGCGAGTTAATCCAATGTTTCGTTTTTTTGGTGAAATTATATCTGAAGCCTACACCAAAAAATATGGGCCAGATTATATTACAAATGTTCTAACTGTTGAATCATCTGGCAATATCTTTGCAGGAAATACTGGATTTGAGTTTTATAAATATACTATTCTTGCAAAAAAAAAGATTCCTAAAACTCTTGAGGGTGAGAAACTTTATTCCTCTAAAGCAGAATCATATACAAAAGGAAAGAAGTATACTATAATAGTTAAAAAGAGTTTTATTAAACCTGAAGATAGGATTCTTATTGTAGATGATTTTATTGCAAGGGGAAATGCAACCTTTGCATTACTTGACATTATTGAGCAGGCAGGTGCAGAGCTTGCAGGAATTGTTGCACTTATCACAAAGGATTATAGAGGCCAGGAAGGCTATAAAATATTAAGAGAATATGTTAAAGAATATAATATTAGTCATAAAAAACCTGGATCAAAGCCTGCATCACTGAACACGCTTGTCAGGATAACAGACATGAGCACTACAATAGAAAATATAAAATATGGTAAATCTCCTTTAATACTTAAATAAAATGGCTGAAATAGAATATAAAAAATTTATTGAGGAAAAAGTTAGTGAAATTAAAAAGCTAGTTGGAACAGAAAAAGTTGTGTCTGCCATGTCAGGAGGTGTTGATTCTGCAGCAGCAACTGTTCTGGCACATAATGCCATTGGAAACAACCTAAGTGCATTTTTTATTGATACAGGCTTCATGAGATTAAATGAATATGAAAATGTTGTAAATAGTATGAAGGATCATAATATTAAAATTAATCTAATAGATGCCAAAGAGGAGTTTTTTAGTGCTTTAAAAGGAATTACTGACCCAGAAGAAAAAAGAAAGGCATTTAGAAATATATTTTATTCTGTTTTTGGAAATGTTTTAAAGCAAGAAAAAGCAAGTTATCTTGTTCAGGGAACAATAAAGGCAGATGTTATTGAAACAAAAGCTAAAGTTAAGACACAACACAATGTTCTGGAGCAGATAGGAATCAATCCAAAGTTATATGGCCTGAAGATTATAGAGCCATTAAAGGAATTATATAAAGATGAAGTAAGAAATGTTGCAAAAGAGCTAGGGCTGCCAAAAACAATTTATGAGAGAATGCCCTTTCCAGGGCCAGGGCTTTCAATAAAGGTTATTGGAGAAGCAACAAAAGAAAGAATTAATATTGTAAGAAAAGCAACATATATTGTTGAGCAGGAGTTAAAGGATTTAAGGCCATTCCAGGCATTTGCTGTTTTAATGAATGACAAGGCAACAGGACTAAAGAATAATGAGAGAAACTATGGCAATATAATTATTATAAGAGCTGTTGAGAGCAAAAATGCTATGACAGCAAAGCCAACACAGATATCATTTAATATTCTACAAAAATTAGGAAAAAGAATAACCAGTGAAATGCCAGAAGTTGTAAGGGTTGCATATGAGATAACAGCCAAACCACCAGCAACCATAGAGTATGAATAAGTGTACCTATTCTGGAGTACTACAAAAAGTTTTTAATAAAGAGACTTTTATTAGTATATAAGTTACAATGGCAATGTTTAATTTTCTCAAAAAAAAGCAAGAAGCTGAAGAAAAAACAGAGGTAAAGGAAGAGGTTCAAACCACAGAATCACAAAAATCTGAAAAAATGTTTGCAGAGCTTCCTGAGTTTCCAACAATGGAGGAGGAAGAGATTAGTCCACTTCCAAAAATAGAGCCTCTAAACAGGTTAGAAAACTCAGAAATAAGTATCCCTTCATTAGGGGAAACTTATTTTAAAAAGGCTGCTATGCATCCAGAAAAAAGTATTATCCATGAATTTGATGAATTCAATGAAGAGGTTGAAGAGCAGGAAACCGAAGAGGAAAATGAAGTGCCAATGATGCTAATGAAGGAGGATACTGAAAAAAAGGTTTCCTTGCCATCAAAGATTAAGATGCCTGAAAGAGAAGCATTTAATCCAAAAAAACCGGTTTTTGTAAATGTCAGGAACTATCAGGGAATATCCAATGAAATCAATGTTGTTATAAATATCCTAGAAAATTCAGAAGAAGTAGTAAAAAGACTGAATAACATTAAAATAAAAGAGAATAATGAGCTAAAAAAAATGCATGATTCGCTAGAGGGCTTAAACAAAAAGATTATAGCAGTGGATGATATACTATCAAAAGGGTGATATAATGCAGGAAAATGCACAGGTTTTCATAAAAATTGGAGAATACAACAAGATACTGGAAACAGTAAGGCTTGTTAAGGACAAACTTGATGAGGCAAGGGATATACTTAAAAGAATCAGTGAGCTGAAAATAGAGGAATATAATCAGCTTGGAAAATGGGATTCAAACCTTGAGGAGATTGAGAAAAAGATAGCTAGTGTTGATAAGGCATTGGGAAAACCCGAAGCTATATAAAGAGGGTTTATGGCAGAAATAAAGGAATTTTATGTTGGTGTAAAGGAACCAGTTAGATTGAGGAAGAATCTTCTTGAATCATCAAAGGGCATTGTACAAGGCCTAAAGGATTATGAGAAACTTAAATTAATCAGGGAAGAAAGACATGAAAAAATTCTTGAGTTCAGAAACAAGATAAATGAAATACTTGCTCTTCTGTCTTGTTTAAAGGAGCATTTTCCAAAAAATGAAATGAAAGAAGATGTTTATGTAAAAAGCAAAACAGAAAAAACAAAGAAAGGAAAAACAAAGAAAGTTAATATTAAAATAGATGAGATAGATAGGTTAGAAAATGATTTGGCTGAGATTGAGTCAAGGCTTAGTAATATGTGATTTCTTGATTTTATTTATATTTTTAAATTAAAACATAAAATATATAAAATAGCTTTAATGATTCTAATAATAAAATGACCCTTAATAAAATAGACAAATTGATAAATGATTCTGAATTTAGTTTTAATGATAAAAAAGAAATAATTGAAATATTCAAGAGAATATCATATAATGAGAGTGAAGAAAACCTGCTAAGGATATTGGGTATAGTTACTGGCAGGATTTTTATAGGTCCTGCTTATTTCCATCTGGACATTTCCAATAGTTGTAACATGAATTGCTCTTATTGCTGGTTTCATTCTAAAACAGCACCAGACAGGGAATATACAAACAAATGGAAACAACAGCAAATTAAATTAAGCGTATTTAAAAAATTAGTTGATGATTTGCATGAACTCAAAACAGGGTTGATTCTTTTTAGCGGAGCAGGAGAGCCTTTAACACATCCAAATGTAGTAGAAATGGCAAGTTATGTTAAAAAGAAAGGGATGATTTTGCAATTGTTTACTAATGCTTTATTATTAAATAATGATTATGCCAAGAAATTTGTTAATGCTAATCTGGATGAAATATACTGCAGCATATCTGCAGCTAATATTAATACATACAGAAAACTGCATCCTTCATCTGGAAAGAATGAATTTGAAACTATTGAAAAGAATATTATGTCTCTCTCAAAATACAAAAATAAACAAAATAAAACAATGCCCAAAGTTGTATTAATTGAGGTGATAAACAGCTTGAATTATAATGAAGCATTGGAAATGTTAGATTGGGCTAAAAAAGTTGGTGCAGATGCAATCAGATTTCAGCTGATGCATAATATGAAATTAAAGCAATTGATGCTGAATCAAAAAGAAAAAGAAGGATTCAAAAAAGATTTGGATAAAATTAAAAATATTGCAAAAGAACACAACATTGAAATTCAGGAAAATATTAATGTACAGATTGAAACATTTGACTCAAAATCAGGGGATTGGGAAATTTGCTTTTATAAGGATAAAGGCTGCTTTGCAGGATGGTATTTCTCGAGGTATTGGGTTTCTGATGGTATTTCATTCTGCTGTGCGCATAAGATAGTGGACAACCTAGAAAATAAAAGGTTTAAAAATATTTGGAATTCAGATAAGTATAACAAAATGAGAGTTATTGCAAGGGGAGGTAATACTAAGAGAAATGTTAAAATGATAAATAGAAATAATCTCCTGGATGAAGAGTGCAATCATTGCGGCAATTATGATTTAAATAGGGCAGCATATGAAAAACTAAAAAAATATGGACTTTTAAAATTTATTCAATAATGATCTCAATTTTTTCAAAAGCTTTTTATAATAAACTTCAATTCTAAAGCAATAAGCGGGGATGGCAGAGTGGTCAAATGCGATGGACTCAAGTTATTGAGTAATGAGCTTAGGCAATGATTAAGCATCCATTAGGTGAAATCCATTTCCTTAGTGGATACAAGGGTTCAAATCCCTTTCCCCGCATTACAAACCTTTTTAAACAAATAGTTTTTTCAAGGGAATATGATAGAAATATGCACTGTTGGCGGCTATAACGAAGTTGGAAAGAATATGACTGCTGTCAATGTTGATGGTGAAGTTGTAATATTTGATATGGGCATCCATCTTGAAAGCTATATAAAATACACAGAAGATGAAGATATTATTAATGTAGATCCTTCTGAATTGATAAAAGTAGGGGCTGTTCCTGATATAACAAAGATTGAAAAATGGAAAAATAATGTAAAAGCAATAATTCCAACACATGCCCACCTTGACCATATTGGAGCTGTTCCTTATTTAAGCAATAATTATGATGCGCCTATTCTTGGAACTCCATTTACAATAGCTGTTTTGAAGACAATATTAAAGGATGAGGGAATTTTAATTAAAAACAAAATAATGAAATTAGCCCAAAATTCTGTGTTCCAGCTTTCAAAGAACCTGAATGTTGAGTTTATTAATATAACACACTCAACACCTCAGACTGTTATGGTTGCTTTGCACACAAAGTATGGGGTTATACTTTATGCAAATGATTTTAAGTTTGACAGGTTTCCAACCCTTGGCGAGAAGCCAAACTACAAAAGATTAAAAGAGCTTGGCAAGAAAGGCGTTTTGTGCCTTATTGTTGACTCAACATATTCACAAAGCTGTAAGAAAACTCCTTCTGAATCAGTTGCAAAAGAAATGTTAAGGGATGTCCTGCTTGGAACAGGAAACAGGGGGAAAGCTGTTTTTGTTACAACATTTTCATCGCATATTGCAAGATTAAGGAGCATTGTAGAGTGCGGCAAAAAAATGAATAGAAAAATTGTCTTTCTTGGAAGGTCATTATCAAAATACTGCAGGGCAAGCGAGAGCGTGGGAATAGCAAAATTCTCTGATGTAGAAATTGTGAAATACAGAAATGATATAAAGAGAACCTTAGGAAAGATGCACAAAAGCGGCATTGGCAAATATCTTGTTGTCCTGACAGGGCACCAGGGAGAGCCAAAGGCAGCACTCTCAAGGATTGTTAATGGTGAGCTTGGATTTAATTTTGAGCCAGATGATCATGTTATATTTTCATGCACGACAATACCCACTCCAACAAATATTGAGAACAGGCGTGTTTTGGAGGAAAAGCTGAAAAGCCAGCATGTCAGAATCTTTACAGATATTCATGTGTCTGGCCATGCTGCAAGAGAGGATTCCAGAGACTTGATTGAGCTTGTAAGGCCAAAGCACATCATACCTGCCCATGGCGAGCACAAGATGACTTCTGCAATGGCTGACCTTGCTTTGGAAATGGGCTATAAGGAAAAGGATGTCCATGTTATGAAAGATGGGCAAATACTAAATATATCGTATTAAAAGCAAAATTAAAGAGTGTAAGTAATTATTAACTGATTTGTCAGAATAATATTAAGAAATAACTTTATTTTTAATACTTAAACCTTTTTTCGTAATTCTTATGATCAAACCATTCTAGAACTAAACTAACCACTACAATTTCATCATTAACAATAGAATAGATTAATCTCCATGCTTTTGGCAAATCATACTTCCATAGGTTTTTCACACCAAACTTTGAGATATACTCTTTAGGAATTGTCCTCTTTGGAATTTGTATTCCACAAAAAGCATTCTCTTCTATGTTATCTAAAGCTTGATTTATGAATTTGAATAATTCTCTTTCAGAATTATCCCCCTTTTCTAACTTATAAAATGCTTCTCTTATGCTTTCATCTACAAATCTAATATCTGACGGTAACTTCACTTTTTTCTACCCAAATCTTTTCTGTTATAGTATTTTCTTGCTAATTCAGGATAATAAATCCACCCAATTTTACCTTCTGAATCTATTGAAATCTTTTTAGAATATAATAAATATCGAATTATTAAATCAAATGTTTGATACATCATTTTTTTAGGTAATGCCCCCCATAACCTTGTCTTTTTAAATTCACCATCTTTTCTTTTTATAAATTCTTCTACCATCAGAATCGTATCTAACCGGGGATACCGTAAAATATTCTCTTTTTTCGGTAAAATTGTTTCAGTTATCATATTATATCAATAGATATAATAAGAAATATATAAGCTTTTCGCTTTTATTTGAAAACCCTTCTAACTTTTTTTTATTACTTGATGAATTAGTGATTAACTAAAAAGATTTATATATAAGAGGCTTTTAAGATTTTATATAAAAAAGTTTATATACATATGATGTTTTATTAGGATAAAGGGGGTAAAAAAATGAAACTTACACTTGCAGAACCAAAATATCTAAAAGAGAGTATATCAGTCATATCAGAGCTTGTCAATGAGGCAAGGTTTAAGATTGGGCCAGATGGAATTGAGCTTGTTGCAATGGACCCGGCAAATGTTGCTATGGTGATTTTTAAGCTTCTCTCAAGCTGTTTTGTTGAATATGATGTCAACAAAGAGATTAAGATAGCTATTGACTTAGGAAAGCTAAAACAGGTATTGAGGAGATCAAAGCCAAATGATATTTTATCTTTAGATATTGAAGAAGATAAACTAAAAATCCAGCTTAAGTCTAATACAACGAGAACCTTTTCTTTGCCAATAATAGAACTGGAGGAAAAAGAGCAAAAGATACCACAATTAAGCTTTCCAGTAACAATAAAGACAAAATCAGAAATACTGTCCAGTGCAATAGAGGATGCTGATATTGTAGCAGAGTCTGTAAGCTTTATAACAGAGCCAAATAAGTTTAGTTTGCAGGCTGAGGGCGATTTAAACAAGGTAATCATTGATATGAAGCAGGGTGAAGAAACAAATATTGTTTCTGACTCAAAGGAAAAAATATCTGCAAAGTACTCTGTTGAATACCTAAAAAAAATGATGAATGGCTCAAAGCTGGCAGATAAAGTAACAATACAGTTTAACAAGGACTATCCGCTGAAGCTGGAATACAAGGAAATTGACAAGGTTGTGATAAGCTTTATTCTGGCACCAAGGGTTGAGAACGATTAAAATCTATTTCTTTTTTTTAATATTTTTCAGTAAATAAGTTCAGTTAAAGTTTTTACTTACATAATAAGTATTAAATCAAAAATATTACTTACATAATAAGTATTAATTTTATAGTATTACTTACATAATAAGTATTAATTTTATAGTATTACTTACATAATAAGTATAATAAGTCTTATTCTAGGATATTTAATAGTAAGATTTATATATAAGCTACTTACATAATAAGTAATAAAAGGGGCCAGAAAATAAAGAATAATAGTAACTTAATTAAAAATAGAAAATACCCTAATTTTAATAGGAGAAATTCTAATTTGAATGCTTTAAATCAATATTTAAAGTATCCCAATGATTTTGCAAATGCATTAAACATTTTAATAGGTTATATAGCGCAGGAAAAAGGTGTTAGTTCTGATGAAATTATCAAATTGATTGTTAAGGGGGGAAAACAAGATGAAATTGAAATTCCTGCATGTGTATTTAATGATAAGCTAAGCGCTTTAGAAACAATTGTTAAATATCTTAAAGAAAACATTGGCTTAAAATACAGCGAGATTGCAAAGCTGCTCAACAGAAATGATAGGACAATATGGACAACTTATTCTAATTCAAGGAAAAAATATTCTAAAGAATTTGTTGTTAAGGCAAATAAATTATTTATTCCAGTTTCAATCATCAGCAACAGGTCATTTTCTGTTCTTGAGTCAATTGTCTACTATCTGAAAGATAATTGCAATCTGAAATACTCGCAAATCGCTTTAATGCTTCATCGTGACCAGAGGACAGTCTGGACAGTTTATAATAGGAGGAAAAGGAAATGAAAAAAGAAAAAACTAAAAAAATAAGCCATAAAAAAGCATTTCCTAAATCAACTAAGAAAAAATTAGGGAGCAGAGCTAGTTATACTAAACTGGCTAAAAAATACTCTTCAGAGATTAAGAAGTATAAGGATAAAGTAAATTTGATGAAGAGCATTAATAAGTTTGCTATCCCTTCAATACTAGTTATAGCAATAATTACAGTTTTGATTTTCTACAGACCTGTATTCATTGGTTATTTTGCAGTTGGAGGTGAAGAAGAACATGTAAGTGAAATTAATAAGTTGTTTGTTGAAAACAGCAGTTATTTATTTAGTTTGGAGGAAGGAGAGTTAAAGTCGTTAAAGATTAATGGCCAGTTAATCGGAGAGGGTATTGCTAAAGTTTATCTTGAAGCAGGCAATGAAAGCTATCTTGTCTTTGATTCAAATGCTCGTGAGAAAGAGGGAATTAGCAGAATAACAGGCCTTGCTGTTGAAGAGTTTAATGAGACGCAGGGAACAGATGAAACTATTGGCTTAAATGAAACATTAAATGAGACTGAAGAATTAAATGAAACAATTCAGATTAATGAAACTATTGGCTTAAATGAAACATTAAATGAGACTGAAGAATTAAATGAAACAATTCAGATTAATGAAACTATTGGCTTAAATGAAACTCTTGAAAACATTACAAATCCACCAGAAGATGCAGAGATTTTAATTGAGCTTGGTTATAATGATGGAACAGATTTTGATATTGATAATAATGGAATTGAAGCAAAAGGCAGGATAATAGACTTTAATGTTAATGCAGAGTTTAACTGGGATGTTAATGAGGATAATTTATGCACAAAATGGGAAACTGAATCCCTGGATAATGAAACAAGCGTAGCAATTTGTTATGGAAATGAGAAATGCTGTAATTTTATTGGGCTTGATCCATTAACATCTAATTGGGATGAAATATTTTACTCTTACTATGGGAGATACGGAGCAACCTCAAACAATAAAATAAGTGCTCAGGTGCTCTATGCTGATTATAGTTTAGATGAGGGGAATTTGTATTATTATGTTTATTATTCTGATTGGGATAGTCTGAACGCAATCTTTTTAGGGGAAGAAGAGAAGGTAACTGAATTTAATGATATTTGCATAGAAACATGCTTACTAAGCCTTAATGAAACATCTTATAAATTAAGAGTTGAGTTGGAAAATGCAATTTTAATGCTTGATAGCATCGGTTATACAATAATACCAAAAGAAGAGGAAAAAGAAAATATTGCCCCTGTATTGTTAATTGATATTCCTGATATTATAATCAGTAAAAACAGCAAGTTTTCAATTGACCTAAATGAATATTTCTCTGACCAGAATAATGATTTGCTGGGATATGTAGTTTATGAAATGGAAGATATATCTGTTTTGATTAATGAAAGCATTGCAGCATTAATTCCTAAGAAAGGATTCACTGGTGTAAGGCACACCTTCATTATAGCAAATGACTCAAAGCAAATAGCAGTCTCAAATGTCTTTATGATTAATGTAACAAAGGATTTAGTAGTAAAGAATATTACAGTAGATAACATTACTTTCTTTAATATCAGTGAAATGCCAACGCAGTTAAAAGCAGAAATAAATAAGCCGGTTAAATGGATAAAAATAATCTCTGCAGAAAACAGCGAGGCAATAAACAAGACAATTAATGTTTCTTTCACTGTGCCAGGTTATGCATCTAATATTTCTGTTAAAGATGTTAAATTAAATAAATTAATTGAAAAAGATAAAGTTACTATTAAGGATAAAACAAAAACCAAGACAGAAAAGCTGAAAACAGATAAAAAAGAAATAAATGAAACAATAGCAACTAATGAAATCTTTGTTTTGAATGAAACAATTACAGCTAATGAAACTGCTCCTGCAGATGGAACACAAGAGCCTGATACAAGCCCTCCAAACCCAATAAAATCACTTCAGGTAATTAACAAGACAGGGGTTGTTGTTCTCAGCTGGACAAACCCGGATAATCCTGATTTTGAAAGCGTGAAGGTATTAAGAAAACAAGAGGTTTATCCTGATGTTAATTACAGCAAGGCAATATCTGACAGCTTGGTTGTTGATATTACAGATAAAGCTTTGCAAACAACATTATTGGATGATGCAGTAACTGCTAACATAACATATTATTATAGAATTTATTCATATGACAACAGTTTTAATTATGCTTCTGGACAGGGAGTTCTTGCTACAGTAGAGGGTACTGAATTAGATGAAACTGAAAACAGGAGCATAGAACTAAATGAAACTATTACTTTAAATGGGAGCATAGAACTAAATGAAACAAATGATGAAAGTAGCTTAGAAATAGGGGAGAAGAAGTTTGAATTCCCTGATTTGTTTGAGGCAAATGAAACAAAGGAATATATTGTTGAATATGAAACAAGTGCTCCTGTTGCTGTTGAAATAAATATCAGCACTTACAAAAAACAGGTTGTTATAAGTTCTGATGTGCATTACACAAATGTTTTGGCTTACACTAGTATTCCTATTGAGGTTACCCCACAAAAAATCAGGCTTTACTGGATAAGGAATAATACAAAAGAATTATTTACAAATGTCAGCTATTATGACTTGAATAATAACTCACTTATTGACAGGATAGAATGGATTATTCCTAGCTTATCAGATCAAACCTTTGAGATTGAGATTGAAGTACTGAATGTGCAAAGCTATCCAACTGTTGGAGGAAACTGGACAGTTATGTTTAATACAACAGGAACAGCTAATTTAACAATAACAGCTGTTAACATGACAAGCTATTCAGAGATTTATGATGACAGTGGTTTGACTATAGATGATTTGGAGGTTTTGGAGTTAAGATGCGGAGATAAAATATTGTTTAGTAAAGATAGTCTTGTCAATAATAAGAATCTTTATTTCATCCTTGATAATGGATATTTAGTCAAGTTAAATGAGACTATTGGAAAAGAACTAAGAGTAAAATCATTGTTTGCAGAGGATTATTATTGCAATTCAACAGGCTATCATACAGTTAAGGTTCTGACTCCTGGAGAGCATAACCAGGAGCTAAGGTTTAATGACCAGATTGCTTATGCACATAACTTTGCAACAGACCTTATTAAAGCAAGCACTGTTTATTATGAGTTTAACTGCCCAAAATGTGCAGAGAATTATAATTCTAATCCTGTTAATTTCTGCCCTATGATAAACCACGGGCAGGAAATGGATGACTTTGAGGCTGAAATTAGCTTTGGTATAGAATATGTTGATCAGGTTAGTTCTGCATCTGTATGCGCATATCAGCATTACAGCTGGCATAATGAGCTTGCTATTAATTATATTGAAATTGTGAATTCAACCGAGCTTTCTGCTGCACCTGAAATATTTAGTATTAATGAATCATGGGTAAACAAAATTATGTTGAACTCTGTTGGATGGAAATGCATCAACATAACTACTTTTGTTCAGGATTCAGTTGAAAATAATGAAACTAAACTATATGCAAGATGGTGGGGCCAGGACATGAATGGGAGCATAGGCCCTTTTGCATGCTTCAAGGGAATTGCTCCCCTGGATCAGTGTGATGGAAACAACCCATCTGGTGCATTGGACTGCAGGCCTTACTTAAATATAACATGAAAAGAAAAACCAAAACAAAACCTGTAATTTTCATTTATTTAGTTATAGCTATATTCTCTGTTAGTTATATTGCCGGGATATTACCTTTTGGCCTTTTCTTGTCATTAATAGTTTACTCTGGCTTACATCTTATTGTTTTAAAGGAAAGAAAAACAGTGAAGATATTAGCTGATTTAGTTATCCTTAACTTCTTAATAGTTTATTATAATTTATTAGAATTAATTAAAAGAAAACTAATGTCTATAA
>Ga0268281_1000225_pt1 | contig 44336 bp, 34 predicted proteins | sample saktaG_10_FD_190134 | JGI IMG/M metagenome (GOLD analysis project Ga0268281, IMG submission 190134) | Saline water microbial communities from Sakinaw Lake, British Columbia, Canada - sak_2011_5_24_50m | ecosystem: Environmental > Aquatic > Non-marine Saline and Alkaline > Saline ...
TAAGCAATGCCTCGCCAGGGGTTTTTTGCTGGTATTTTTCATCAACTATGTCCCTGATGAAATGCTCTGCCGCGACAGCTTTGTTTGCGCCTGTTGTTAATATATGTATCGTGCGCCCGCCTGCTACGCGGGGAACAAGCGGCCAGCCGTTAGCTTTAAATAAATCTATCAATTCCCCAAAGGCCTTTTTCCTATCCTTAAGGCCGGATACTGTAAGAAGTCCCTGCCTGTAATGCAATTTGGCTTTAGAGTCTATTTTTTCTCTTATAGCTTTGGCTATTGTTTTTTCGCATTCTTTATTTGTAGCAAGAGGTGTATTTTCAGAGGCATCATAAACAGGCGTATCTATTAAATTGCCATTTTCGTCAAACCTATTGCATCTTGCGCCTGCTGCGGTATAAATAGTAAGATTATTCAGTAGCTTTTTATCTTTTGCTGCTGCCTTATCTATAATATATCTTTTAACTTCATCTAGTCCCTGCGTGGTAATTAACGCGATTTGAACCCCTTGCCCTAATAAAGAGAGCAGTTCATTTAGCATCTTCATATCAATTTCTTTTGTAACATCGGTAAGGGTGTTGTCTATATCAAATATCATTGCACGATAAGGTTGAGGCGGGGTAGCCTTAGGCAATATTACCTTGGGCTTTTCTATCTCTTCTTTTTCTTTTCTAAGCCGGGAAAGCTCTTGCTCTAAAGACTCTTTTTGCCCTGCCAGCTTTTCAACATCTAAAGCAAGAGTTTGCCTTTGAGACTTAAGCTGAGTTATTTCGGAGTTTAGTTTTTCGTGTATTTTCTCTGATTGAGATATCTCACTTCTAATACCGTCTAATCGTGCGCTTAAGATTTCTTTTTCTTTGGTCAGCATGGCTAATGCCGACTGCTGTGCTTGCGTTACAGACTTTAAGGACTGCAGTTGTTGCGTAATACCACGTAAGTCCTGCTCAAGCTGGGATGTTTTTTCTAAAAGCGAGTCCTTTTGTTTGGTAAGCCGGCTCACTTCCTCTTCAAGCGTGTCTTTTTGTTTCTGCGCTGACTGGAGTTCCTCATTTTTCTGAGTAATCTGAGCGAGCAGATCCTGTATTTTGGAGTTTAAATTATCTATCTGCGAGACCTTATCGCTTGCCTTGTCTTTTTCAGCAGTTTCTTTTTCACCTTTTTCACCAATAATTTCAGCTGCTTGGGCACGTAAATTAGTCAATTTTTCTGTAAGCGCAGACAGCTCGTTTTGCTCTGAAGATAATTTATCTTCAACAGCTTTTTTACGCTTAGCAAGCTCTGCGATGTCTGATTCATACTGGGTTTTTTCAGCGCTTAGCCTGCTAAGACCCGAGTTTATACTGTCAAGTCTATTCTTGGCTTCTTTAATATGCTGGTCGGATTTTTCTTCTTCAGCCTTAAGCGTTGCTATCCTATCTTCAAGTGCCTTCTCTTGCTGCTGCTTCTTTTTAATCTCAGAAACAAGGATTGAAAGAGTATCGCGGGCCTGCGGTATCTGTTTTTGGATATTGTTTAATTCTTCCTGAAGGGAAGTTCTGTTATCTGATAGGGTGGATATTTCTTTTTCAATAGATGCTCTTGCTATATTAAGATTTTGAACATCTTGCTCAAGAGCGGACTTTGTATTTTCAAGGCTCTGTATCTGCTGTTGCGGGCCTGCAGCTTCTGGTGCGCTTGCTTGGAGTTTTTCTTTTTCCTTTTTATCTATTGCTGATTGTATGTTTATAAGGCGCTGTTCTAAGTCGGCTATTTCTTTTGTTAGGTTGTTTTTTTCCTGTCTTAATCGGGCTATTTCATTTGATAGAGCCGTATTCTCTGATTGCAGTTCTTTTTCTCTTGTGGCAAGAGCCTGTATTTTTTCTTTAAGACTATCCTGGTCTTTTAATAGTTGATCTATGTCTTCTTGAGGAGCTTTAGGCTTTTCCTGTACAATGGCTGCGACTGCCTCTTGTCTCTTAGAGGCCCTGGCCATTAATCGTGCCTCTCCCATTTTAAATAAATAAGGCTTAACAGGGAGATTAAGTTCGTCTAAGAGGGCTTTCTTTTTCTTTAATGTCTCTTCGCTTACAGTAAGAAGTCCTATGTATTTCCCTTCCCCAACATCTATTCCTAACTCATTTTTTATAAAATCTGCTCTTTTGGCTAAGTCTACTTTTGTGTATCTTGCAAGCCGCTGAACATATTTTGCCTGCATATTTGCCCCTAGAGACTCGAGTAGAGCTTTTTGTTTTTCAGGTGTTGTTTGTGCAGGCGGGGCCCTTGGCTCAGTTTTTTCTAAAACATCTGGGGCAACCGGTTTTTCGCTTATATCCCCTTTTAAACCTTCCACTTGCTTATATAAAGCATCTACTGCCTTACCCATTTGGGCAAGGGCATCTCTTGCTGCTTCAAGCTCTTTTAATTGTTCTCTTGCGGATTTTAACCATTCTGTTAAATCTTCATTTTCAGCAGGCGGCTCTGTAATCTTATGTTGTTTTGTCATACCATCCAGAAATACACCTAGTTGCTTTTCAACATCATCGGTTTTTTTCTCAAGTTCTGTAATTCTTTTTGCATTATGTTCGAGATCCTCGGCAGGGTCTGCATCTATTTTTTTAACTTCTCTAACAGGTGGTATTGCAGCGGCGGCCACTGGCTTTTCTGTTGGTTCTGCGGGTTTTGCAGGTACTGCTTGCGCTACTGGTACTGCAGGTGCTAATGGTTTTGCAACCGCAGGAGCCTCTTGAGGTTGTTGATGTGCTTCAGTATCCGGTTTTTGTTGTTCTCTAAAAAGCCTTTCAAGTTCTACGGCTTTATCTTTATTTTCTGCGGCACTTCTTTTGGCGTCTTCTTTATCCTGTTTTGCTTTAGCTAAGAGCCTTTTTGCCTCTTTAAGCTCATCTTCTTTCTGCTTTAAAGACGCTTCAAGTGCTTTTGACTCTGCTATTTTCGATTTAAGGGCTTTATTTCGTGCTAATAAAGCTATAATTGAAACTATAGGAATACCTATAAGTAATAAGAGTGATAAAATGGCTAGCGTTTTTTGAAGGGCAGAGCTGTCTTGCCAGAATCTGATTAATGTGTGGGGGGCTTCTGTCTCTTGTTTAAGTTTTTGTTCATATACTTTTTGCTGAGCAGAGAGCTCTTTTTCAAGGCTGGCTACCTTTTCTTCCTGCTCTGTTATTTTATCCTGCTGTTGGCTGACTTTATCTTCATAGGCCTTTGCTTGCCTCTGAGAATCTTCCAGGCTTTGGGCAAGAGTTTCTGCCTTTTGCCTTTGCCCACCAAGCTTATCTTCTAAATCCCGGGCCATTACTTCTGCCTGATCTGCCTGGCTTTGTAGTAAGTCCTTAACTTCTGTTATTTTTTCTACAAATTCGTCCTGAGCGCCTGTAACCTTATCTTGCAATTCAGAAAATCTTTCTAAAACCTCTGCTTTTTCTTCCTGTAAAGACTCTACATCACTTTCTAAAACCTGAGTTCTGTCTTGAAGCTCAGCAATCCTTTGTCTATCCTGTAATCTTTCGCGAGCTTCTCTTAATTGCCCTAATGGTTGGCGTCTTAAGCCCTGTTCTTCTAAATCTTGGGCCAAGCGCCCCATATCAGGCGACCAATACAAGTAATTGTTTACCTGCTCAAGGCTGCCTTTACCTTTTCTTAAGGAATTTAAAGCCATTCTTAACCGTAATAGATCAGCACGAGAAAGTGAGTCGTCTTTTTCAGCGCCACGTAAGGCCTCTACTGTCTGTCGGCCAATTCTTACGCCCTCCCAGAAGGTATGGCTGTCCCTGTCCGCAAGCTGGCATATCAGTGAGGCTATTTCAGAATACCTTACTGCTTCAATTCTTTGTATATCAACCTGCTCTTGTTGCGTTAATGGTATTATAACTTCCGCGGGTTGAGTTTGCGCATTAGACATGCTGGCCAGGCCCATTGTGAAAATAAATGCTGAGATAAGCAGTATGTTTCGAAGTATTTTAGTGGGGTTTAAATTTTTAAAGAATGTGGGTTTTGCAGATGAGATACCTGATGAAGATGACTTAACATCCTGCTGCTTGATTTTAGGAAGCGGCATACTCTCTCTGCCTGTTCCCGCAGCTATATCTATTTTACTTTTAAGATAATCTATGTCTAATGCCCTGATAAGTTCAATTGTTTCAGGGTCTATACTGCCTAAATCAACGCCCTTATATCCTAATGCCCCCTCTATTTCTAAACTAATAGGATTTGACTTTACAGATTGTGCTCTTAAAGCAGAGTCTTTATTGAATGAAAAGTCCCAATTACATGCCCACGAGATATCGTGGAGTAAAAAGGCAAGGATTATAACTATAGAAATGATTTTAAAGATAAAACGGCTGGTCTTATTACGTTGCCACACCATGAATAAACCTCTATTTGAGACGTTTATATAATCTTTGAAAAAAGACTTATAAAGATAATAGCATAATTCTAGTTTTCTGTCAATAAAAATTTGTACTTTTTTGAAGTTTTTTTTGTAAGTGTTTGGGTGATCTTTTATATACCCCAATTGCTGCTTAGCAACATGGTTTATTATATCGCCAAACATTTGCATTGTAAAGCGGTTCATAAAAACTTTTTGCTACAATTGTATAAAGATATTTTGATAGAGATCGCCTCTGGTGATTGGGGGTTCTTTACCGACTTACTTCTCGTAAAATCAACAATCCATGCCTTCGGCAGCCATGCTTTCCGGTTGTCAAATTCTATCAAGATAGCTTTGCGGGTTTCATGCACAAGCAGAACATCTACCCATATATAGTCATAGTAAGCGTATGGAGCTTTAAGCAACCGCCATATATTAAACATGGCCACCTCTCTTTCTTCTTAGGCGCTCTGCGCCGAGTTGCATCCATGGTGGCATTTCGTATCTTTGCTGAGGTTGGCATACCCGCTTGCGCTCACTCGCACGGACAAGCAGCTTGCGGTATTTAATCTGTAAAGTATTAACTGGTAAATCCTGTAATTCTACCCACACCTTTGGCTTTTTGTTCTTATATCCGCGAACCATCTCTTTCTGCGTTGTTACAAGGCCCATATTGATAAGCTCCTGCCTTGCCTTATAAATGGTGGCATTTGCAAGGCTTGTTGCCTCTCTCAGCGCCTTAGCGCTGTAACAGCTCTTCCCTTCTACCCCGCCTGCTAAGACATAAAGAATATATAGCTTTGATGCTGAAGAGGACATGTCTCTTAAAAAACCTAATTCTTTTAAGTCTCTGTCTATCCAGCCAAATGGGTATAATTTTCTCATGCAACCCCGCTATGCTTAATTTTGGTCTTGAGATTGCTTCGTCGCTTCGCTCCTCGCAAAGACGAAACATTCAAATACTCTTTATTTCTCTTTACTCTATTTAATATGTATAGAGAGTTCAAAATCTGAAACATGCTATACTTAAAGCTGGTTTCAAAAATTGAAATATGCTTTTGGGATTGGGGAAAAAGAAAAAGGGAAGTTAGAATGTTTCTAACTTCCCTAATGCCTTGGGATTGCTTCGTCGCTTCGCTCCTCGCAATGACGAGCGCAATCCGTAACTCGTTACAACTCTTTAAGTTACAAGAGTGTCTGAATCGATGGTGACCCCAGCGGGACTCGAACCCGCGTAAACGGCTCGAAAAGCCGTTGTCCTAGACCGCTAGACGATGGGGCCACTAATAAATCGTGCCTTGTATTAACTAACCTACTGTCTCTGCGACAACAGAGGCCACTGCCGATACCTTATCTTTTGTGCCTTTAAGCGTAATAACGCATACCCCCTGCGTAGAGCGGCCGCTTTCCCTGATACCTTTTACGGATGTGCGAACAATTGAACCGCTTTCCGTGATAAGCATTATCTCATCATTTTCGGATACTACGCGCAGGGCTACAGCAAAACCGGTTTTGTCTGTTGTCTTTATGTTGATTATACCCTTCCCGCCTCGTGATTGTATTCTATATTCGCCAATAGGGGTTCTTTTGCCAAATCCTTTCTCGGATATTGTCAGCAAAGTCGAGTCAGCACGCGCTATCACCATACCTATCACAAGGTCTTTTTTGCCTAAAGATATCCCCCGTACGCCCCGGGCGGCACGGCCCATGTTCCTGATGGCACTGGACTTAAATCGAATTGCCTTGCCCTCTTTTGTGGCCAAGATAATGTCATCCTTGTCATCTGTGCATGCCGCCTCGATAAGCTTGTCCCCTTTTTCGATAGTAATGCCTATGATGCCGCCTTTACGCGTATTGGCATAGGCGGCAAGCTCGGTTTTTTTGACAACACCTTGTTCTGTTGCCATAAAAATATAACCGCCTTTTTCAAAATCCTTGACCCTTACAAAAGCACTTATGGCTTCTCCAGTAGACAGTTGGAGAAGATTAACAATCGCCTTGCCTTTTGATGCTCTTCCAGCCTGCGGGATTTCGTGCACCTTGACCATATACGCCTTGCCTGTGTTGCTAAAAAATAGTATGTGCTCGTGCGTTGTCGCTATAAATAAATGCTCGGCAAAGTCCTCTTCTTTAAGCTCAGCCCCCACCATGCCTTTGCCGCCTCTTTTTTGGCGGCGGTAGGCACTGACAGGCAGTCTTTTAATATAGCCCCCGTGGCTTATAGTAATCACCACATCTTCTTCCGCTATAAAATCTTCTATCCGCAGGTCCTCTACTTCACCTACAATATCCGTGCGCCTGTCATCACCGTATTTTTTTTGCATCTCAAGCAACTCTTCTTTTATGATGCCCAGGACGCGAACCTCGCTTGCCAGGATTGCCTCATATCCTTGTATTTTTTTGATCAATTCTAAATATTCCGCGTCTATCTTGGTGCGCTCAAGCGCTGTCAGCCGCTGAAGCTGCATCTCGAGAATAGCCTGAGCCTGACGCGTGCTCAGGTCAAAGTTTTTTTCAAGCGCATTTTTTGCCGACTGCGTATCCTTTGCGGACTTTATAGTCTTAATAATTTTATCGATATACTTAAGCGCTATTTTTAAACCTTCCAAAATATGGGCGCGTTCCTGGGCCTTGCGTAACAGAAAATCTGTACGCCGCCTTACAATCTCTTTACGATGGTCAACATGCAGATCAAGCATCTGGCGCAGGTTCAAGACCCGGGGCTGGTTGTTAACCAGCGCAAGCATAATAATACCAAATGTCGAGGCAAGTTGTGTGTGTTTGTAGAGTTGGTTTAAAATAACCTGCGCGGGCCTATCACGCCTAAGCTCCACAACAATCCGGATCCCGTCTTTGTCGGATTCATCTCGTATATCGGAAATGCCGTCTATTTTTTTATCCGTCACAAGCCTTGCGATAGACTCGATAAGGTTTGTCTTGTTTACCTGATACGGCAGCTCTGTTATGATAATGGCGCTCTTGCCGGCTTTTTGTTCCTCCACGCTGGCGCGCGCATGCAGTTTTATAATGCCGCGCCCTGTGGTATAAGCGCTCTTTATACCGCTTTTACCACAGATAGTCGCCCCTGTCGGGAAATCAGGGCCCCTTACAATCTTCATAAGGCCGCTCATATCTGTCTGCGGCTCATCTATCACTTTAATAATCGCGTTGATCGTCTCGCGTAAATTATGAGGCGGAATATTAGTTGCCATACCTACCGCGATACCGCTGCAGCCATTTACAAGAAGGGTAGGAAGCGCTGATGGCAGCAGCACCGGCTCTTTAAGCGAGCCATCAAAGTTTGGCGTGAAATCCACGGTCTCTTTATCAATATCCGCAAGAAGCTCATCCGCTATAGAGGCCATGCGCGCCTCCGTGTATCTCATAGCCGCCGCGGGGTCACCGTCGACCGATCCCCAGTTGCCCTGCCCGTCAACAAGCGGATACCGCAGAGAAAAATTCTGCACCATGCGCACCAGGGCATCATACACTGACGAATCGCCGTGCGGGTGATATTTTCCGAGGCAATTGTGAGAAAGTATGCCGTTTGCAATAAATTCGTGGTCCCCTTCGACTTGTATATCGTAGGTTTTTTCTGCAGGCGCTCGTTCGGTTGATGCCACGTTCATGAAATATATATCATCCCTGATAACATCTCTTAAAAAAGTGTAGAGCGGCGAGTTAACCTTGTGCAGCTTATCCAGTATGCCCCATTCGATAATCTGGGATTTCCTGAGCGCTTTTTCTTTAAGATCTGCCGCATATCTTATCTTGCAGCCCCCTGGATATTTTATGCCCGCCCTGAACTTGTTGCCTTCTCCGCCTTGATACCATCCTGCCCCTATGTGTTTTTCGCTTAATTCGCTAAAAACCATCGCGCCGCTATATGGTATAATGTCGCAATTTGATTTTTTTAAATTTCTGTTATTTAGTTCCGCGATCCTTTCTTGTTTCTTTTTATCAACCAGGTTTAGTTTGCCCGCTAAGAGTTTCGCGTTTATGCCTTTTAACTCCAGGGAATAAAATGCTTGCCTGGTATTGACGCGCCTGCCATTTATAACATCCCCCCCCCTTTTGTCTTTGTTTTTGTATTTCGCGCCGAACATACCGTAGTGTTGCAGCAAGACAAGAAGCTTATCAATTAAACATTCTGAAGTTGAGCCGTAGTGTATAACGCATCTCTCTTTATGAATACTGCCGTCTCCATCGACCAGCCCCGAAACAAAGGAAAAAACAACAGATTCAGGTGAATTAAATATTTGCTGTGGTATTGTTTTTGTGGCCGCCTTTGCCCCTTCTATCCCAAAATTTTCCCTTAAAAAATCCACCACATTTTTTCTGCAGGTTCTTGTCGTGTATTGACGGTGTGCGCTGATTACGTACTTGCCATGCGATACATAGATTTTTTCTTTGATACACGGCACATAGTTGAAATTGGCCATCAATATGTCTGCTATCTTTTCTATTGTTTCGCGCGAATTACAAGAAAAGCCTATTCTATAAGTGTCTTTTCTGCTCTTTTCCTTTGTTATCCATCCTTCGGCTATAAAAAATCCTAAAAGATAAGCCATATCTTCGTTTAGTTGCGCTGGGCACTGCCCGCCACAGCATTGACTCAATGCCGTTTTATGTTTGATATCCGGGTATGCGGCCCTTAAAACTACGTAGTCGTTGCTTGTTAGGTTTTTTGCTTCCTTCCACTCAAGCCCAAATTCTTTGTTTAGCACCTTAAATTTCTGTGAAGGGGTTGCTGTGGCTGTGTTTCCGTTGGCAAGGATAATTTTTACCAGTTCCTTGGGCGGCATTTCATACAACTCTGATACCGCGCAAATGCCCTTCTGCGTGTAAACACACTCTCCTCGTTTTACATCCTGAATAGGCACAAGCCCTCTGCTTGTCAAAACAAGTGTGTCTTTTACGAAACAATCCCCTACTATACGAGCGCTTTTTTTGTATGGCTTGGAGTACTGTAAGCTGAGCCCGTGCATAGTGTAAAGTATTCTGCGCTGAACAGGCTTTAGGCCGTCGCGCGCATCCGGCAGGGCGCGCCCGACAATTACACTCATAGCGTAATTAATATACGAGTCTTTTATCTCGTCTTCAACATAGCGCTTCGCTATCTTTTCACCTTGTGTGTACATTTATATTTCCTTTAGTCTGCTATATATCTAAGTTGGTAACTTCCCTCGCGTGCTTTTCGATAAACGCACGCCGCGGTTCAACCGCATCACCCATAAGCACTGTAAACATCTCATCCGCCTTAACCACGTCTTCTAACCTCACATTCAAAAGTGTGCGCCGCGCGGGGTCCATTGTTGTCTCCCACAGCTGCCCTGGGTTCATTTCGCCCAGGCCCTTGTAACGTTGCACAACCATGCCATGCCTGGCGCGCTCCTTGATCTTGTCTATCAGCTCTTTCAGGCTATACACAAGCGTGGTTTCGCCGTCTGCCCGTAATTTCAAGATTGGCTGCCGCTGGTCCTCTGATACCTTTTTACGTTTCGGGGCCTTTTCTACGTCTTCCGATTTAGGGTCATATGCTTCCACCAGGGGGATGCCCAGCTTGTCAAGGCTCGCGATCGCCTGAGCGATGGTTTCTGCTTCAAAAAATTCGACCACATCGATATCTTTGGATGTTGGCGCTTCTTTGTCTGTTTCATTGTGCAGCTCTAACACCTTGCCGCTCTTTTTTTCATATTCCTTAACGATTTTCGCTAATTCCGCATCTGAATAAGCAAAATGGGCTATACCCTCCACTTTTACCATAAAAACGGGCACTTTTTTGGTTTTTGGCTGCACCAAAGACAGATATTTTATGAACTTTACTCCCCTGCGCTCTATTGCCTTGCCCATCTGCGCTATCTGTATTAATGTCGCACACAAGTCACGAGTCTGCTTGCTCGACAACTCTTGCGCCGGCCGGGTTTTGGATAACACCAGATCATCTGTGCCCATATCGAGCAGTAGGGCGTCCATTTCCGCTTCTGTTTGTATGTATTCTTCGCGTTTTCCGCGCTTGACTTTATAAAGTGGGGGTTGAGCAATGTAAATCCTGCCATCTTCAAGCAGTTTGGGCATTTGCCGGTAAAAAAAAGTGAGCAGCAGGGTGCGTATATGAGAGCCATCTACATCCGCGTCTGCCATCAAAATGATCTTATGATACCTGAGGCGTTCTGCATTGAACTCCTCGCCAATACCGCAGCCAAGGGCCGTGATAATAGTTTTTATTTCTTCATTCGATAAAATCTTGTCCAGCCGCGCCTTCTCTACGTTTAGAATCTTACCTTTCAGGGGTAATATGGCCTGGAAGCGCCTATCGCGTCCTTGCCGGGCACTATTATGGACAAAAACTCCGCCAGATAAGGCGAAATTATGGGTGTATGGAACCTCAATATCATAAACATCTATTTTTTGTTTCAGTAATCTCACGCTTCTTATTTTATGGTTAAATCCTTTCACCGCTTCAAGCAACTTAGTTTTATCGCCATCAAAAAATCGCTCTGTTATTGTATCCAGCTTGAGCAAGTTCTTGTTCTGCTTTGGCAGAAGCCTTCTATGCCTATCGTATGAGTTGGTACTACCCTCTTTTTCGTATACTTCTCTTAAAAATCTCATGCTGTGGCCCAAATAGGTCTTGCTATAAGCCAGCTTTCTTTTAGCCCTGAATCCATCTGTCCATTGTTCCTTTGTCTTTTCTCTTCTCCACGACAACAGGCTTTCGTCCTGCCATTGTTTCTTGGCCTCCATGGATAGGAATTCTCTCCATTCAGGGTGGTTTTGGGCATATGCCCTTACCTTCCCTGACTGCTTTTGTCTGTTTTCTGCAAAAGCCCAATAGCGTTTTTGGGCATCGCTGAGTCTCCTTAACAGGCGTTTTCTATATTCAGGGCTATTGTTGTAAAAAATTAGATATTTCTGTTTCATAAACTCTTTATAATCTTCGTCCTGCCATTGCTGCTTAGCCCTTTCACTCAATACCCCTGAAAGCTGTTTCATGGTGGCGGCCATTTTCTTTCTGTAAGAGGGTGTCCTTTTAATTTTGTTACATTTCTCTATGACGTCTTGCCTGTGAAGAGTTCTTTTTGCGTGTTTGCTATGAACCCCCAGGTGTTCCTTTCCGGAAACCCTGATAATATTGTCGGGGTTGTTGTTTAGTTTATTAAAATCAACGTGGTGCCTGTAGCTGCCGTTGCTTTCTTTGTATGCCTCGGTTTCCAGGTTATATATATCTGCCAGCTTATGGGTGAGGCCCCACTTGTGTGTTTTGGGGTTAAGCACCATTTCATATCCTTTGATCTTGATGCCTCCCTTTATTTCGGAAAGCTTTCTCCCCAATGGCATAAGGCTCATGCCGGGCACTAGAGCTCTTGCTTCGATAAAAGAAGCGTCTCTTAACATAAACTTATGGTCGGGGGTGCAAATTATTTTTTCGTTATTGTCTAGCGTAATTTCTGCCACGGCAGTGTTCTTTTTAGTACGTCTTGGATATAATATCTTCTCTATACCAACATTTCCGTCCTTCTTAACAGTGTAACAATAGTTGGTTTTTCCTTTATGCCATTCCTTCATAAGCTGCTTGAAAGAAAGGTTTCTGCCGTCTAACAAGGCTACTTTTGTTTCTCCTGAAAAGCAACCCCCGGCGCTGTCTCCTTCTACAAGATACACCTCGCACATCGAGGCATCTGTCTCTGAACAGTCGGATAGTTTGCCCGGGAGCCCGGACATTTCCAGGGCACCTTTCCGCCTGGTGAGTTCTCTCGCCTTGCGCGCTGCCTCGCGTGCCCTAGCCGCTACTGTAGCTTTTCCAATGATCTTGTTCGCCACTGTTGGGTTTTCTTCAAAAAAACTACTTAATGAGTCATTAACCATAGAGGCAACCACGCCTTCTACATCGGCATTGCCGAGCTTGGTCTTGGTCTGTCCTTCAAACTGGGGGCTTGGCATCTTTACGCTGATAATCGCTGTAAGCCCTTCGCGAATATCGTCCCCGGAAAGCACGGCCTCTGTGTTTTTAAGCAGCTTTTTATTTTTGCAATACTGGTTTGCCGCTCGCGTTAACGCGGACTTAAACCCGCTTAAGTGAGTGCCGCCTTCTATGGTGTTTATATTGTTTGCGAATGTGAAAAGGGTCTCTGCGTAGCTGTCGTTGTACTGCATTGACACCTCTACAGAGACGTCGTCTTTTTCGCGCTGAAAATATATCGGCTTTTTGTGTAATGCATTTTTGTTTTTGTTAAGGTGCTCTACAAACGATACAATGCCCCCGTCAAACTTAAACGTTTCCTCTTTGTCAGAGCGCTCATCGGCGAGCGTAATCTGCACTCCTTTATTCAAAAAAGCTAACTCCCGCATACGTGTAGCCAGCGTTTCGAAACTCAGGTCTATGCTGCGGGTAAAAATTGTCATGTCGGGCTTGAAAGTAACTTTTGTGCCTGTTTTATGGCTTTTGCCTATTACGGTAAGCTTGCTGGCTGTGCGGCCCTTTTTATATCGCTGATGATACACCTTGCCATCTCTGCGGACCTCTACTTCAAGCCATTCAGACAGGGCATTGACAACGCTCACGCCCACCCCGTGCAGGCCTCCTGAGACCTTATACATCCTATGGTCAAACTTGCCGCCCGCATGCAGTGTAGTCAGCACAACCTCCACCGCAGGCTTTTTCTGTTCTTTGTGCATGTCTACAGGAATGCCCCTGCCGTCATCGGTCACGGTAACACTATTGTCTACATGTATCACAACATCAATGTTGACGCAATAACCCGCCATTGCCTCATCAATACTGTTATCGGTGACCTCGTAGACCAGGTGGTGCAGTCCTCGTGTACCGGTATCACCAATATACATGGCAGGCCGTTGCCGCACAGCCTCGATACCCTCGAGCACCTGTATCTTGGTAGCGTCGTATTGCGTGTCTTGTGGGGCACATTTTGCCGGTGTGGTTGTTTCTGCGGCCTGGCGCTGTTGCGGCACACGCGCCGGCGCAGGCTGTTTCTTGTTTGTCTTTGTTTTTTGCGTAGTCACTTTATTCTCCGGCGCGCAGCCTGATTTTTATGTTGTATTGGGTTGATAATTGCTTGCGCAGCTGTTTTTCTATGTGCTGCCTGCGGTTGTGCAGATAATAAATCCACACGGAACTATCCACTGTCACGGTCAGTGTCTTATTGGTTATTTGCCGCGGGAAAGAGTGTTTCGCCGCTTCTTCACCCGCTGCTTCCCGCCACGCGCGCTCCAGTTGTTGCGTCGCCTGTTGTTGCGCTTGTGCTTTTGCTATGGTGGACTTGAGAATGTTTTTTATTTGTACTGGCTGTGCGCGTACCATGTTTTATGTTATCTGCATGGGCAGGACAATATATACATATTCGTCACGTATCCTTAGCACCCCGGGCTTCTCCGGGCCCGTAAATTCTATTTCCACCGTTTCTTCTTCTATGCTTTTCAAGACATCTAAAAGATATGTTGGATTAAACCCTATCTGCAGTTCCGCGCCCGAATAAACCACCTCAAGCTCTTCTGTGGTCTCCCCTACCTCCGGTGTTGTTTTACTAATTATGAGTTTATTTTTTGTCAGGTGAAGCTTTATTGCCTGCGATTCTACTGTTGTTAGCAGGCTTGCCCGTTTTATGGCTGGTATCAACTGTTCCTTGTTGATCGTTAGCGCGGTTTCTGTTTTGCATGGTATGGCCTGCTGGTAGTTGGGGAATTCACCCTCAATAAGCCTTGATATGATGGTGGTGTTGTCTATTTGGAAAACAATTTGATTGGTTGTAAATTTTATTAGCACACTGCCGTCTTCTTTTAGGGTTTTGAATAACTCTTGTACTGTTTTTGCTGGTATTATTATAGTTTGCCCCTCCCGCACCTCTGATTTATGTGGTTTCTTTATAATAGCCAGGCGCCTGCCGTCCGTTGCTATAATTTGCAGATGTTTCAGTTGGATCTCCATGCAAACCCCATTCAGCACATACCTGGTCTCTTCCTTGCTCATCGCGAACGCTGTATAGGTAAGCATTTGCTTTAGTGTGTTTTGTTGCATAGTAAGTGTTTGTGTGTTTTGATTGGTAGGTATATTGGGAAATTCTTCTTTTGGTATGGTTAGTATTTTAAAAACGGTGTTTTTGGTTGTAATTAATAAGATGTTGTTTTTTTTGGTTGTTATCTGTATATCTTCATTCGGAAACTCTTTAATGATATCCAGAAACCTTTTTGCGGGTATTGTGGTAGAGCCTTGCTCAAATACACCCGCTTCTTGTGTATGTGTTATGCCTATATTTAAATCTGTCGCGGTTATTTTAATTGCGGTTGGTTCTGTTTCAAGTAATATGTTCGCCAATATAGGGAGTGTATTTTTTTGGGCCACCGCCCCCATTACTATTTGTAAAGATTCTAGCAGTGCTTGTTTTGGTATAGTTATCCTCATATTAACACCCTCTATTTTATCTATTTATTTATTAAATATAATAGTATTAATAGTAATTGGTGTGGAAAGGTGTATAAACACCTAACCCCCACACCTAATTTGTTTTATAAGATTATCTACAATTTGTGTTAGTTGTGTGTTATTTACCATAGCCGACTCTATCTTGTTACAGGCATGCAATACGGTTGTGTGATCACGCCCCCCAAAAAAACCACCAATTTCTGTCAAGGGGGATTTGGTAAGTTCACGCGCTAAATACATAGCAATCTGCCGCGGGAAAGCCAACAACCTGGTTCTTTTTTTAATACGCATAGTGTTGGCGCCAACACTAAAATAATCCGCTACAATGCGCTGTATTTTATCAACAGTAATATCAAGCCCCCGCTTGGCCTCAACCTCTTGCAGCACATCTTTAACCGATCCCATACTCACAGGCTGGCCCATAAGAGATGAGTACGCGATTACGCGAATAAGCGCGCCCTCTAACTCCCTTATGTTTGTTTTAATATTTTCGGCGATATATAACAAAACCCCATCTTCAACCGAGGCGTTTGAAAACTCAAGTTTTTTTCTTAAGATCGCTACCCGGGTTTCTATATCTGGCGGCTGTATGTCTGTGACAAGCCCCCACTCAAACCGCGAAACCAGACGATTTTCCAGGGCAGGTATTTCTTTGGGGGGCCTGTCGCTAGAGACAATAATTTGCTTGTGGGCGTCGTATAGGGTGTTGAATGTGTGAAAGAATTCTTCCTGTGTCGATTCTTTACCGGAGAGAAACTGTATGTCATCAACCATTAAAACATCCAGTTGCCGGTAGTGGTCTTTGAATTTTTGCGTTGTACGGTTTTGTATAGCACTGATTAGTTGATTGGTGAATTTTTCGCTCGACATATACAACACCTTAAGCCTGGGGTGTTTTGTTAGGGTGTGCTGTCCAATCGCCTGCATTAAATGAGTTTTACCAAGCCCGACACCGCCGTAAATAAACAGCGGATTATAGGATTTAGCGGGTGATTCCGCAACAGCAGTGGCGGCAGCGTGTGAAAAACGATTACACCCGCCAATTACGAAACTGTCAAAGGTGTATCTGGGGTTGAAATTACTTTCTTTCGCGGCCGGAGCGCGTTCAAATGGATTCTGGAAAAGACGAAAACCGCCACGCTTATCCTGTGCGTGCGTATCGTCCTGCGGGCCCGCTTCTACCCTGGCCGGTGTTTGGTAGTCTATTGTTAGCTGCTCTTTCTCGATACTTTTTAGGGCGAGGCTTATCTGGCCTGAATAATGTTCTATAAGCCAGTCTTTAAAAAAAGTGTTTGGCACCTCGACGGAAATTGAATCCATTCCTGAGGACAGCTGCCTGGTGGGGGCGAACCACGTTTCATAACTTTGCGGGCTTACTTGTTTGCGTACGTGCTGCAAAACAGCGCCCCACGTACCATCAAGTGCTTGAGACATAAAACAAACCTCACTTTAATGTGTAATGGAAAAATAAGAATGCAATCATTATAACAAAAACTTGCCCTTTTGCAAGAGAAAAGTTTTTGCCTTGACTTAAAACCTTTTTATGCTATACTCGTTTTACTATGAAAAAACACTTAACAAATAAGTCTAATTTAAAGCGTAAGCGCAAACATGGCTTTAAAAAGCGCATGAGCACAGCAGGCGGCAGAAAAGTGCTTAAGCGGCGCAGGCGCAAGGGAAGAAAAACCCTGTCTGTATGAGGCGGGAACCGCCTGTGCGCATACCTGTGCGCTTAGCAGCTTACCGGCTAAAACGAATCTCTAAGACACGGGATTATCGGCACGCTTACACAGCAGGCACAAAGCTTTCGACGCAACTGCTTAAAATATACATTGTGGGTAGCCTGTTAGGCTGTACAAGATTGGGTATTGTGGTTGGCAGGCGTGTCAGCCTAAAAGCGGTTGTGCGCAACAGGATAAAGCGTGTAATAAGGCACTGGTTTAGTCAACACCTCCCAGCCGCGCTGCGCAATTCATATGATATCGCGGTTGTGGTGCGCCCGGGAGCTGCGCGCGAGAACTGCTCCGCGTCTCTACACATCGACTTAGAAACAGTACTAAAAAAATGGCCTTTGTAAATAAATTGCTCTGCCTGTGCGCTGTGTCTATGATTAAGCTGTATCAGCAGTGTTTTTTTGCCTACCGGCAATACGCGCGTTGCAAATACTTCCCCAATTGTTCTGACTATATGATTATGGCTTTGCAAAAATATGGTTTTTGGACAGGCGTAACGCGGGGCGTATGGCGTATAATGCGTTGCCACCCGCTGGCAAAAGGCGGGCTTGATTTACCATAATCAATATACAACCGTATCATAACATAACCCACCTTATTTAAAGGACTTATAATGAATACAGAAAAACGCTTAATGTTAGCAGTAGCCGCGTCAGTTGTTATTATTGTTTTATACCAAGCTTATATGAAGCAATTTGTGAAACCGTATCAGGCAGGAAATGTAAATGATACGGTTGCAACAGAGCGGGTTGTAGAACAATCGCCTGTGCCAAGCGTGGCGCAACAGGGGACAACAGCCGTTAGCCCAACCGTATCATATGATACGGTTACCATAAGTAACGATATAATGCAAATAGACACAACCGATTCTGGGGCAACGATTAATGAATTATTATTACGAGATTATTATAATAAAGAAGGTCAGCCTTACCCCTTGCTTGTGTACCAGGAGGGGCAACCCATGCTGTTTGAAACAGTTTTTCTCTCAGGCAACGTGCCCGGCAAGTGGCAATTAGACTACAGCCAGGGGCAAGTGGCCCGATATAAAATTGCAAGTGACGGTTTGGCCATATCAAAGACTATTACATTAGATAAGGCGAACCACTTTATTACGCTGGATCTTACAATAACAAACACGAGCCCAAAGCAGCAGCTAATACAGTATCGCGTGTATAACGGTTATATAGAAACAGTGCGTGGCCACATGGACAGTAGGTATCTGGGTGCTGATATCTTTGTGGATGGTAAGGCCCTCAGAAGACGCGCGTCAAGGGAAACCATGCAAGATGGCGAATTGATACCAGGTACACCAACATGGATTTCCACGCGCGGTAGGTATTTTTCGTTTCTTATGAAGCCCGGGCAAGATGCCGAGTCAGCGTTTGTGCAGAGCAGAGGTAAAAACGACCTTTGCACTGGTTTAGTCTCTTATCCTATTACCCTGATGCCACACAGCGTAGTTAAGCACACTTTTTGGGTGTATGCCGGCCCAAATGATCTTGATGCTATGATGGCTCTTGACCCAACCGCAACAGAGGTAATTAATTACGGCATTTTTCACATTATAGGTAGATTATTGTTTAAGGGCTTAGGTATGTTTTATCACTGGACCAACAACTATGGCGTAGCCATTATTTTGTTGGCGCTGGTGATAAGTTTAATTATGTTGCCGCTTACTCGTAAAAGCCTGCATTCCATGAAAGAGATGCAAAAGATACAGCCAGAGACAGAGCTCATACGCAAACAGTATAGTGATAACCCGCAAAAGATGAATAAAGAGATAATGGGGCTTTATAAAAAACATAAAATTAACCCTATTGGTGGTTGCCTGCCAATGCTTCTACAGATCCCGATCTTTTTCTCTTTATACCAAGTGTTGTTACGTAGCGTAGAGCTCAAGGGGGCTACTTTTTTATGGATAAAGGATTTGGCAGAACCAGATGCGGCATTTGCATTGCCATCTGCCATGCAAAACCTGCCTTTTCTAGGTGGGCACATCAATATACTGCCCATACTAATGGCTATTGCAATGGCATTCCAGCAAAGGTTATCGCAGGGCGGTAGCCAGAAAATGTCTGAGCAGCAACGCCTGATGGCAGGGATAATGCCGATTATGTTTGGTATGATATTTTATAATATGCCCTCAGGGCTCGTGCTATATTGGTTTACCAACACGCTCTTCATGCTTGTTATACAGGAAGTGGTGTTAAAGTCACGTTTTTTTGCAAAGGCAGTATAGTAGCAATTTTTATATCTTTTATGGTTGACAAAGCAGTCGTAATGGTATAAAATTTCTATAGTAAGTAGCATAAGTTGTGACCAAAGTGTTATGGCGAGTGGGGCATGTTCCACGTGAAACTTATGCGGAGAGGACTCAGTGGGCAAGACAATAGCAATATGTAATCAAAAAGGTGGTGTAGGCAAAACAACCACTTCTATTAATCTTGCAGCATCCCTTGCTCTTTTGGGCGCAAATACCCTGTTGGTTGATCTGGACCCGCAAGCGAATACTACAAGCGGCGTGGGCATAGATAAGAAAACTATTGCACACAGCATATACCACGTGCTTATTGGTGCGCAACCGTTAAAAAGTGTTGTTGTGAATACGGCTATTGATAAGATGTCTTTAGCCCCAGCAGATATGCATCTTAACGGCGCGCAAATAGAGCTGGTTAGCGCATTCAACAGGGAAAAGCGGTTAAAAGCTAGCTTAGAAGCAATAAAGCAAGAATACGATTTTATATTAATAGACTGTCCGCCAAGCTTGGGCCTGCTTACCATTAATGCCCTCACTGCTGCTGATACCACGCTTATACCATTGCAATGCGAATATTATGCCATGGAAGGCTTAAGCCAGTTGCTTCATACGATTAAACTCGTGCAGGACCACCTTAACCCAGCCTTGGCCATAGAGGGGGTTGTTCTTACAATGGCAGATTATAGGACGAACCTGACTAATGAAGTTATAAGCGAAGCAAGGGCATTTTTTAAAGACAAGGTATATAATGCTATTATCCCCCGCTCTATTCGGCTGAGCGAAGCGCCTGGTCACGGGCAACCTGTTATTTTGTATGACAAACATTCAAACGGTGCTGTGGCTTATCAACAACTTGCTGTAGAGATACTTAATCATAACAACCTTATTAGCAGTACTTTACAAAGCATATCAAGCCTAACTAACAAACAACCCACAGAAACCATACATAGCGCAAATAATAATGTTGAGCCAGCATGTGTGGACACAGCCAACACTCAAAACCCAACACTTAACCCCCAAAACTTAACACCTAATACCGAGCCCATAAGCGGAGGAGAGCATGGATAAACGTAAGGCCCTAGGGAGAGGTTTCCAGGCATTAATGCCTGATATGGATAGTGATAGCAATACTGCGAACATCTTAACAGCTCAAACAAGCGCCAGTGTGCATATGCTGAGCGTAGATGAAATTATACCAGGCAGATATCAACCGAGATCAGCTTTTAAGCAGGAAAAACTTGACGAGCTAATCTCATCGATTAAAGAAAAAGGTGTTGTCCAGCCGGTCCTTGTCAGGCGGACAGATGCCGGCTATGAGCTCATAGCCGGAGAGCGCCGCCTGCGTGCGGTAAAGGCATTAGGCCTTAAAACCATGCCCGCGATTATCAAGGACGTGGATGATCTTAATGCTATGGAGATGGCGCTTATTGAAAACCTCCAGCGCGAAGACCTGAACCCAATAGAAGAAGCTCATGCGTATCAGCGTCTCAACCAGGAATTCCACTTCACACAAGAACAGATTGCCCAAGCTATAGGCAGAGACAGGGCATCTGTGGCTAACACACTGCGCTTGCTTAACTTGCCGGATAAAATACAGCTCTTAGTGTCAGATGACATAATACAAATGGGTCACGCGCGGGCATTGCTTGCTGTGCCCGATGCGCAAAGGCAGATGCGCCTATGCGAAAAGATAATAAACAAAGGCCTGTCTGTGCGCGAGGTTGAGCATATGGTGCGGCCGCACGCGCAGCAACGCAGACAAAAGCCATATGGCGTTACGCAGGATCCACACACCCAGGCGGTAGAGGAAGAACTTGAAAAAATATTAGGGACAAAAATCAGCATACACCACAGAAAAAAACGCGGAAAAATAATAATAGATTATTTTTCGCTGGATGACCTTAACCGCATAATCGAGATAATTAAAAAATGACAGCGTGTGTCATTTAAAATAGCAATTGACATTTCTCTATCTCTATATATAATATATCAATACACAAACAAGAGACAATTTTTATGAAAGAAGCTACATTAGTTCTTATCAAGCCGGACGGGCTTAAAAAATCCCTTACAGGAAATATCCTTACGCGGCTTTCCGAAACTAAGCTTGACATAGTCGCGACGCGCATAGCCCATGTTAGCGTTGAGTTAGCTAAAGAGCATTACAGGGCGTTGGCAGGTAAACCGTTTTTTGCCGAACTCATCAAATATATACAAGGCGAGCTGCATGAAAAACGCAAAGTTATGGCAATGGTGTATTGTGGAGAAGGCGCTATAGAAAAGGTGCGCAAGATAGCAGGCGCCACCAACCCGGAAGAGGCTGACTCGGTAAGTATACGCGGCCAATATGGGCGGATTACCACAAAGGGCGTCTATGAAAATGTTATACATGCCTCTGCCAATACTGAAGACGCGGAGCGTGAAATCAAGCTGTGGTTTAACCCTTCGGAAATTATCGTCGATCTATACCCCACAAAAGAAGCGGAATTGGCCATACGCGGTAAGGTATGGGCTTAATCGTTAGCCCCGGTTATTTGCAAACCACTCAAAACAAAGGTAAAATATATGTTGCTTAGCATGACAGGTTTTGGCAAGGGCGAGGCCTCAGGAAAGCCAGGTGTAGTGAAGATAGAGATCAAGAGCTTAAATTATAAATTTTTTGAAGTGATAAGCAAGCTTCCGCCCAATCTGGCAGTATTTGAGGACAGAGTAAGAGAGTTGCTTCAAAAAAGGGTGGCAAGAGGTAGGTTGAATCTTTTTCTGGCATATGATACTAATGCTAAAAAAACAGACGAGGTGCACCTTAATAAGGATATAGCAAAGCAATATTATAACAGAATAATCGCCCTAAAACGCTTTTTAGGCGCCAAAGGCGATATCAGTATAAGCCAGATTATAAATCTGCCGGGGGTTGTAGAATATAAGCCGCAGGAAGAGAAGACGAATAATCTGTGGCCTCTTATACGGCAAGCCCTGGTGCTCGCGATTGATGATCTGCAAAAGGCCAAAGCCCGCGAAGGCCTGATGCTTAAAAAGAATGTCCGCAATATCGTCAAGGAGATAGAGACCTCATTGCGCAAAATACAGATTCGTTCACCGCAGGTTACCAATGATTACAGAAAGAGGCTGTTAAAAAATGTCAAGGATTTAGCGGGTACCAAGCGTGCGTTAAACGGACAGCGCATCGCGGAAGAGGCCGCGGTGTTTGCTAGAAACTGTGATATAACAGAAGAAACACACAGGATAGCCGCGCATATAACAGGTTTTAAAAAGGTGCTTCTTAACAGCGGCGAGGCCGGCAGGCGGCTGGATTTTATAGCACAGGAAATGCATAGAGAGGTAAATACGATAGGGGCGAAAGCAAATGATTTTCCCATAGCAAAGGAAGTTATAAAGATAAAGAGCCAGATAGACAAGATAAGAGAGCAGGTGCAGAATGTCGAATAAGAAAAACTTCGCCACCCTTATCAACCTGGGCTTTAACAACGTGGTTGTAAAGGAAAAAATAGTGGCAATAGTATCTCCTGATGCGGCACCTATAAAGCGCTTAAAGGAAGAGGCGCGGCAAAGCAAAAAACTTATTGACGCTACAAGCGGTAGGCGCGCGCGCGCGGTTATTATAACAGAAAGCGACCACGTGATTTTAGCAAGCGTTCAGCCCGAGACCATAGCCCAAAGGTTTAAGTGATGGTAATGCCTGCCTTACCTCCGATAGTATTAAAAAAGATAAAAACAAAAGGCAGGCTTTTTGTTGTATCAGGGCCTTCAGGCTGCGGCAAAACCACGCTGTGTGAAAAACTGCTGAAACAGAACTTAGGCCTTGTCCGGTCAGTGTCAGTTACCACACGCGAAGCCCGCGGGACGGAGCAGCATAAAAAAGATTACATCTATACAAGTACGGCGGATTTTAAACACCAGCTGGGTAAAGGGTTGTTTTTAGAGTATGCTCAGGTTTTTGGTAATTATTATGGCACCCCGAAACGTTTTATAGAAAATAAACTGGAACGAGGCAAGGATGTTTTACTGAACATAGACGTTCAGGGGGCCGCGCAGATAAAGCGAAAATCAAAAGATGCTGTTCTGGTATTTATCCTGCCGCCATCTATACAAGAACTCAAAAGGCGCCTTTTGGGGCGCTTAACCGATACAAAAGCACAGATACGCAAGCGGCTTACTATCGCGCGGACAGAGTTAACGGCAATTAATAGTTATGACTATTATGTGATTAATGGGAACCTGAAGGCCGCGGCTGAAGAATTAAAACATATTATAATGGCCTCGCGGCGCAGAATATTATAGGAGGACGATTTGGATAAAATAAACATAGACTTAGAAACACTTTATAATAAGACAGGCAGTATCTATAAGCTGGTTGTAATGGCAGCCAAGCGCGCGATAGAGATAAACGCGGGTGCCGCGCAGTTAACGCAGCACCAGAAAGGTAATGTTATCGCGACAGCCCTGCAGGAAATATCAGAAGGCAAGGTATCTTTCAAGGCGCGTAAAGCATAATAAGACAGATGCGAAAAACAAACGGAAAGAAACATACAGTTCTTCTTGGCGTATGTGCCGGGATAGCGGCCTACAAAGCGTGCGACGTTATAAGCTGTTTGCGCAAAGATAATATAGATGTCGTGGTATGCATGAGCAAAGACGCGCACCATTTTATAACACCTCTTACATTACAGACATTATCCGCCAACAAGGTTTTTGAAGGCATGTTTGCGCGTCAGCAGGATTATAGCCCGGTTCACATATCGCTTGCCGAGAAAGCGGACCTTGTGCTTATTGTTCCGGCAACAGCGGATATTATAGCAAAAACAGCGCACGGAATCTGCGATGAACTGCTTACCTGTACCATTGCCTCCACTGCCGCGCCTGTCTTATTTGCCCCCGCGATGAATAGCCTGATGTATAAGAATAAAACACTGCAGGCAAATATCAGCACATTAAAAAAACTCCATTATCATTTCGTAGGCCCTGTAACAGGCCGTCTTGCCTGCGGCACAACAGGTATCGGGCATATCGCGGATACAGATGATATCCTGCGTAAGGCCAAGACCCTCCTTAAATGATCCCGCTTAATATATTAATTACAGCAGGTCCGACACACGAAGCGATAGACCCTGTGCGGTTTATTACCAACCACTCCACAGGCCAGATGGGCTATATAATAGCGCGCAAAGCCCAACGCGCAGGCCACAAGGTAACGCTTATAAGCGGGCCAGCGGGCCTTAATCCCCCGTCACATGTGCGGATGATCAGTGTGCGCACCGCGCGGGAGATGTTCGGCAAGGTAAAAACTTATATCAAAGGTAAAGATTGTCTTATTATGTCTGCGGCAGTGTCAGATTTTCGCCCTATTGTGTGTTTAGCAGGTAAAATGAAAAGAAAGAATAGCCCGGGGGTGATTCGTCTTCAACAAAATCCTGACATACTCTCCTGGGTGGGCAAGCATAAAGGGAGGCTTATTGTAGCGGGTTTTTGCATGGAGACGAAAAATCTTTTAAAGCACGCTAAAGAAAAACAGAAAACAAAAAATGCCGACTTTATGATAGCAAACAGGATAACGAAACTCAACACGCCATTTGGGGCAGGCCCAACAAGCGTCGCTATCCTGTGCCCTGGCAATAAAACATTACGCTTACACAACGTAAGCAAGGATAAAGTAGCCGGAATTCTGCTTGATAAAATACAGAAATTGTGGTATAAAAAACATCCTCAATAAGATTTACCCAGGGCGTGGTACCCAAGCGGTAAGGGAGCGGTTTGCAAAACCGTTATTCACCGGTTCGAATCCGGTCCACGCCTCCATTCTTAATTATTCTATAATTCTAATAATCCTATCTCTCGCGATAACTGTATTTGCACAGCAATTAAAGCTATATGAAGTATCTCCTACAGATTGGGCCTCACTCTCAGAGATGGAAAAAGAAATATTTGTTGCCCAGTCCTGTCAGGAGATTATGGAAATCGGCAAAGAAAAGTTTGCTATCATCCCTGATGTGAAGATGATTGTCAGGGCTCTGGATGCAGGTGTTAAAGAAGTTAAAAAAGAAAACCCAAAAATCACCATGTTTAAACTTCTATACCATTCCCTGAAAGATACTGGATATTTTGTACAACACTAAAAGCGAGGTTAGATATGACTTGCCCCCTATTAGATTTATGCAAATGTGACGGAGCGCAAATATGTTTATTCTGTAAAGTACTCACAGGTATAGCTATTGCTGTGGCAGCTGGTGCAGTGGGGTATGTTGTAGGTAAAAGGAAAAGAGGTTAAGCATAAAATAGCAGAAATGGGTTGACTTATCATTAAAGGTATGGTAAATTTATTATGCAAGGTTTACATATGTAAATGATGATAATGTGGTTTACAAAAGTAAATAGAATTTAGCTAGTTTACAAGGTGGAATAAATGGAAAACAAAGAGTTTATGTCAATACCTGAGGCTGCAAAAGTGCTTGGTTTGAGCCGACAAGCAGTGCATAAGAGGGTTAAAAATGGGAAAATCGAGGCAATTAGGATAGGCAGAAACTACGCTATTCCTATAAAGAATTTAATCGGCGTGGTGAACAAAAGTCTTCAAGATGAAGATAAGGACAAAATACGTGATATAGTGAAAAGGGTCGTTGAGGAGTATGGAGAAGTGCTTAAATTGCTGGGTGATGGATAATGGCAAGTATTTCATTAGAAGAAGTTCAGTTTATAGCGCATGAATTAGCCCAGCAAAAACTAGGCTTCAATGAGCCAATACCGAGTTTTACTACACGTTATCCAAAAATATTGGAAAGCTGTTTAGCGGCCCCATTTCAAACATTTTCTAGAAAGGAACTATATCCAGGATTAGTTAACAAAGCAAGTATGCTGTTTTACCTTATGATTAAAAACCATCCTTTTCAGAATGGCAATAAAAGAGTAGCTGTAACAACCTTATTATTTTTTCTTGCCAAACATAAAAAGTGGATAAAGGCTAATTTTAGAACGCTATACCACTTTGCTGTCGACGTTGCTCAAAGCGATGCCAAGAAAACGAAGCAAATGCTGTTATATATAAAAAATTTCATAGAAACTTTTATGGTGGATATCTAGAATGGCTATATACAAGAAAAAAACAGATTACTACATAGACTACTACGCTAACGGTAGGCGTATACGAGAGAAGGTAGGTTCATCTAAGACTCTTGCTGAGAATGTTCTGCGTAAGCGCAAGCTTGCCATAGCAGAGAATAGATTCCTTGATGTTAGGAAGCAGAATAAGATTAAGTTTGAAGAGGTTAAGGATATACGAAAATCCTTCTGGACAGCCTGTAAGGAATCTGTTATATTAAATGTCCGTTTCCATGGGCTAAAGTACACTTTTACATTTATAAGCAGTTAGGTTCTTCGGGCGCATAGCTCAGTTGGTTAGAGCGCCACGTTGACATCGTGGAGGTCAGAGGTTCAACTCCTCTTGTGCCCACCATTTAGTTGACAGATAAGTAAAAAAACGCGTCCTGCTTAAAACAGGACGCGTTTTTTTTGCAAAGACTATTTTTTAAACCGGGCGCGGGGTATGCGGAGGCCAGGGCTCTTTACGTTGGTCAATGACAAAACAGCTGCCAGGCATATTTTTCGCTTTTTTCTTCACCTCAGCGGCTATATTGGTTACCTCGCCGTAAGAAGCAATAGGCCTTATCATATTGCTTATGCCCGCAAGAGATATAGTCATTATAGGGAACTTTATTATCTCATCACCATGGCGCGCTTTTGCCTCTATGTAGCCTTTGCCAAGATCCTCATTATCATATAATGGCCTTATGCGCTTATCGAATTCAGTAGTTATGCAGCTGCTGATATTGTCCGCTCTTTCAGGCGCAGTAAGTAATATAAAATCATCCCCACCCTCATGGCCTATAAAATCATCCGCGGAACCGTTTTTTCCCACAGCCTCTTTGAAGATCTCAGCGGTAAGCTTTATGGCGTCATCGCCCTTATGTATGCCGTATTTGTCGTTGAATGCCTTGAAATTATCCAGGTCGCAGTAAATCACAGTGAACTTCTCATTTTTTGATATACGCTCCTCCACCCGTTCCTGTATTACTATATTACCGGGCAGCTTAGTCAGCGGGTTGGCATTCTCTGCCCTCTGGCGCATTTTTTTAAGGTCTATTGCCATCAAATTAAATGTGTCGGAAAGTTCTTCAAGCTCATCATTTGTATTAATATGAATCCTTAGATTTAAATCACCGCCAGCGATTTCTTTTGTAGCGGTGTTAAGCAATGATATAGGCCTTGTTACCCGCTTTGACAGCATGATGCCAAAAAATGTTGATGAAATAATAACTATTATTACAGTAAGTATCAGAGGCGCGTAAACCTGCTTAAGCGCGTCCTGCATATTGCCAAGAGAGATATCAAGACGCCCGACATAAGATGTACCGTCCTCCTTGGGCCTTATTGGTATATATAATGCAATAGTCCTTGTATGCTTGTCTACATAGGTATTGATACCCCTTGCGGACGAGCCGCCTTGCAGTGCCTGGCTGATCTGCGCTAATTCTGCGGTTGAGGCTTTTTTGCCAGTATATAGGTTATGGGTAGATGCCTTTATAGCCCCATCGTCTGAATATATATAGGCAGTATCAAAAAGCCCGGACTGGGTCAGCTGGTTTAGAGAGTTATGAAGAGTTTTGCTGATATTATCCTGCGCGCCAGGCTCGTTTAAAGATTTTTGTACTGCATCTTTTAATATCTGAGCGGCTAATCGCGCCTGCAAAGAGTTGAAAAGGGTGATTACGTGCAGCTGATTCTGAACCTGTATTGCCGCAAAAGCGCTTATGAGGACTACGGCAAATATAATTATAGCAGTCGTAATTCTATTTTTTAAAGTAACGCGCATATAGTTTCCCTGTTTAAATTACACTTATTTTACTATAAAGTATATGCAATGTCAATACTCATGGGCAAATGGCCTCGGTATTTATTGACAAAGCACGGGTTTTTTGGTATATTACGCTAAACAAGTTGCCCGTTAATCATATAAATACAACAAGGCGCCGGGATGGCGGAATTGGCAGACGCCTTGGACTTAAAATCCAATGGGTAGTAATACCCGTGCCGGTTCAAATCCGGCTCCCGGCACCATAACATAGAAAAGAATATGGACATAGAGATATTAAGGCATAGCACAGCGCACGTTATGGCGCATGCAGTAAAAAGTTTATGGCCGGATATCAAGATAGCGATAGGCCCTGCTATATCCGAAGGGTTCTACTATGATTTCGATAAAAAAACCCCGTTTTTGCCCGAGGATCTTGGCCTTATTGAAAAAAAGATGAAAGAGATCATAGGGCAGGACCATAAGTTTATAGAAAAGAAAGTGAGCAAGGATCAGGCACGCGAACTTTTTAAAAACCAACCATACAAACTCGAGCTGATAGACGGGATACCTGAAGGCGAGATAACCGTTTATTCTGGCGGCGATTTTTATGACCTGTGCAAAGGCCCACACATATCTTCAACAGGCGCAATAAAGGTGTTCAAGTTATTAAGCATAGCAGGCGCTTATTGGCGGGGCAGTGAAAAAAATCCAATGCTTCAAAGGATATACGGCACAGCTTTTTTTGCAGACAATGAACTTAAGCAGTATTTACATTTAATTGAAGAGGCCAAGAAGCGAGATCACAGGAAGATTGGACGTGAACTCGGGATTTACCTGACAGATGATTCTGTGGGCGCAGGTCTTATAATCTATCAGCCCAAGGGTGCTCTCCTGAGAACGATTATAGAAGACTGGGAAAAGAAGGAGCACTTAAGAAGAGGTTACGATCTTATAATCAGCCCGCATATATATAAATTAGATATATGGATTCGTTCAGGCCATTACGAATTCTATAAAGAGAATATGTATATGTTCAAGGTTGAGGATGAGGAATATGCTGTAAAGCCCATGAACTGTCCAGGGCATATGCTTGTTTATGGGTCAAAGACGAGAAGCTACCGTGAGCTTCCACTTAGGCTTTTTGAATTAGGCACGGTGTATCGAAACGAAAAAAGCGGTGTATTGCACGGCCTGCTGAGAGTAAGAGGTTTTACGCAGGATGACGCGCATATATTTTGCCTGCCCGAACAGCTTAAAGTAGAGATAAAGGATGTTTTGGATTTTGTAGTTTACGCGCTCGGGGTATTTGGTTTTTCCGATTATGCTGTTGAGATAAGTACGCGCCCTGAAAAATCCATAGGAAGCGACAAAGACTGGCAGGAGGCAACATCCGCCCTGACAGAGTCTTTAAATGAAAAGGGCATATCTTATATAATAAATGAAGCTGATGGCGCGTTTTATGGGCCTAAGATAGATATCAAATTAAAAGATTCACTTAACAGGGCATGGCAGTGCGCTACAATACAATGTGACTTTGCTCTTCCGGAGAGATTTAACCTGGAATATATAGCACCGGATGGGACGGGAAAGAGGCCTGTGATGATACACAGGGTTATACTGGGTTCCATGGAGCGCTTTATAGGGGCACTTATAGAGCATTATGCTGGTGCTTTCCCATTGTGGCTTTCACCCGAACAGATAAGGGTTGCCCCTATTACGGACAATCAGCATGCTTACGCTAATAAGGTTTTAGAAGCCCTGTCAGAGTGCGGCTTCAGGGCAAAGCTTGATCCAAGAAACGAGACCATAGGATATAAGATACGTGAAGCCCGCTCAGAAAAGATACCATACATGCTTATTATTGGACAAAAAGAAGAGCAGGCAGAAACGGTTGCCGTAAGAAGCAGGCAAAAAGGCGATGAGGGCCCTGTCAGGATTGAACAGTTTATAGAGAGAGTGAAAAAGGAAATCAACAACAAGAGCTAGCATTAGGAAGGAGGGGGTTATTATACAAAATCGTTTAAGAGTAAATGAGCAGATCAGAATAAGTGAAATAAGGGTGATAGGAGCAGAAGGTGAACAGCTTGGTGTTATGACTCCGCAGGCTGCTTTGGCTAAGGCGCGTGAGACAGATCTCGATTTGGTTGAGGTTGCCCCGACGTCAAGGCCCCCTGTTTGCAGGATAATGGATTACAGCAAGTTTAAATATGACCAGGAAAAAAAAGAAAAAGAGGCAAGAAAGCGCCAGCATATAATAAAGATAAAAGAAGTGAGATACAAGGCCACCATAGAAGAGCATGATTACTGTACCAAGCTTACCCATATAAAAGATTTTCTTCAAAAGGGCAATAAGGTCAAGGTCAGCCTGCGGTTTAGAGGCAGAGAGATGGCTCATCAGGAAACAGGCAGGGCTCTGATGCAGAGGGTAATTAATGATATAATCGGTGTGGGTGAAGCAGAAAAGCCGCCATCAAAAGAAGGCCATTTTCTGAATATGGTGCTTAACCCTAAGTAAATGAGGCCACCCCCATTCTTGCTTTCGCAAGAAAGCATGGGGGGAAGGATCTACAGAGCTAGATTCTTCGTCGCGCTTTATGACAAAAGCACATAAATTACGCATAAATTTACAATAGGAGCTCATTATGCCAAAACTAAAGACAAGAAAATCTGTTAAGAAACGTATAAAAGTTACTAAGAGGGGCAAGGTAAAAGTGAAAAGGTCCTTCTCGGGGCACCTTTTAACCTGCAAAAACAGAAAACGAAAGCGCCATATGAAGAAAAAGACGGTTTTAACAAAAGCAGAATCCGCTAAACTGCGCGCGATGATTCAATGAGGCTAGATTCTCCGCCCTCCGGATTCTGAATAACAGTAATTATAAGCATGTAATTGACAAAGCAGTTATACACAAAATAAGGAGTGATATATGGCAAGAGTAACACACGGTGTTTCATCAAGGAAGAGAAGAAAGCGGACACTAAAGGCCGCCAAAGGTTACAGAGGGGGCCGCGGCAAGCTATACAGAACAGCCAAAGAAACCGTTGCCAGGGCCAGGGCCTATTCGTATAGAGATAGGAAGGTAAAAAAGCGTGATTTCCGTTCTTTATGGATAACAAGAATAAACGCGGCATGTAAGATAAACGGCATAAAGTATTCAGAGTTTATCGACGGGTTGGCTAAGGCGAAGGTGCTTATAAACAGAAAAGTATTGGCAGAGCTGGCTGTATCGCATAAAACCGCTTTTAAAAAAATAGTCGATATCGCTAAACATAAAAAACAATAAAGTGTTCACACACTAAGCGCATGCGCAAACACAAACTACAGCCTCCACAGGTCATAGTATTAAGTTTTCTTGCCGTTATAATATTAGGGGCAATACTATTAAGCCTGCCCATTGCCACAGTTGCGGGGCAACGGATAAGTCTTGTTGACAGCCTCTTTACCGCTACAAGCGCGGTATGCGTCACAGGCCTTGTTGTTAATGATATAAGTACTTTTTTTTCTCCTTTTGGGAAGCTTGTCATGCTTTGCCTGATACAAACAGGCGGGTTGGGTATTATGACATTTTCTACGATGTTTGCCATACTATTAGGGCGCAGGCTTTCCATATCTGAGAACATAACAATTAAAAGTGCTTTAAGCCATACAAGGATAGAAGGCCTAAGCAAGCTCGTTCTTTATATTATTTTATTTACATTCACTATCGAAATAATTGGCGCGGCGCTGTTATATATCAGGTGGTCGCGGATTTTTAACTGGGGCATGCTTGTAACAGCAGAACAGGCGATATTCCATTCTGTGTCAGCTTTTTGCAACGCGGGATTCTCCCTTTTCCCGCATAGCCTGGAGACTTTTTCAAAAGATGTTGTTGTTGTATCCGTATTTTCCCTGCTTGTTATAATTGGAGGCTTAGGGTTTGTTGTTTTTATGGATATACCAAAGCTTAAATTCTGGAGAAAAGACAGAAGACTTATATTATCTCGTATCAGCCTGCAGACAAAAGTAGTATTCTTAGTTTCATTTTTTCTTATCATAGCGGGTGCGTTAGCAGTTTGGTTTTTTGAAAATGATTTTGCCCTGCGTGGTATGGGCATAAAAGAAAAAATATTGTCATGTTTTTTTACATCTGTTACAACGCGCACAGCGGGGTTTAATGTTCTTGGCACGGCGTCGCTGCGGCCCGTTACGCTGTTTATGATGATAATGCTTATGTTTGTAGGGGCATCCCCGGGTTCAACCGGAGGAGGTATTAAAACAGTTACGCTCGGTATTATTATAGCTGCATTTTATTCAATGTTTCGAAACAGGGACAGGATAACTATTTTTAAAAGAACAATACCAAAGGAGACCTATCGACGCGCCGCCGTTATAGCCTTTCTCGCTTTAGCTGTTGTATTGTTATCAACTTTTTTGCTTTCTGCTACAGAGAGCGTTCCGGCGCATAGCAGTCATTATTTTCTAAGCATGCTGTTTGAATCAACATCGGCCTTCGGCACAGTAGGCCTGTCAATGGGCATTACGCCAACTCTTACGGGCTGGGGAAAGATTATTATAATATTAACAATGTTAATAGGCAGAGTAGGCCCGCTTACTCTCGCGCTTGCTATAGCGATGAGAAGCGAGAAGGTGGAGTATCGTTATCCGGAAGAGAAATTAATGGTCGGGTAATTTAGTTCGTAGTTCATGCCTGCCTGTCGGCAGGCAGGGTTCATAGTTTGTAGATTAAAACATTTAGGCTATGAACTATGAACTCATAACTATGAACAATGAAACCAGGAGAAGAAAATGAGACAGTTCGCCGTGATAGGATTAGGAAGATTTGGTTCAAGCGTGGCTAAGACCTTAAGTGAAAAAGGTTATCAGGTCCTGGCAATAGATATAGCCGACGATAAGGTGCAGGATTTTTCAGAGATTGCATCGCAAGCAGTCTGTGTTGATGCCACTGATGAAAAGGCCCTAAAGGCAGTTGGGGTGGATTCTGTAGACGTAGCCGTAGTAAGTGTCGGCAACAACATAGAGGCATCTGTGTTGATAACGCTTGTGCTTAAAGAGATTGGCATCAAAGAGATTGTTGCCAAGGCGGTTTCAGAGGAGCAGGGCAAGGTGCTGGAGAAGGTAGGGGCTGACAGGGTGGTATTTCCTGAAAGAGATATGGGTATTCGCGTAGCTAACTCTCTTACATCACCAAAGGTAAGCGAACACATAGACCTTTCCTCCGCCTGTAGTATTATAGAGATAAAAGCGCCAAAAGACTTTATAGACAAAAGCCTTAAGCAGTTGAGCGTAAGAGTGAAATACGGGCTTAACATTGTTGCCATAAAAAGTATTGATGAAACAGGGGCTGAGTCAATCAACCCTACGCCTGAAGCGGATTACAAGATAAAGGCCCTTGATAAGCTTATGGTGGTAGGCCCTAATGAGAAAATAGAAAAGCTTAAGCAGAAAGAATAAATAAGTGAAAGAGCGTTTAAAAGAAATAGAAATACAGGCCTTATCTGAAATAGACGCGGCCTCTACGCGGCAGGCCCTTGAAGTGATACGCGCGAAATATTTAAGCAGAAAAGGTGTTCTATCCCGGCTTTATAAAGAACTCGGTTCGGTTGATGAACAGGACAGGCCCGCAATCGGGCAGGGAATAAACAGGCTCAAAGCGATCTTTGAGCAGGATATAGCGCAAAGGCTGCATGAGCTTTCCGCCAAAACAGGCCCGGCAGAAAGTGAAGCATTTGATATCACTATGCCAGGCATTTACCCTGATATCGGTAAAAAGCACCCAATAACAAAAACAATTGATGATATATGCGGGGTTTTTTCCCGCATGGGTTTTGCTATCATAGAAGGCCCTGAGATAGAGACCGAATTTAATAATTTCGAAGCACTTAATATACCGCTTGATCATCCCTCGCGGGACACATTCGATACTTTTTATCTTGATACAGAAAATTTTGAAACAGACCCGCAGAAAAGACGCCTCTTAAGAAGCCACACATCCCCGGTACAGATTCGGTATATGCAAAAGCACAAGCCGCCTTTTTCAATTGCTGTGCCCGGCAAGGTTTTCAGGCCCGACGCTACAGACGCGAGCCACTCTTTTATGTTCCATCAGATTGAGGGGCTGGTTGTCGGAGACGGGATAAATTTCGCTAATCTTAAATGGGCTTTGTTTGAATTCGCGAGGCAATATTTTGGTGAATCGACGAAGGCCAGGTTCAGGCCGCATTTTTTTCCCTTTACAGAGCCGAGCGCTGAAGTGGATGTATCCTGTATAATTTGCCAAGGCCAGGGTTGCAGGGTGTGTTCTCAGAGCGGCTGGCTTGAAATACTTGGCGCGGGCATGGTAGACCCCAATGTTTTTAAAGAGGTCAATATAGACGCTGAAAAGTACAGCGGGTTTGCCTTTGGCATGGGGGTTGAAAGAATTGCCATGCTGAAATACGGCATTGATGATATACGTCTTTTTTATGAAAATGATTTAAGATTTTTAAGGCAGTTTTAATTATGAAAATATCATACGAATGGCTTAGGGAGTATATAAATACCAAGGTAAGCCCGGGGACCCTTGCGGGCTGGCTTACCATGGCAGGGCACGAGGCCTCTTTAATAAAACAAAATAAAGGCGACGTTGTTTTTGACATAGAAGTCACTCCAAACAGGCCGGACTGCCTTTCTCATATAGGTATAGCGCGCGAGATATCCGCGGCGACAGGAAAGCCTTTTAGGCTTGGGCATATCAAGCTTTTAAAGACGCCGCGGGAAAAGAAAGGTTTTAAGATTGTCAGAGACGATAAGGCAATGTGCCCTTTCTATGCTATGCGGATTTTAAGAAATGTCAAGGTAGCCCCTTCCCCGAAATGGCTTGCCAAAAAGATAAGCTCCATAGGCCTTAGCCCGATAAACAATATCGTAGATATCGCAAATTTTGTGCTTTTTGAAACGGGCCATCCTCTGCACGCCTTTGATTTAGATAAACTTTCAGGAAACGAAATAATCATAAGAAAGGCACGCGCAGGCGAGTCTATCATTACAATAGACGATGTTGAAAGAAGGCTCAAACCCCACATGCTGGTTATCGCCGATCAATCAGGCCCTGTTGCCATAGCGGGTGTTATGGGGGGTAGAGACTCAGCCATAACAAGCCAGACAAAAAATATTCTTTTAGAAAGCGCGTATTTTGATCCAATAAGCATAAGAAGGACATCCCATGCGCTTGGGCTTTCCACTGATTCAAGCTATCGCTTTGAAAGGGGCGCTGATTTGGAAAGCGTTGTGCCTTCATCAAACAGAGCAGCGTCCCTTATATGCGATATTGCAAAAGCAGGTATCGGCGGATTTTTAGAGTCAAGGGATAAGGCGCAGTCTCCTGCACGCATAATCTTGCGCGTGCCATATCTTAACAAAATACTCGGAACCTCTCTTAAGCGGGCAGAGATAAGGCAGATACTCGTAAGGCTTGGATATAGAGTAAAAGGGTCTTCTGTCCTGGAAGTTATACCGCCTTCATATCGCGGCGATACCGCAAGGGAGGTGGATCTTATAGAAGAAGTCGCGAGGATATATGGGTATGATCGCATTAATTCTATCCCGGCTTCGATAATCGCAACATGCCAGGATGATAACACCAAGGACTTTATCGCAAAGCGCAATATGGCAAAGGAAGCGCTTGTGTCGTCAGGTTTCAACGAAGTTGTCTCTTACAGCCTTATCAGCAAAGATCTGCTAAAAGACGCGCTATGGGCCGATGAAGGTTTTATTGAAATTAAAAACCCATTAAGCAAAGAGCAGGAAATTATGAGGCCCTCCCTCCTGCCGGGCATAATCAAGGCAGCAGCTTACAATATGAGCAGGCAGGTGTATGATATTAAGCTGTTTGAATTATCCAATATATATTTCAAGGATGCCAGAGAATACAGAGAAGAGCCGTATCTCGCGCTGGCATTGTATTCAAAAGCAAAGACTTTAAATCAAAAAGGTGTTTCAGGACAGGGCCTTTTACGGTTAAAGGGCGCTATCCTGAATCTGGCAGAAACACTTGGTGTAAAAAATCTTAAGCTTGAGAAGGCAACATCCAACATGCTGGATGAAGGCAGGTCAATAGCCGTTCTTTCAGGCAGCGGCATGCTTGGCTCAATGGGTAGATTAAAAGATAATATAGCTGCCGCTTTCGGCATCACAGGCTCTTTATTTGTTGCTGAAATCAACTTCAGGCAGCTTGCCTTATCAGCGCACCCGGAACGATATTATAAATCTCTGCCGCGTTTTCCATACGCGTACCGTGATATTTCCTTTGCGATAGGGGCTTTAGTTGAGTATAAGGAAATAGAGGCACTGATAAAACGTATTGGCAGCCGCCTCGTAGAAGAAATAGAATTGTTAAGCGAATATCGCGGCGAGCAGATAGAAAAGGGCAAAAGAAGCCTGGCTATACGCGTAATCTTTCGTTCTAAAGACAAGACATTGACAGAAGAAGAAATCAGTTCAGCTGATGCCGCGATACGAAGCGGGATAGAGAAAACTTTTAACGCTGTTTTACGCTAAGGCCTTGATTTATATCGCGCGGCGTGATATATTGAATGTAGCCCTGCTGTGTGCGTGGCTTTTCGGTGAAACTTTGAGCCAACACCTTTATATCGGGAGCTTAACTTCATGAGCGGATGGCACGCCCTCTTAACAGAGAGAAGCCTGTGAAACTTGTGAGAGAGCACCCACTTTACTATAAGGGTTCAAAGTGCATCATTTGCCCGGCACGTGCGGGGCGTTTTAGTTGACAGTCCACAGAGAGGGTTAGAATTTAACGCCATGGATCTATTCCAACAAACCGGCCAACCACCTAAAAAAGACTCCCCGCTCGCTGTTCGTATGCGGCCAAGAAACCTTGATGAATTTATAGGCCAACAACATATCGCGGGCCCCGGTAAACTTTTGAACCGTACAATTGAGGCAGACAGGGTCGCGTCTTTTATTTTTTATGGCCCAAGCGGGGTTGGAAAAAACTGCCTTGCTCATATAATAAGCAATATAACAAAAAGCTATTTCGCGCGGATAAACGCGGTATCGTCTAATGTTTCAGAGATGCGTAAGCTTATAGAATCGGCAAAGAACAGGCGCGCGGTATCCGGCAAAAAAACAATACTATTTGTTGATGAAATACACCGCTTCAACAAGGCGCAGCAGGATATACTCATGCCCTACGTTGAAGAAGCAGACATCACCCTTATAGGCGCGACAACGCATAACCCCTTTTTTTATATTGTCCCGGCCCTTATCTCGCGCTCACTTATATTTGAATTAAAACTCTTAAGTGAAAATGAAATCAGGGTAATACTCCTTAATGCCTTACAAGACAAGGACAGGGGGCTTGGCGATAAGAATATAAAGATAGACGATAAGGCGCTAACTTTTCTTGCCAAGGTTTCTGATGGTGACGCACGCAGGGCCCTAAACGCCCTGGAAATCGGGGCATTGACCACGCCAGCCGATCAAGGCGGATACGTACATTACACACTAGAGGTAGCGCAGGAATCTGTACAGAAAAAGGCCGTCCTATATGATAAAGATGAGGATAGCCATTACGATACCATATCAGCGTTTATAAAATCCATGCGCGGTTCAGACCCTGATGCCGCGTTATATTGGCTTGCCAAGATGCTATATGCCGGCGAAGACCCGCGTTTCATAGTTAGGCGTATTGTGATATGCGCGTCAGAAGATGTTGGAAACGCGGATCCGCAGGCCTTGGTAGTTGCTAATGCTGCTTTGAATATTGCGGAATTTGTAGGCATGCCCGAGGCGCGCATACCATTAGCCCAGGCAACGGTTTATATAGCCACAGCGCCAAAATCAAACGCCTCTTATCTGGGTATTGAAAAAGCGCTCTCAGATGTAAAAGAAGGCCGCACGCTTGAAGTACCAGCACACCTTAAAGACGCAAGCTATAAAGGCGCCAAACAACTTGGACGCGGCCAAGGCTATAAATATGCTCATGAGTATGAGCACCATTATGTGGAACAGGACTATCTTCCCTATTCCTGTAGATACTATGAGCCGACAGAGATAGGCTATGAAAAGAGGATAAAAGATTATCTGTATAAGTTAAAGAAAGATATTAGATACAAACCCCAGGATCTCTTGACTTAACCCCTTGTTTGGTGTATACTTAGTATATAAATGACCCATATGGGTTTTATTTTAGCATAAATAATACATACTTTTAATAAGATAATAATATCATTAAGGGCATATATGTTTAAATATACAAAAAAGATACTATCACTTGTTTTAATTGTAAGTTTTATACTTACCAGCGCTATCCCATCATATGGGTTTAATGGCAGGACCCTGTTTACCCATAAATCCCATGCCCAAAGATACCTGAAAGATAAAGAGGCGTTGACCAATATAATAGAGGCCCCATTCCTGTTAGATATTCCTCAATCAATGGGCAGAATCGTAGAAACTTACAAGGGTAAATCTGATTCCCTTATTATCCACATCCAGGACCGCCATATAGACCAGACCGCGCAAAGTAACATATCCTCAATAATCGAACAGCTTAATACAAAATATAATGTTAATCTTATGTGCCTTGAAGGTGCATCAGAAGAGCTCGATACATCTTTTTATGATAAGTATGAAGCAGGCCCAGCAAAGGAAAAGGTAGCAGGCCTTTTCATGCAGCAAGGGCTTTTTACAGGCGCGGAACTCTATAAGATAAACAATGCAGACAGATACTTAAAAGCAGTAGGCGCAGAGAACAAGCAGGCATACTTAGCCCACCTTGATTGCTATAAGAAGAATCAGATTGATAAGGATGCTGTGCTTAAACTGCTCAATAGCCTGGGCCAAGGTACAGATAAGCTTAAGCAGATAATATATACAAAAGGCCTAAAAGCTATTGACAGTCTTTCAGGTTCTTATAAAGGCAAAAGCATAAACCTTTCAGAATACCTTGCTGCATTAAAAAAATATTCTAAAAAGGCGAAGATAGATATAGCAAAGTATCAGGATCTTGAAAAATTCATCCAGCTTACAGAGGATGAGAAGCATATAGATTTCAAAAAAGCAGAAGAAGAGAGAGAACATGCCATAAGACTGCTTTCTGAGGATCTGGACGAGGCAGATGCAAAAGAGCTTGTGCGGATGAGTATGGATTTTAGGCTTAACAGAATCTCTGATATCGCGTTTTATGAATATTTCCAGGCGCTGCTTGGAGCCACAGATTGCAAGATAACAGCCAAGGACTACAAGAACCTGACAGATTATATAGATTACCTTAAATTCTCAAAGACCATAAACCACCTTAATGTATTTGACCAGGCAGATAGCTTGGAAGAAGAGATCCAGGCAGCGCTTTGTAAAGACCCGGTGCAAAAACAGCTCTTAAAATATGCAAAGGCGATAGGCATGCTTAAAGATCTTTATGAGTTAAAGCTCGCCCATCGCCATCTTGATTATATGGATGAAAACAAAGAGAACTTTGATATTGTGAAGATACAGCAGTTTTTAAAAGAGACCTCAGCAAGATATGGATTAGGCATAGAACCATACACCGCAGAGAGCAGAATAGACAAAGAGAGCTTGGAGCATTCAAAAGAGTTTTATAGGCTGGCTCTTAAAAGAGATATAGCGCTTACAGAGAATACCATTAATAATCTAAAGAAGTATCGCAAGAAAAAAGCCATACTTGTCACAGGTGGTTTTCATACACAAGGAATTACTAATATCTTAAAAGAGAAGGACATCTCATACATCGTAATATGTCCCAACATAGGGCTGGATGATTGTGAAGAGATCTATAGCGAGAGAATGCAGGGAGTCTTTCCAAGCATAGAGACGCTAAAAGAGTTATTAGTGAATATGCTTTCAACCCCGCTTTATACAGGAGATGCAGCAGGCAAGGCTGCTTCGGCAGGGGTACAAGAACTCTTTGGTGCTATTCATGATTTTGTTTTAGGAGAAGAGACAGCAAAACCTCGTGCTGAAACCCCTTCGTTAGGCCAGAGCCTGTTAACAGCAGAGGCTGCCGAAACCTTGACGATAAGAAGAGAAGAGATCTTGCGCTCTATTAACAAACGCGGGGTTAAATCAAAACAGCTTCTTGAGGAAGAAGGGCCTATAGATGTTTTTGGAACAAGCCAAGCAGATGAGCACGGAGAGTATGTTTTCGTAAAAGTTGCTTCAGGAAAAATCAGGAATGAATATGAATTTGTACAACAGCCCGATGCCCTTAGTATTTTCCATATATTGCTTGAAAGAGATAAAAGTCCTGTTCAAGGAGTCGATCCGATAGCAGTAAATCGACATAACTTAAGCAGAGAAACAATAGAGGAACGTTTAAGATCAGGGGTAGTAATTATAATAAACCCTGCTTTATTAGACAAAAGATTTGGATTTAAGCTCGGTGGCTATTCCAAAAAGAAAGAAAGTATGCAAGAAAGGATTCCTGGGGGAATTGCTGCGGAATCTATTGCTTATGTTTTAGCGCCAGCTGGGTTAGCAGGCTTAGCACGCAAGGCGTTTGATGATAGAGTGCAAATTATTACTGTTGATGAAAAAGATTTTAAGCTCATTGGATTTATTGGGGAACCGCAAGTAAAAGCTCCTGATTTTGCAAAAGCGATAAATGAAGTTTTACAGAGAGAACCAACATCGATGCTGATACACGCAGTTGCTTTGCCTGCTTTAGAGGATTTAGAAAAAGTAGATCCGCAGGAAAATATTTATAAATCGTCTTCTTCAGGTGAATTAACTCCTGAAGAGCCTAAGGCCTTTTCCGCAGGGGAACTCGAATCTGCTGAGGTGTCGTATGGCGTCCCCGCGGCAGAAGCCGAGCCAGAACCCATTGTGCCCCATGCAGCTGACAGCGCCAGGCATTTAGATATCCGGTATGAGATAAACAGATGGATAAAGAGAGTGCCAGTTCTCATTACGGGCATTGTAATTTTTTCGCTGACATTTTTCTTTGGCACTAAGCTTGTTGTAAGCACTAATATACTTTCCAATCTGCCGGTCGAGGATTCAGACATGATAATCGCCGTTAGCCTCTTAAGCGCTGTTACCAGTATTTATAGAATCGGGTTATTAGCTGAAAAACGCTTGTACAATAATCTTGTGAAAAACACACGATATGTAAGCGCTGAACTTACAGGTAGGACCGTTTTGCTCCATGTGATTAAAAATAGCAATGAATTACAGGTAAAGCGCGCGCTTGCCTATAGGTTTGTTGCCAGAGAGGCCCGCCGGGTAATTTTTGATATAATACAAAGGATGGATCAAGGCGAAAAACAGGTCCAAGGCATTCGCTATATAACCGCAAAGAGCCATCTTCTAGCAGACCAGCGCCATGGAAAATTAGGCATGGCAAACCCTGTATTTCAAAAAGAACTTGAGCAATTAGGAATAACAATCCATGTAGTTAATATGTGGAAGAATCCGCTGGCTGTTTTTGTGGCTAAGTTGTTTCATGGTGCTAATATTTCTTGGTTAAGGCCCATGGAAGGGCATTTTGTTATAGATGTGTCGACACCTGAAAAACTCAAAGCCTTTACAGCTAAAATACAATCAAGTGAGTCTAAAGATGTTTCTGAAAGCCCCTCTTCATTTGTCACTGACAAACGCATTACAGAACACGAACAGCTTTATGCCAAGGCAATAAGAATTGCCCCCAAGGCCTCCTCGGCAGGAACAGACCGCGATGCAAGGGCTATAATGGAGGAGTTTTTACAATCTGCTCATGTAGAAGAGAACACTTTAAATGATATAAGAGCGATATTAAAGAATGAATCACTTAAAGCAGAAGAAGAGCTTGCATTGCTATTTTATATTTTAAGCTATAAAGCATTTGCTTCAAAGCCCGTAGAGTTAGATCCTGAAGTTGCAAGGCATTTCTTAAGTGTTTGCGAGCAAGTTAGTCCAAGCCCAGCCTTAAAAAGAAGCGCAGTGAATTTTACAAGAGAGGTAAGTAATAATATCAGTGCCCGTGTTATTGGCTCGCTTGACGAATTGAATAATCAGCTGCTTAGGGTAGGAATCTATCTGGATATGGATTACGAGTCAAAACAGGTTGTCGCCGGCGTTGTGATTAACGAAGAGCAATATGACGTTACCGTAGAGCAAGCTATACAGCCCATGAACCTTCTCTTTGTAAAGCCACTCATAAATAATCAGCACTACGGTGGATATGGAGGGACTAGCCATCGCACAAGAGCAGAGGAATATATGGGCCCTTATAGGCCACAGAGACGGCTGCCTGTAATTTTTATTTCAGACACAGAAGATCTTAAGGCGCTATATAATGATTTTACAGAGTTTGCCTCCGGTGCTGGACACGATGACGCATTACACCTAATGGGTGCAGGACTTTCTCTTGCAAGGCTTGAGCAACCAGCAGATATCGATGCTTTTTTATCATTACAAGAGAAGGGTTTTGCAGAGCACGAGCTTACGCACACACTGCAAGAGTTTCTTATACGAAATAATAATCCTAAACTGCCTAGGGGTCTGCCAACCATAGAGGCATATAATGAGTTTGTAGCATATGCAGGAGAATTTATAAATGGTTTTACATTGTTCGAATTTGGGTCTGCAATATACATGGGTAAAAGAGGAAGAGAAGCGCTGGAAGGTGATATACCAGATATCCCGCACGTGCATGCAGTAAGGTATATACTTTATAATTTAGCAAAAGCTATAGGAGTTAGAACTGACAGAGAAATAACTAATATAGATGATATTACAAGAGGATTAGCTCAAATGGTGGATAGGCTGGGCCCAGAAGCAGCAAGCGATAAAATAAAAAATATCCTGCGTAATATTATTAAAGAAACCATGCCAGAAGGCCAAGGCCAATTGCTGATAGATGGCTTAAAGGAACTTGCCAATGGTCCTGTAAAAACTACAGATGATGGATTAGCAGCTCGCTTTATAGCTAAAAAATCCTCCTCAGCAGGGCTGGTGCGCAGCATCAAAGAACAATTAAGAGGCCAAAATGAGAGAGAAGACGCAGTTTTTCAATGGTTCGATACGCCGGAAAGAAAAGCAGAAGCAGAAGAGATTATAGCAGGTATTGATAGTCCAGATACGCTGCTTTATGATTTATCAGAGGAGAGATTTATGGAGGCGCTGGCAAATCTTATTATTAAGCGAGCAGAAATCGGAGCAAAAAGCATACGTATTGCTAACGCACTTGAAAAAACATCATCAGCTGGTGTTGTAAATGTTGATAATGGTGATCGTATGTTTTTAGAAGAAGGCGACCAGCGAACATTAAAAGCGGGTTTGGAAGTATGTCTTGCTGTTGTGGGCTACAAAATAAACTCAGTGACAGGCCAAAGCAGAAGAGTTATGGCGCATTTCCTGCCGCACGGCCATATAGAAATAAGCAGAGGATTGGAAGCAGGCGGTTTACAGGCAGCAAAAGAACTTTATTTAAAAAGATTATTAAATGGCATAGAAGGAGCAGGCTGGCAGATTGCTCTAGTGCGGTCAGGAGATGATTTTGATGTAGAATGGGCTAACCCAGACTCAATAATATCAGAAGAAGATCTGGCAGGATATTTACATTATAAAAACAGTGTCCCGAAAGAAAACATTAGAAGAGATAAAAAAGATGCAAAATTTAGTAAGATAGCAACTTTTGATTATAATGGTAATATAATAATGACGCCTCTAAAAGAAACAGATACAAACAAGCCGTATTCAATCTCCCTGTCTGACACCAAATCCTCCTCAGCTGGCAGAAAGATATTAAAGGATGAACTGGGATCAGGCATAACTACATTTAATAATGATTGTTTAAAGATTCTTTCACCGGAGGCTTTTAGCTATATTAACTTTGGTAATGGGCGGATCACATTTATCACAGATGTGACATCGTTTGCTGAAACAGACAGAAAGTTCCTAGCCAAGCTAAACCAGATAAAAGAGCGAATAACTATCGTCGTGGCAGATGAGGATGCAAGAGCATCTCTAACAACAGCAGGCTTCATTGGCAACATAGAGACTATAGATGAATATGAGTATCTTGCAGACAGAACAGGCAGGCCATGGGATATGGAGAGCATGGACAATAGTGAGCGTATCGCCATGATTGCAGCAGATATACGTGGGCAAAATAGGGCTGTTATAACAGTAACAGATAGCACGGTAGCAACGGAAATAGGTAATATCATGACTGCCAATAAGTTGCTGGAGAGCGATCGCAAGACAGGAACAATAGTTGTCGCATCGATGAATGGAGCAACACAACAGACGCAGATAGGAAACGATGTTATAGATATAGGCCAAATACTTTTTAGTGTTGTTGCTGCAAACGGCCTTAAAGAAGGAGAGAAGGCCTTGCAATTGCATAAGGATCAGCAATTATACGTGATTACTTTGCCAGCGATAGACAGCCTTGTATTTGAGAAGTTCATATATGATCTTATGCAGCAAAAGAGGGCTACAGATGCTGCTGCCTCAGCCGCTTAATTTACCTACCTCATAGACAGGTCTCAAGCACGGCGATGAGTTTTATGGGTTTTCCCTTAATTAGGACTAAAATAGTTATATATAACATAAGATTTTTCAGATTATTGTTGACAAAAAAGGTATGATATGTTAAATTACCCAAAAGATTGAACAGTAGTAATTTTAAAATTGAGGTGGACTATGTCGCGTATATATGAAGATATTACAAAAACAA
>Ga0268281_1000226_pt1 | contig 44225 bp, 50 predicted proteins | sample saktaG_10_FD_190134 | JGI IMG/M metagenome (GOLD analysis project Ga0268281, IMG submission 190134) | Saline water microbial communities from Sakinaw Lake, British Columbia, Canada - sak_2011_5_24_50m | ecosystem: Environmental > Aquatic > Non-marine Saline and Alkaline > Saline ...
GTGATCCGTTCCCAGAATGGCGGGTCAGCAAACCAGAAGAGGTAGACATACCCGGACGAGGCAGCATTCATCTTGGCGAGCGATTCCCGGATATCTTCCATCGTAAGCGAAAGCGATGCGATCACCACATCGTACGGTGCGGTAAGATCGCTTGCGGGATCGACATCCTCCCAGCGTTTCTGTATGCAGGAGATATTTTTGATTCCCTCTTTTTTCATATTCTCGTACAGACGATCAACCATCGCTTTGCCGGGCTCAACTGCGGTTATCTCGCTGACGAGCGGGGCGAGCGGGAGTGCGAGTGTCCCCGGCCCTGCACCGATATCCAGCACCCGCAAGAATGGTGTAAGAGGCAGTCCGGCAAGGGTCGTTTTTACCCGCACATCATACTCGCTTCGGGACGACGAATCGTAGCGCTTGGCATTCTCTTTTTTGTCCCAGTTATGCGAAGGATCATCGAAGTGTTTCGACGCCTCATGCCGCAGCTGCCGCTCCTTCCAGATCTCGTTCCAGTCAGCTTCGCCGTATTCTGCCGGGAATGATCCGCTCATAGGAGTTCTGTAGGTGTCCTGCCGGTTATAGGTTTCTCTGCTTCTGTCAGGGAAGGAATCCTTTTGAACTATTTTTATCTGGCAATGATCCATAAAATTCCTTGAGATGCTATCAGCATCCAAATGCTGATATGGTAGAATGTAAGACATATCTTACTGATCTGATATGGATGTTGGCATTACAAGAATGAGTTCAAAGGGGCAGATCGTTATCCCCGCCTCTATGAGAACAGATCTTCAGGAAGGAGAAAAGATCCTCATCATCAGAAATGGTGAACGATATATTCTCAAACCGCTCGCCGAACTTGAGCCGGCGCTGCAGGAGGATATCCTGTTTGCCGAGAAAACAGAGCAGGCATTTGAAGAATATAAGAAAGGAACGTTCACAACGAAGAAAGAGAGGGAGTTCATCGATGAGATGGGTTCATGGTAACAGTTGCGTACCACCCGCATTTTGAAAAACAATCCGGAAGATAAATGATGCAGGGCTCAAGGAACGGATAAAACAGCAGATCATCAGGATTATCAATAACCCATCTGCGGGAAAACCGATGCGTTATTGCCGGAAGAAGACCCGGGAAGTGTATATTCCCCCGTTTCGGTTATCCTATTTATACGACCGAAGTATGGATACATTGGTATTCCTTGCGCTCTATCATAAGGACCGGCAATAATCCTGAAGTGCGGGCATTGGTACGACATTCCTATGTTTCACAGTGAGATATCATGACAATTTTCCCATCTTCTGTCACATTTTAAAAACAGTCTGTTGACAATTCACTCAAGCCACCTTTGGCAACAGGTGACACTCCCACATGCTATAACCAGATTATAAGGTGAAATAAACTATTGAGTGAACTGAGGGCCTCTCATGAGCCTGAAAATTATGGTTTATTGATCGCACTCACTCGTGCCGCAGCGCATCGATCGGGTTTAAGTTTGCCGCCCGCCACGCCGGGTAGATACCACAGACGAGGCATACGACAATGCCAAAACTCACGCCATAGACAATGTTGATGAGGCTTGATGGGACGAACAGGTATTTCGTTGTCTGCAACATCATGCTGCTGATGGCATATCCCCCCAGCAGGCTTAAAACTCCGCCAATCAGGCTTCCGGCAATCCCGAGGATCAGCGCTTCATACAGGAACATCCACATCACTTCCTGCTTCTGTGCCCCGATGCTCCGCATGATACCGATCTCCTTGATCCGCTCTGTCACCGACATCATCATGATGTTGAGAATGGAAACCCCTGCGACGATCATCGATATCCCGCCAATCGCAGTGACAAATGTGGTGATCTGACCGAATGCTGCAAAGATGGTATCCATCGTTTTGCGCGTGTCCATCACGTCAACTGTCGTGTCCCGGCGGTTCATCTGCTTCTCGATCGCGGTTTTGACCGTCGGGAGATCATCAAGGTTTTTGACCTTGATTACGACCTTGTCATAGTCGCTGCGGTTATAGGCAGTATCAAACCAGTCTTTTGTGACGACAATGGCAGAATCGGTACTGACATCAAATGCCATCCCCCTTTCCTCGATGATACCAGTGACCCGGAGTGTCCCTTTTGTTCCATCAGTACCGATTGCGATCCGTGTTCCGACCTTGATTTTGTGGTCATCAGCGAATTTGGAACCTACGAGACATCCGGAATTGCCCCGGCTGTACCCGCCCTCTTTTAATTTCAGGAGGTCCGGGACGTCATCAGGGTTCAGCCCGTAGATGGGTGCCACGATATCATCGGTGCCCACACCGAGCTTCATCCGGTCGGATGTCTGGAGCACCGGAATTGCCACATTCGGTGCTGACACGCGTTGTATCTGCTGGTAATCCTGTTCGGATATGGAGAGCGAGGATGATCCCCCCGTCCCTCCACCGAATCCGTGGTTGGTCCCCCCCACATGGGGAGTTACAATAACGCTGTCGCCGACCGTCCGTAAGCTGTCGGATACCGCAAGCACCATGCTGTTGCCTAGAATACCCATGGAAGCGATGGCAACGACACCGATGATGATCCCCAGCATCGCGAGCGAAGAGCGGAGCATGTGGATCCGGATATTCCGTTTCGCTATCTCAAAAAAGATCATGCCGCTCATTCTACAATCCTTCCGTCAGCGATCCGGATGGTCCTGTTTGAGTATTTTGCGATATTGGGGTCATGAGTGACCATGATGATCGTCGTACCGTTCCGGTTGAGTTCGGTCATCAGGTCCATGATACCTGCTCCTGTCTTTGAGTCAAGGTTGCCTGTCGGTTCGTCACAGAGCAGGATGTCCGGGTCGTTGATGAGTGCCCTTGCGACGGAGACACGCTGCTGCTGGCCCCCGGAGAGTTCCATTGGTGTATGCGTATAGAGTTCTTCCTCCAGTTGGACTGCACGGAGCACATCGCGTGCTTTTTTTTCATCAACCGTCTTTCCCGATTTCAACAACATCGGGAATGTCACATTCTCAAGGGTGTTTAACAGGGGGAAGAGGTTGAAATACTGGAAGATAAAACCGATCCGGTCTCTGCGGAGGCTGGTCAGTTCAGCATCGGTCATATCCCCGATCCTGGTGCCGCTGATGAAAATGTCACCGGATGTCGGGGTGTCAAGGCACCCCATAAGGTTGAGCAGCGTCGACTTCCCGGACCCGGAAGGCCCCATGATGGAGATAAACTCTCCCCGGTCCACCCGGAACGTGACACCATCGAGTGCGGTGACATCTCCTGCGGGAAGCGGGTATACCTTCACCACGTCCCGAAACGACATTACTGCCTGTTCGTCCATGGGAAGGGTCACTTCTTCTTTCTGAGGTAGAGGAACCATCCTCCGACAAATGCTCCAACGATAATTATCACGGCGATAATAGGAAGCAGGGAGAGATCGCTCTTCTGAGATGAGGCCGCATTCGAAGAGATCTTAACGTCCTGCTGGGAGGTGATCACGTTGCCATCCGCATCCTTGTATGACAGCTGGACGGGAACAGTAGCACCGTTATCTGCTGAAAAAGTTACCTCAAAGCTGCCGAAATCATCCGGCTTGAGAACCCCCACTACATAAGATTTGTACGGATCCTCGGGAACTGCCGGTAAAAGGGATGTGACGACAACAGAATATGCATTTTCAAGCCCGGCATTGGTCACATCACCGGTAATATGATATACACCCCCGGATGATTCTACCTGAATATTGCTGATGATCGGTTCTGCCTCCTTCTTATCCAGCCCAAATACGATCGGGAGTTCTGTGGTGACTTTGTGAGGATTATCGCCATTATCATAATTCACGGTAAGATCGAGCGTTGTTGGCTGGTATGGGGTTACTGCGATATCTGCTGTGGTTTTAGCTCCGGATGCAAGTGAACCAATAAAAGTGTCTGATGGCGTAACGTCAAAGCCGGCACCGGTAACTTCAAGGATGACATTTTTCACATCATTTTTCCGCGGATTTGCTACCTGTACCGTTATGGTTTTTTTCCTCCCTTGCGTGAACGCATCGGGCTTGCTTAAAACCGTCACGACGAGCGGGGTGTTGTCTACCTGTACCATGTCACGGTGGAAGAGGCTTTCGGCATCACGGAAACTCAACGAGAATGTCGGATAATACGTGCCCTCCCCGGCATCTGCAACAACAGAAAACGTGTACGTCCGGGACTTACTAGGACCAATATTTGACGAAGAATCATATGACCCGCTGGTGAGCCGGATATTTTTGTCAGAGAATGTCGCATGATTTACCACAACGCCTTGGTCCGTGTTGCCGTTAGCGACCTCAAAAGTGACCGTACCAATATCGTCGGTAAAAAAGACCCGGGGATCATAGGTCACATTGGAAACATAAATTTTCCCTGCGGCGGTAAGAGAGTCATCAGTCTGGTATGCAGTTGCCACTCCAATAACGGCGATGAGGAGCAGACAGAGGACAATGGTTGAATAGACAAGTATTTTTTTCATTTACATCACGGCCAGCATATAGAGCAGGTAGATAACATAGCCGACAACCGGGACCAGCACACAGATTGCAGCGTCCCGTATCGGGAGCGCCCGTGCATTTTTTAATCCAAAGATCCAGATATTAGCGCTCAGTAAGATAACGACAATTGTGATAATTGAAGAAATCTGGGTCAGTTCCATCATGGCAGGATCATGCATGAGGGCTTTGATCGCTTCTTGGATCACCTGCGGGTCCTGGAGGGCAGATGCAGAAATTTCCGGCACTCTCACTTTCGGGATGTAGAGAAAGGAAATAATGAGCGTTATGATGGTGCCTGCAACCTGCGGGAAGAATCCAAAGCCAACTGATTCCATTGTGCGCCGGAAGCTGCCCCTGCCTTTGAAAACGGAGGACATTGCATAAAATACTCCGGACCAGATAACCCAGAACAGCAATGTTCCGATAAGTGCCCCTGCAATTGCCGAGACCGCGATGATGGTCCCCATGCCGGCCATGAGGTTTCCCATCATCTGTCCGGTCAGGCCACCGACCTCATATGCGTATGCAGCAGCGACAATTCCTGCTGCAATAACGATGAGCGCCGGAACCCTGAGGTTTTCTTTTTCTGTCATCAGATCCTGAAAGAAGATATCCGGATTTGAAAATATTTCAGTAATTGAACGCTTCATTCTCCTATCACCGTTCGGCAACGCACAGTATTGTTGTTGCTCGAATAACAACTTCTAATAACTTTGCATCCCCTCATTTATAATCTTGCTGAGCTTGTAACCTGCAGATAATTTCGTTCAAGTGGGGTAAGAGTACTATCTGCATCTTAAGAGACCCTGTTACTTCCAGAAATCTGTATTAAATTTTACGTCAAATAGCAATTCTGTTCAATAAAGTATATCATTGTACAATGAAAAAGGAATTTATGCAAACCAAAATCTTTCTTGACGAGGAGCAGATGCCAAAGCGGTGGTATAACCTCCAGGCAGACCTGCGCACGCCACTCGACCCCGTGCTTCATCCTGCAACGAAAAAACCGGTGACACCGGATGACCTGAAAGCAATTTTCCCGATGGAGCTGATCATGCAGGAGGTCAGCCAGCAGCGGTATATCGATATCCCCGACGAAGTCCGGGAGATCCTGAAGCTCTGGAGACCAAGCCCGCTCTACCGTGCGCACAGGCTCGAAAAGTTCCTGAAGACTCCTGCGAAGATCTACTACAAGTGGGAGGGGGTCAGCCCGCCCGGCAGCCATAAACCGAATACCGCCGTACCTCAGGCCTATTACAACATGAAAGAGGGGATCTCCCGCATCGCGACAGAAACGGGAGCAGGGCAGTGGGGGTCAGCGCTCGCGTTTGCCACAAAACTGTTCGGGCTGAAGTGCACGATATACATGGTCCGAGCGAGTTATGACCAGAAGCCCTACCGCAAGAGCATGATGCAGGTGTGGGGGGCAGAGTGCTTCCCAAGCCCTTCAGACAAGACCCGGTCTGGAAAGGCAGCGCTTGAAAAAGATCCCAATACTACAGGAAGTCTTGGTCTTGCCATCTCAGAAGCTGTCGAAGATGCGGCAACCCACAATGACACGAACTACTCGCTTGGCTCGGTCCTCAACCATGTCTGCATGCACCAGACAGTTATCGGGCTCGAGGCACGTGAGCAGCTCGCCATGGTGGATGAGTACCCCGATGTGGTGATCGGCTGCGTGGGCGGGGGATCAAATTTTGCAGGGTTGTCGTTCCCGTTTGCAGGGGACAAGATGACAGGCAAGCATCCGGATATAAAAATAACTGCCGCTGAACCCACAGCATGCCCGACCCTGACCAAGGGACTCTATGCATATGATTTCGGTGACGTGGCCGGGCTCGCACCGATCCTTAAGATGTACACCCTCGGCCACGATTTCATACCTCCCGCAATCCATGCAGGCGGGTTGCGGTACCATGGAGATTCACCGATTCTCTCGAAGCTGGTGCATGAAGGAGTGATGGGGGCGGTTGCCTACCATCAGAACGAGGTATTTGAAGCTGCACAGACATTTGCATGCACGGAGGGTATTATCGTAGCGCCCGAAGCTGCCCATGCGGTCAAAGCTACCATTGATGAAGCCCTCAGGTGCAAAAAGAGCGGCGAGGCAAAAACGATCCTGTTCAATAATTCCGGACATGGCAATTTCGATATGTCGGCGTATGATGCATATTACGCTGGTGCATTGGTGGACTACGAGTATCCGGACGAGCTGATCAAACAGTCACTCGCACGGATCCCAAAAGTCCCCTGAATACACTCTTTTTTTTATGCATCGCATCGGCTTCCTCGTCAATCCTTACGCGGGGATGGGGGGAGCAGTCGGCCTCAAAGGGACAGACGGCCTCCTGCAAGAAGCGAAAAAGAGGGGGGCAGTCCCTCTGGCACCGGCAAGAGCAGTGGCAGCGCTCCGTCCGCTCAGGGATCCCGATGTCCATTTTCTCACCTGTTCCGGCGCCATGGGTGAGGATGAAATGAAAGAAGCAGGAATAACCACGTACTCGGTTGAGTACGCGGCCCCGGAAATGACGGGTGCAGATGATACCAGGAATGCCTGCAGGATTTTTCTTGGCCATGCGGTCGATGCGATCGTTTTCTGCGGAGGTGACGGGACCGCAAGGGACGTGTACGATATCGTGGGAACCCGCGTCCCTGTTCTTGGAATCCCCGCCGGTGTCAAAATGTATTCCGGAGTCTTTGCGATCACCCCGGCCGCAGCAGCGGAGATCCTCACAACATCCGGGGAGGTCGCAGTGAGGGACGCAGAGGTTGTAGATGTTGATGAGGAAGCATACCGGCAGGGGACCCTCCGCACAACGCTGTATGGGTATGCCCGGACACCCTATATCACGGAAATGGTTGCAGGTACAAAGCAGGTCTTTGAGCAGCCGGATGAGGAACGGGCAAAGGCGGAGATTGCCGGGTTTATTTCAGAGGTTATTGATGGGACTCCTGAAATGCTTACTATCCTCGGGCCCGGCACGACAACAGAAAAGATTGCAGAAATGCTGGGAATAAAAAAGACGCTGCTCGGGTTCGATGCAGTGAGGGGAAGGAGGCTGATTGCCGCGGATCTCAATGAAAAAGGCATCCTTTCCTATCTCAATGCAGAACAACAGTCGAGGCTTATTATCAGTCCTATCGGCGCACAGGGGTTTGTGCTGGGCAGGGGGACACAACAGATCAGTGCAGACGCAATCAGAAAAATTGGCATCGGGAACATTATTGTTGTTGCTACCCCGCATAAGCTCTCCCAGACCCCGGTCCTCTATATCGATACCGGCGATCCTGCGCTCAATGCCGCTTTCGGTGATCACATCCGGGTCATCTCAGGTTACCGGATTGCGCAGCGGAAGCGCATCTATCTCCCGAAGCACTGAATGAGCTCATTCAACAAAAGGGAACAGCAGGCTCTGTTATCTTTTGTGTGGAATTACCACCGCCCGACCAGACCGGTTTGCTGACACACAACATCGTCTTATACCCGGTATCACAGAACGAATGATATGGGTATTGTGGTCCGGGGCTATGAAGAAGGGGATTTCGATGCAGTCGTTTCTCTCGAACAGGAAAGGAAGCAGAACCGGTACGGGGCTGCGGTCTTTGTAAGGCAATCGGCGGCACTCTATCCACATACATTCCTTGTAGCCAAAGGTGAAGAGACGGTTGTTGGTTACACGATCGGTGCAAAGGTGCAGGATGATACGGCAACCGCTTGGGTACTCAGACTAAATGTTACCCCGCAATGGCAGGGACAGGGCATAGGAACGATCCTGATCTCACGGCTCATCTCACAGCTCGCAATCTGCCAGGTACAACGCGTCCTCCTCTCGGTTGCCCCCAGAAACATTCCCGCAAAAAAAATTTATAACCGCCTTGGTTTTGTTAAAATTGGCTATCAGTCCGGATATTTCTGTGAAGGTGAGGACCGGGATATCATGCAGTATCTGGTAGAGAGCTGAAGATATTGCGATGAAACAGGAAAATGCCCGTCATCCGAAACCATATAAAATTGCAAAGATTCCAGCATTGTATGTTGACACCGGGGATCCGGAGCTTGACGTCTCGTTTGACACCTCGATCTAGGTCCTCTCAGGATACCGGATCGCCCAGAGGAAAAGGATCTACCTGCACCCTAGCAGTTGACCGGTCCGCAAGGGATCCGCAGGGAAAGCGGCCCGCGTCGGCTGAAGTCGAACGAGATGCTTCAGAAAAAAGTGAGATATCCCGCCAGTTCACTTCATCGGCCAGAGCGGCACAACCATCCTGCCCTTTCCGTAGGTCTCATTGACAACCTGAGCAAGTCCGGTGTAGATCGCCGAGAACCCGCAGATGATCCCCTCCCAGCCAGCGAGTTGCGTCACAGCCGGGTTGCCGATGAAATCCCCGATCGCGAGGAGGAAGAAGAGTATCGCAAGTGATGCGAAGACGAACTGCATTGCGCGGTTGAATCTGAGCGTCCCGATGAACATCACCGCGGTGAACACCCCCCACATCGCGAGGTAGGCAGCCATCGCCACTGGGGATGTCTTCTCACCGATTCCCATCGTCGGGAATACTATGAGCGCAACGAGAGAAAGCCAGAACAGTCCATAGGAACAGAATGCCGTCGTGGCGAATGTGTTTCCTTTCTTCCATTCCATAGCCCCGGCAATGATCTGTGCGATCCCCCCATAGAATATCCCCATGGCGAGTATCATGCTCCCAAGTGCAAAGAACCCTGCGTTGTGCAGGTTCAGGAGGACAGTTGTCATGCCAAAGCCCATCAGCCCAAGAGGTGCCGGGTTACCGGTCAGATCGCGGGTTGTTATCACATTATCCATTTTTTCTGAATCCATTTTTACATTCTTCCTTCAAAGTTTTCGTCTGTGTTTCAGGTTTCCGATCAGCTTGGGAACCTCATTCTTCAAGCGTCGATATGTCGCCGGCATCGATCCCCATTTCTTTTGCCTTGAGCACCCGCCGCATGATCTTGCCACTACGGGTCTTTGGCAGCTTATCAACAAATTCAATCTCGTGAGGTACTGCAATCGGGCCGAGTGTGGTTCGCACATGGTGGACAAGGTCCTGGGTAAGGTTATCACTCGGCTGGAATCCAACACGGAGAATCACAAATGCTTTGATCGAGTTCCCTTTCACCGGATCCGGTTTGCCAATAACGGCGGCCTCCGCCACTGCCTTGTAGGATACGAGAGCACTCTCCACTTCAGCGGTGCCGATATTGTGACCGGAAACGATGATGATGTCATCGGCACGCCCGAGAATCATGATATAGCCATCTTTCCCCTTGACCGCAAGATCGCCCGCAGTATAAACGTTATTGATGGTGTACCAGTACTTCCGGTACCGTTCATCATCCTTATACAACGTGCGCAGCATGGCGGGCCACGGCGATTTGATGACAAGGAACCCCATGGTGTTCGGCGGGGTGGGATTTCCGGATTTATCCACGACATCTGCTGTGACACCGGGAATGGGTTTTCCCGCAAATCCCGGACGCATCTTTTCACCGATCATAGTGGTGATCAACAGCATTCCGGTCTCAGTCTGCCACCAGGTATCGACAATGGGGCACCGATCCTTTCCGATGACGTGATAGTACCACTCGAACGCTTCCGGATTCAATGGCTCACCGACAGAACCGATGATGCGCAGGGATTTCAGATTATATTTGTTAGGCCAGCTCTCGCCCATCTTCATGAATGTGCGGATGGCGGTTGGTGCAGTGTATAATATCGTGATCTTCTGCTCCTCAATGAGGCTCCACCAACTGCCCGCATCCGGATAATCAGGTGTCAGTTCGGTAATAAACACCGTGGCGCCGACAGCAAGGGGTCCATAGATGATATAACTGTGCCCGGTAACCCAGCCAGGATCGGCAGTACACCAAAAGATGTCGTTGTCCTTGATATCAAAGACGTACTTGCTCGTGTAATACGTCCCGACCATGTACCCGCCACAGGTATGAACAACCCCTTTTGGTTTTCCCGTAGATCCGCTCGTATATAAAATATAAAGCGGATCCTCCGCATCCATGACTTCGGGTGGGCATTCATCGGGAACATCCTCCATCACCGCATAGAAATCCAGCTCGCGTGTCGGGTGCAGATCAACTGACGGGTCTTTCCTCCGGAGTACGATGACATGCTCTACAGTGGGGGCGTTATGAAGAGCTTCATCGACGATTGCCTTCAGCTGGATGGCCTTCCCGCGGCGGACGGCGATATCTGCGGTTATTACGACCTTTGCTTCTGCATCCTGAATCCGCAGGTTCAATGCTGCTGCTGCGAATCCTCCGAACACCACACTGTGTGTTGCACCGATCCGTGCACAGGCAAGCATTGCTATCACCTGTTCGGGAACAAGCGGCATGTAAATACAGACACAGTCGCCTTTTTTGACCCCGATCTTCTTTAATGCATTTGCAAAGCGCATCACATGAGACAGGAGTTTCTGGTACGTGTAAATACGCTCTGCACCACCCTCCCCTCTCCATATGAGGGCGACCTTATTACGCCGGTGATTGTTGACATGCCGATCAAGACAATTTGCTGTGATGTTGAGTTTTGCATTCGTAAACCACTTTGCATAAGGGTACTTCCATTCTAGGACAGCATCCCATGGTTTGACCCAGTCAAGCTGCTGTGCCATCTTGCTCCAGAACGCATCAGGATCTGCAAGGAACTCGTCATACACCTTCTGGTAATCCCCTATCCAGGAATTCCGTTTGTATTCCGGATTGGGCGTATAGTATTTCATCTCCTCAACAAGTTTGACATCAAAGTTTTCTGCCATGAATCACTTCCAATTTAACATTATTAATCATTTTAAAACTCTGTTTTATTTATGCACTTTGGTAGAGGGGGGCAGGAGAACTCCGTGAAAACTGGAAATATGCCTGCCCGAAAAACCTCATCACAACAGAGGTTAATGAAAGAGAGGATCCCGTTAGTTCTCGATACGGAATAAAATATACGAAGCATTATCTATCGGCTTTTGGAAAACTAGATCAATGCTTGACCGGTTCAAGGCGTGCATGCTGGGGGCGGCAATTGGCGATGCGCTCGGTATGCCCAACGAGAGCACGTCGCCAAACCTGCATAAGATGAGGTATGGATACCGACGGGCGTATAAGGGTCACCCCAATGCGGGGCTAAAGGCCGGACAGTTCACTGATGATACACAGCTGATGATCCTTGCCGGCACGCTGCTTGCGGCCGGCCGGTTCAACGAGGATCGGTATGCCGAAGCTCTTAAGGAACTCTACGCCCGCGGCGGGTTCCGGTTCCCGGATGGCTCGGTATCCGCAGCATGTGAGCACATGATCCGGGACAATCCTTCGAGCGCCGGAGTCAAGTCAACCACCGCCGGCTGTCTTGCCCTCGCCATTCCTTTTACCCTCGCATACCCGAATCTTTCAGAAGCAGTCGAGCGCGCCGTTCGTTCCTGCAGTGTCACCCACACCCACCCCGCAGCCCATGCGGCAGTTGCAACACTTACCGTTCTTATCTATTATACAATCAACGGGAGCGGTGATGCAATCCGGCAGGCGGAAAAAAAAGCATCGGTAGAAGATGATGTGCTCGGGGGAAGGATAAGGAATGCTCTCATGCTCGAGCGGGAGGGCGTTGATATTGAAACCGCCGTACTCAAGATCGGCCATGATGTATCGGTGTTCCAGACCCTGCCGCTTGCATTCTTTCTGATCAGCCGGTACCAGCACCCTCCAGACCTCCTCACCGTTGCCGCAAATGTCGGGGGCAACACCGACACCATCGCGTTCATCTGCGGGGCATACCTTGGAGCCCACGGGAGTATGGAAGCGCTCCCTTCCGATCTCCTCGAAGGGCTCGAAGAACGGCAGAGGATTGAGCTGCTCGCGCAGCGCCTCCACGGGGTTTATCAGCGGAAAATGGAACAGCCGTAAACTGTTCCGCGCATCTTTTTGGACCCGATACTATCCTTTTTTAAAATTATCGGAAAATTACCAATAAATAAGGAAAATATCCAAAAAGGATTAAATTTTTAATAAAAAAATATTGATGCATGAAGGTTGCAATCATCGGAGCATCCGGGTATGCCGGTGGTGAGCTGGTCCGGCTCCTGCTCCATCACTCATCAGCGGAGGTTACCTGTGTTACTTCCCGCAAGCTTGCGGGAACCCCGCTTGTCCAGATCCATCCCCATCTGAAAGGTTTTACGGATCTTGCATTCACGAATCCCGATATCGATGCGATCGATGCCGAAGTAGTATTCCTCGCAGTCCCGCATACTGCGGCGATGACCTATGCAGGAAAATTGCTCTCCCGTGGGATCAGGGTTGTGGACCTCAGTGCGGATTACCGTTTGCCAAAAGAGGTGTACGAAAAGGTATACGGCGTCACTCACACCGACTTTTTCCCGGCGCCGTACGGCATGCCCGAACTTCATAGAAAAGAGATCACAGGCGCGAAATTCGTTGCAAATCCCGGATGCTTCCCGACAGGGGCCACCCTTGCAGCCGCACCTCTTGCACGGTATGCGCACACGGTCATCTTTGACTCAAAAACCGGCGTAAGCGGGGCGGGGGACAACCCTTCGGCGACAACCCACTATCCCAATGTCGGCGATAATGTCGGCCCGTATAAATGGACGTCCCACCGCCACCTTGCGGAGATGAAGCAGGAACTAGGCTACCTTGGCTCAAAGGCAAAATGCTATTTCACCCCGCACCTCGTTCCCGTCAACCGGGGAATCCTCACCACTGCGCACATCCTCCTTAACGAACCGATGGAGACAGAGGAGGCAGAAGGAATCTACCGTAATTTCTATAAGAACGAATACTTTGTCCGGTACCAGAAACCCTCGCTTGCTGCGGTACGGGGAAGCAACTTCTGTGACCTTGCGGTGGAATCCGAAGGGCACCGGGTGGTTGTGGCATCCGCAATTGACAACCTTGTCAAAGGGGCAAGCGGACAGGCGATCCAGAACATGAACCTGATGTGCGGGTTCAAAGAGACCGACGGGCTGGAACATGCCGGGCTGTTACCCTAGGTGAATGCAATGCTTGTAAAAGAGGTTATGACAAAGGAACCGGTCGTCGCTACTACCGGCATGCCGCTGCGGGATGCGGTTGCACTGCTCAGGAAGAACCATATCGGGGGACTCCCGGTGATGGAAGGGGATGACCTGGCAGGGATGCTCACCGAGTCGGACATCATCGCCCAGCTTGAAACCGGGCGGATCTCTGATGATCTCTGGCTCCCCTCCCCCCTTGAAGTCATCGAGATACCGATCCGGGAGTATGTTAACTGGGAAAAGACCAAACATGCGTTACGCAACATCGGTGATACCCCGGTAAAAAAAGTGATGACGCACCGGGTTGTCACCGCAACGGAAGATATGGATATCGAAGCCGCCGCATCGCTGATGTTAAAGGAGGGTATCACCCGCCTGCCTGTAGTGCGGGGAAAGAAACTCGTGGGGATCATCGCACGGGCAGACATCGTGCAGGGTGTGGGGATGTCGTATGACAACAAGAACAACGGTGATTCTGCATGACATTCCAGAGCATCTGCTCTGTTGAAGGCGTAACGGCGAATGGCATCAAAGAAGGAAAATTCGGGCTTGCGTTGATCCGTGCGAGTGGTACAGCGGCAGGAGTATTCACCGGGAACCTTGTCAGGGCAGCCCCGATCGAACTCATGCGGGAGCGCATAAAAAAAGGGAAACTGGATGCGGTGATCGCAAACAGCGGGTGCGCCAATGCATATACCGGAAAGAGGGGATATGCCGATGCAGAGAAAATGACCGGAATTGCGGGTCAGGTGCTCGATGTTGATCCATTAAGGGTCGGCGTGGCAAGTACCGGGGTGATCGGGAGGTATCTCGACCTGCCCCTTATTGAACGCCAGTGCCGGGATTTGGCAAAGAACCTGACGCGCAGCAGATCGGCGGAATCTGCAGCTGCACAGGCGATCATGACCACGGACACGTTCCCGAAACATGCGCTGGTAAAGACTGAGGGATTCTCTGTGGGAGGCATCACCAAGGGAAGCGGGATGATCGCCCCGAATATGGGGACGATGCTTGCATTCATCTATACCGACGCCGCGATCAGCCAGAAGCAGCTTGTGCAGGCTCTCAGGCAGGCGACACGGAGATCGTTCAACCGCGTGGTTGTTGACGGCGACACGAGCACAAACGACATCGCGCTTTGCACTGCAACCGGGGAAGCGGGGAAGGCAAATTACCGGGAATTCTGTGCAGCTCTGGAAGAATGCTGCATCTCCCTTGCCCGGCAGATCGCAACCGACGGCGAAGGGGCAACAAAGATGATCGAGGTCACGGTACGGGGAGCGCCCAGCGAGGACGCGGCGGCGGAGGTCGCACGCAGTGTCGTAGGCTCCCCGCTGGTCAAGACCGCGGTCTACGGTGAAGACCCGAACTGGGGGAGGGTTATGGCAGCTGCCGGCCGGGCCGGAGTACAATTTGACCCCAATGCGGCGTCGCTCTGGATCGGCGACGGAACTGGATGCTATCCGCTCGTAAAAAATGGCGAGATCATCGCAGACTTAAAAAAAGCAAAAGCGGCAATGCACAAAAAAAAGGTCATTTTTGACCTCGATCTCTCAAAAGGAAAGGAAAAGGCGACTGTGTGGGGATGCGACTTAACGGAAAAATACGTGAAGATCAACGGGAGGTACACAACATGAAACGTGAGGATGTGCTCATGGAGGCGCTGCCCTATATCCAGCAGTTCCATGGGAAAACTCTTGTAATAAAACTCGGCGGGCACGCGATGGTAGACCCTGTCGTGCTCGAGAATGCAATCCGTGACGCGGTGCTCCTGCACTATGTCGGTATCCGCGTCGTGCTCGTCCACGGTGGCGGCCCGGAGATCACGGAAAAGATGAAGCAGATGGGCAAGGAATCCGTTTTCGTTGGAGGCCTGCGCGTGACCGATGCGGAAACACTTGAGATCGCCCAGATGGTGCTTGTGGGCAAGATCAACAACGGGATCGTGTCGCTCATCGCAAAGTGCGGTGCACGCGGTGTCGGGCTCTCGGGCAATGACGGCAACATGGTCATCGCCCGCAAGATGGACCCCCAGAAAGTGAAGATCGGGGAGGTCGAGCAGGAAGTCGACCTCGGGCATGTCGGGGAGATTGAATGGGTTGACCCGGCGATCCTCAACATCCTTCTCGATAATAAGCACATACCGGTCATTGCCCCGATTGCTATTGACAGGGGTGGTGGAAGCCTGAACATCAATGCCGACACTGCGGCAGGGGATATTGCGGTTGCACTGAAAGCTTACAAGCTGATCAACATGACCGATGTTGATGGGGTCATGGATACGGCCAAGACAAAGGTCTACCGGAAACTCTCCATCGATGAGGCAAACAGACTGTTAAAGTCCGGTGCGATTGGACAGGGCATGATCCCCAAGGTAACCTCGGTGATCAATGCTGTCGAAAACGGTGTGTCATTCGCTCATATTATCAACGGCAATGTCGAACACAACCTCCTTCTCGAGCTCTTCACCCGTGAAGGTGTTGGGACGATGATCACCTTCAGGTAATTTTTTCCCTTAAACCAACTCATTACAAAAGAAAAAAGTCCGATTCCATGAAGAATCAATGGTACATTCTCGCTGCAGCTGGCATTGTCGTAGTACTTATCGGAGCCCTCTATTTTTCGGGTTTATTTAGCAACCAATCGGGAAACACAACACCTACCGGCATTCCTGCCCTACTCCCGGCCTCATGTTCTGCAGGTACAGTAACCGCTTATTATTTCTACGGCGATGGCTGTACTCACTGCGCAAACATTAAACCATATCTCACTGCGCTTGCTGCAAAATATCCAAACCTCGATCTTAAACAACTGGAGGTGTACCACAACACCACCAACCAGGAGATCCTTCCCCTGGTCCAGCGAACCTATAACCTCACCACGATGGGTGTCCCGACCCTTGTTATCGGCAACCGAGCGCTTGTCGGAGAAAACGAGATCCGGGACAACACCGAACCAATCATCATTGAACAATCGCAGACGGCAGGTCCGGGCACAAATATTACGCCACCCCTTACCCCTGTTTCCGGGAACGAGGGATGCCCGGTTACCAGCCCGACACTCACGCTCCCGGTTGTGGTAGCCTGCGCACTTATCGACAGTGTGAACCCGTGTGCCTTTGCCGTTCTCGTCTTCCTGCTGCTCTCGATCATCACGCTCGAGAGCAGGCAGCGGGTTCTCGCAGTCGGTGGTGCGTATATTGCAGCAGTATTCCTTTTTTACCTGCTGTCCGGCATCGGGCTCTTTACTATCGTCCAGCAGACCGGTTTTTCATCAGTGTTGTTCATTGGGGCGGCAATCCTCGCTATCATTCTGGGGCTGGTGAATGTCATCGATGTCATCCGGAAGAACGAGGGGTTCATCCTCGCGATACCCGAATCCCGGAAAACAACTGTTGAACGATATATCCGCGACGCATCGCTCCCTGGTGCGTTCGTGCTTGGGATTCTTGTCGGGATCTTTGAGCTCCCCTGCACCGGGGGGATCTACCTTGCCATACTTGGGTTGATGAGTAAAACACTCACGTTCGGCCAGGGGCTGCCATACCTCCTGCTGTATAATTTTATTTTCGTTCTCCCGCTGATCGCGATCCTTCTTGTTGTCGCGTTCGGGCTATCAGTGGAGAAGGTACATTCGTGGAGGCTTGAGAACCGGCGGATGCTCCGCCTTCTCATCGGGCTTTCCATGATCGCGATTGGCATCGTGATGCTATCCGGGTGGCTGTAAAAAAGAATAATCCTGTCCTGACAGGGGAACTTTTCTTTTCAGGGGAGGTTTCCCTCGCCCGAACACCCACGCTGCCGGTCCTCGCTCATCGCGATAAGGATTTCAAAGATCTTCTGGACGGTGACCGGGTCGATCTTGTACTCAACCGCACAGTTAAAGACCGACTCGAGCACCGCGTTTGTCCTCGCCTCATCGTGGACAGGCAATCCATTGGTTATCTTGATTTTTGCGATCTTCCCTGCCAGATCCTGACGGTGTGCTATGTGGCGGACGATCTCGTTATCGACCTTGTCGATCTCTTTTCGGATATCCTCGATCCTCATATGCAGTGTATTGATCAAAAGAGTGGTATATAGCTGATGAAAGGAGATGCAGTACCCAAAGAACTAATGGCAGGGACTTCCATGTAATTGCGGAATTATTATGCTCGAACGGATATCACGGCAGGAACGCCTTGACCTTTTCATCGCATGGGGTGCCATATCGCTGGCGTTTGCTATCATCAAACTCGCTCCGGGAGGGGTTCTCGGTTTCCATCTCAGGATGGATCCTCTTCAGGCATTCTTGGTCATAGGGATATCTTTTATTACCGTCGGTATTGCTTTTGTATTCCACGAACTCGCACACAAATTTACCGCGATAAAATTTGGGTTCTGGGCCGAATTCCGGAAAGATAATACAATGTTGGTGGTCGCAGTTGCTCTCGCTGCCTTGGTTGGCATGGTTTTTGCTGCGCCCGGGGCGACACTCATTGATACCGGGCGTTTTGGGGGATTCATAAGCAAGGAACAGAATGGCAAAATATCCGCTGCCGGACCTCTGGCCAACCTATTGCTGTGTATACCGTTTTTTATCATTTTTATGTTTTATGGAGGAATCACCGCAGTAATAGGAGGAAATGTAATTGCTCAAATTGGTCTGGCAGGGATTCAAATCAATGCAATGATTGCCGCATTCAACATGCTCCCCATCAGCGTTCTTGATGGGAGAAAGGTGTTGGCATGGAATGCCGGTATATTTATACTCCTGATTGCTGCATCATTCGGGGTTCTACTCCTCTCATTCAATCTTTAATCTGAAAAATTCTCACTCATTTCCTCTCTGTGACCGGCAAATAAGGTTAAGGAGTAAGAATTGGTTTAGGCGGTTTTGATTTTTCCAGCACCCTCACAACTTTCTGTCCTTTTTCAAATGCTTCGTTCATTGCAGTGGGGTGCTGCCTGATGCCGCCGTACCGGTCCAGGTCATTTGCAATGATGTTATCGTAGTATTCATAGCCGACCGTGTTGAACAGTGCCGTGATGACCGGAAACGCTCCATCAAAGACGTTCTCCCACCCGAGTCCTGCTGTAGAAATGAAGACCGCTTTGTGATGTTTGATGTGGTCATCGGAAAAGTAAAGTGTCTTTAAAATGAATTTTTTCGCCCAGAGATATTGTTCGCGGTCGATAAAACCCTTAAGCTCGGCGGTGATCCCCATCGTGTAAATGGGGGATGCAACCGCAAGGCAGTCCGATGCCAGAATCCTCTCGTACAGGACAGGCGCATCATCTTTAACAATGCACTCCCCGTCCTTGTGGCAGGAGTTGCAACCCCGGCACGGGGAGTACTGCAGTGTCTTGAGAACAACCTTGTCGACAGATGCCCCTGCTGCCTGAGCCCCCTCAAGAAAACGGTTGAGCAGCGTCTCGGTATTGCCGTGCCGGTGCGGGCTTCCTGAGATGCCAATGACGGTAATGGCCATGAGGGATCACTGAGCAAGTCGTTGTTTTAATTCTGCGATCACGTCTTTTCCCAGCGTCTCTGCATCAGCTTGTGCAGAGAGGTGCTTCCGGATTGCCCCTTTCTCATCCACGTTATTGACCATCAGGTAATGGATATCGGCGTCCCGGATGTCGATTACATGGTAGAAGCACTTCACTGAGGGTACTGCCGCGTCAAATACATAATCCCAGTTCTGCCCTGCAGTAGCAAGGAAGACGCCGAGTCGTTTCCCCCGACGTTCAGGTGGGACAACGGGGAGCTTCAGCACGTACTTGCGCGAGCGGAAGACCTGAGCACGGTCAACGAGAGCCTTGACCTGAGCAGCAAGTCCCATGCAGAAGATGGGGGAGGCAAGCACAATCACGTCTGCCGCGACCAGCTTGTCGTGGTAAATGTCCATTCCGTCGCGCTGCACGCATTTATTCAGCTTCTCGCAGGCATTGCAGCCGCGACAGGGGTTGATGTTGGCCTCGGTCAGCGCCACTTTTTCCACTACAACGTCGGGCTCCTTTGCCATCGCTGCAAGCATCCAGTCGAGCAGGGTTTCTGAGTTGCCCCCCCGCCGCGGGCTGCCGGCAAATGCGAGGACTTTAATCGGCATAGAAGTGCTCTAAGCGGTTTGGAAACAAAAATCATTGGATGGGGAATTGGATGATGAATCAGGGGGTGTCTGTTATCAGGTTTGAATATTTCTAAAAAAGAGTTGTATCAATGGCGAAGTTCAGGGCAGGCTGGAACGTGCCAGGAATTACACGACATACGGTACATAGGAAAAAAATTTTGGGCAATTAACTGCCAGACTAACACTGTATCCCCTTCATACCCTCTTAAAGCACAAATACCAGTCTTTGCACTCGTACCCTTCCATGGGGCGCTTCTCCATTTCGGCGGCAGTTTTGGGTGGCGGGACAACCACCTTGTCGCCCGGCTGCCAGTTTGCCGGAGTTGAGACTTTGTACTTGTCGGTGGTCTGGAGCGCTTTGACAAGGCGGATGATCTCGGGCATGAACCGCCCATTCTGGAGCGGGTAATAGATCATTGCCCGCATGATGCCTTTGTCATCGATAAAGAAAACGCAGCGGACAGCTGCCGTTGAGCTTTGCCCCGGGTGGATCATGCCGTACTTTTTTGCAATCTTCATTGTGAGGTCGGCGATGATCGGGAACGGGATCGAAACGCCCATCTTTTCCCTGATGTCGTGCACCCATGCGAGGTGCGCCGAGATGCTGTCGATGGAAAGGCCGATTAGATTGACGTTAAGCGCCTTGAGCTCGTCATAGATCTTCGCAAACGCCATGAACTCGGTGGTGCAGACCGGCGTGAAGTCTGCCGGGTGCGAGAACATCACGACCCATTTTCCTTTTAAGTCCGAGAGTTTGATAGGCCCCTGCGTTGTTTCTGCTTCGAAATCCGGCGCCGGTTCTCCGAGCATCGGGAAGCTGATACATTCCTCCTCCACCATGGATTACCTCTCCTGTTCTTTTCCTTGTCCATTCCTACTTCATGACCTCATCGAGCTGCGACTTGCCGTACACATAAGCGGGCATCCCTGAGAGCAGGAATGTAACCCGGAGCGCTTCGTCGACTTCCTCTTTTGTGACACCGAGGTTTTTTGCACCTGCAAGCTGCGCCCGCACGGCGTGCTGGTCGCGAAGAGCAGCTGCAATCGCAATCGCGATCAGCTTCTTGGTCTTCCGCGAGAGTTTCCCGTCGTCCCAAATGTGCTCCTCGAGCTTCATCACCATCTCAAACATTTCTGGGTCCTTGTCACAGAGTTCCTTAAAGAACCGGGGGACCTTTCCGATCTTCTTTTCCAAATCCTTGATCTTCTTATCCATCGTCTACGCACTCTCCAGTTGCATCGGTTCGCCGCAGCAGATCAGTTCGCCGCCGCCGGCTTCTTTTACCACTACCACATTGCCGCAGATCTCGCATTTGAAGACCTGCCCCTCCTTTGAAACATTCACCATGAGGTTTTCTCCCTCCTTTTAATTGATAACCGGGGCGCGAACGATAGTCCTTCCTTACCAGTAGTGCGGTAGGGGACTTTCGCCTGCGACCGGATGCTATGCCGGCTGTACAAATGCGGATGAAAAATGGAAATTTAGATGTTGCTCTTACCGCGTTTGGGCGGGTTCTTTACATCCTCCGCTGACTTTATGTCAGGGCGGATGTGAGTCATCGGGAAACATTGGTACTCTTCGCATGCGCAGGACGGGCACTTCCTGAGGTCCTGCTCGCTCTTGTCAAGGGTGTATTCCTTTCCGCAGTCAAGGCAGACGTATTTGCCTGCGCCGACTTTCTGTCCTGCGGTGTAGGTCTTCTGTTCAGTCAATAAAATCACCAAACTTCTCATTGTTGCGGAAACATATTTATCACTTGTGTTCCTGCCAGTCATGCACCGCTCGAAAAGAATCCTGATGAAAAGATATATCGAACTGAGCCGGGTAAAGTCATAGGTATGGGAAAAAAGGTTATCGGCCTCTTAGGGAGTCCGCTTACTGGTGGAAATACCGCAAAACTTCTCGAAAAAGCCCTGGGGGGGGCACGGGATGCCGGGTGCGAAACAGAGACAATCATTGTTGCCACCCTTGATTTTCAGGCATGTATGGAAATGATGTTCTGCAGGGAACATGACACCTGCATCATGGATGATGACATGCAGCCGATGTACGGGAAGTTCAAAGAGATGGACGGCCTGGTTCTCGCCACCCCTGTCATGACCATGGGAATACCCGGCAAGCTCAAATCGTTCATGGACCGGTTCCAGGTCTTTTTCATGGCGAAATATGTGAGGAACCAGCCGTTCATCACCCGTGACCGGAAAAAAACCCGTCAGGCGTTCTTCATCTGCATCTCCGGTATGAAAATTCCGGATGTATTTGTCGGGGCAAAGAAGACCGTGGAAGCGTTCTTTGATATCATTGACTGCAAATACTGGGGGGAGCTCCTGATCAACGATATGGATACTCTTCAGGATGTTACAAAGCACCCGGAGCTTCTTGAAGCGGCATACAAAAAAGGGTTTGCGTTGGGGGAACTTATAAAAAACAACTGACCCAAACGAGGTTTTGACTCACAGCACTCCCTTCTCCTTAAGACTGGCAAATCCTTCTTTTGTTACGATGATATGGTCGAGGAGCTGGATTCCGAGTGTTGTTCCGGCTTCTTTGAGTTGTTGGGTTATGGCGATATCCTGCGAGCTTGGCTCGAGAGATCCCGATGGGTGGTTGTGGATGCAGATGATTGATGCAGCACGGTCGGTAATGGGATCCGCAAATACCTCCCGCGGGTGGACGAGGCTGTGGTTGAGAAGTCCCACGGTGATAACCCGTTTTCCGAGGAGTTCACCGGCGCCGTTGAGCGAAATGCAGACAAAGTGCTCCTGCCGGTGCCCCCGATATTCATCGACCAGCGGGAGGACATCTTCAGGTTTTATGATCCGACGTGCACTGTTCTTCTCTGCATAATACCGGCGCCCGAGCTCGAAGCATGCCATCACCTGTGCTGCCTTGGTCTCCCCCACACCCTCAATATCCCTGAGATCTGCATACGATGGCAGACCTCTGCTGGAGCGAATTTTATCCGAAATGTCCCGTGCGATCATCCGTACATCTCGTTTCATAGTGCCCCTGCCAATAATCGCCTCCACAAGCTCCGTATCAGAGAGTGCTGACGGACCTTTTGCTGCGAGCTTCTCCCGGGGGCGGTCGATCGGAAGCATTTCCTTCATTTTTTTCATGCAGTTTCGGTACCGGAACTCGACCGGACAACCTCGTACCCTTTTGGGTCATTTCCGTGGAGGAAAAACCTTTCTTTTTAATTTTTACCGATATTTTCCGGGGTTTTTAGTCACCTCCCCGATGAAGAATCTTTAAGTATTTTTTATCCATAGTATATCCTCATGGCAACAGTCGAGAATGTAAAAGAAGCCTATGTCGGCGAATCGCAGGCAAACCGGAAATACCAGGCGTTTTCTGATAAGGCTGCAAATGAGGGGTTCAGGAATATTGCCACACTTTTCAAGGCGGCATCTGAGGCAGAGGCAATTCATGCAAAGAAGCTCTTAAAAGTGCTCGGTGCGATCGGCTCCACGCAGAACAACCTCAAAGAGAGCATTGCAGGGGAGACTCACGAGTTTACCGAAATGTATCCTGGGTTTGTGAAAGTGGCAGAGAGCGAGAAGAAGACAGATGCCGTACTTGCCTTTACCTATGCGATGAAGGCAGAACAGGTGCATGCAAAACTGTATAAAAAGGCACTTGCACTGTTACAAGCGGGTAATGACATGGGACGCGAGAAGATCTTCCTCTGCCCGGTGTGTGGGAATATCGAACTGGGAAAAACCCCGGACAAGTGCCCTATATGCGGTGTTTTCGGCAAGCAGTTCCGGGAGATAACGCTCTAACTCTTTTTAAAATCGCCATTTTAAGAAGCCCCAATACCAGACAATGTCGTCAGCTGACGCCACCCTTGTTGCGACGGTGGAGCCAGAAGACTACCAGCACAATGGCAATCAGGGTTGCCCACGATGCAGAGTAAATGACGATGATGGGGTTGGAAAATATCGGGTTTGGCGGTTCCGGGATAATGGGGGGTGGGGTGATGCATCTGACCTCCACAAATACTGATGACGGGAACCGGTTCACTCCATCAAAGTACCTGATGATCACTGTTGCATTTCCTGAGGGGATTACCGCTTCGGACGGGGAGTTGAGGGTATTGGGAAATGCCACGGAACGGGTGAGACGGGTAGCGCCATCATCGATCTCGACATACCACGAGTCAGGGTATACCTGAGAATATGCATCTTTTACGTTAATCTTGATCGTGGAACCTGGTGGCACCTGCACATGCCAGACTGCCTGCTGCAGGGGGTCAGAAACAATAACCCGGTGAACCATTTCCTCACCACCGTTCAGTGCAAAGGCGGTTGAAAGGTTGGTGCACTCCGCAGGTAATGTACGGACCGTTTTTTCATAGGTCAGGGAAACCGGCTCCTGTGTGCAGCTGAACCGGTCATCCATCACCTCCCCGTAGGTAAGTGCCCGGTTATGGATCCGTACTTCGTCGAGCCCGCCCTTCATGAACCCGTTGCATTGCGGATCGGGCTGGTCGACTGGCCCGGCATCGACCCCCAGCATGACATAATTATTGTAAGTATAGTGGATCGGTCCCGAAGCATTTACCGTTTTGCGCAGGATGCCGTCCAGGTAGATCTTTGCCGTGTTGCCATCATAGGTCCCGGCCACATGGTGCCACTGGTTTGGAGGGATGTATTCATGCTGGATGGGGACCGAGATATCGCCGGCTTTTGCGGAATTGACCGTCCACCACAGGTCGCCCCCGTCGTCAAACGCCATCCGGTATCCCCCGTCATTATAGGATGAGATCAGGACCTGACGGTCATACGAGTATATTGCAAACCAGAAGTCAACCGTTATCTCTTCATCAGGATGGTTTTTTGAACTGTAGGGAATTGCAACGTATTCATTGACACCACTAAGTTGTAAACCCCCGCTGCATGCACTGTTGTCCGTGCGGGAAGCGTTGTGGATCGTGCCGGAATTCCCATTGCCTGAAATGTCGAGGAGATACTGCCCGCTCCCCTCATTCATGTTCAGGTAGACAACCGGCTCGGGTGAAGGGGTGGTGATATCGGGAGCAGCGTGCACACCTGCAACAAGCATATACGCAACAATCATGAGGAGGGCAAACCGTCCAACCCATCGTGCACCGGATCTTGCTGTCACAGGCTTTTCACGTATGCAGTATTGGGTAAAGGGTAAAAAGAACATTGCGATAGCCAGACAGCACACTCTGAATTTTTTATTTGCGTCATGAACGGCATATTTTTTTAATTAGAAGGCACATGCCGTGTGATGCAGCAGGTTACCGTCTACTCCACGAAAAACTGCCCGTACTGCCGGATGACAAAGGCATTCCTTGACAAAAATAATGTACCGTATACCAACATCGATGTCGGCGAGGATGCAGAAGCGGCAAAAAAGATGGTTGCCCTTTCAGGACAACGCGGGGTTCCTGTTATTACTGTTAATGATGAGGTGATCGTTGGTTTTGATTCCCAGCGTCTTAACGCACTGTTCGGGGATGCAGAAAAAGGCCAGCAGTACGATGTCCTGATCGTAGGTGCGGGCCCGGCGGGGCTTACAGCGGGAATGTACTGCGCCCGCAAAATGCTCAAAACGGCGATAATCTCCGAAAACATCGGAGGGCAGGCGATGGAGTCGTGGGCAATTGAAAACTATATGGGATACCGGATGGTCACGGGCGAAGACCTGATGAAGATGTTTGAGGAACAGGCGCGATCCTTAAACATAAGGCTTGAATTAGATGGTGTGAAGGGGATTGTAAGTGAGCAGGAAAATTTTATTGTAAAAACTACAACCGGTGCGACCTTTACTGCTACAAGCATCATCCTTGCGCAGGGCAAACGCCCCAGAAAACTCGATGTGCTCGGCGAGGAAAGGTATATCGGGCGCGGGATCTCGATCTGCTCTACATGTGACGGTCCGCTTTTTAAAGGAAAGAAAGTCGCGGTTGTTGGAGGTGGCAACTCCGCGCTCCAGACTGCAATCGAGATGAGCAGGATTGCCACTTCTGTGAGCCTTATCGTCCGCAGCAACATCCGTGCCGACGAAGCATATACAAGGATGCTTGCTGAAAAATCAAATATCACGGTTCATCTTAAAAGCAGGATCACCGCGCTTTTCGGAGACAAGTTCCTCACGGGGATTATGGTACAGGACAGTCAAGGCAAAGAGCAGAGGATCGATCTTGACGGTGTCTTTGTCGATATCGGGTGGATCCCCAATACTGATTTCCTCGAGGGTTTTGTAGAGCTCAACGATCGTAAGGAAGTCATCACGGATCAGAACTGCCACACGAGCGTACCAGGCCTCTTTGCTGCGGGGGACGTCACTTCTGTGAAGAGCAAACAGATCATCATCGCTGCCGGCGAAGGTGCTAAGGCCGCGCTGGAAGCGCATGACTATGTAATGCGGAACAGGAAACCGGATACATAATAAAACAGGATTTATTGTCTTTTTTTATCTTTTTCCTTGTAACCTTCCAGCAGAATACTTGTGATATTCTTTACCGGGCGGTCTGTATGCCCGGCAATATGGAACTCGCAGAACGGGCATGATGATATTACGATATCCGCCCCGGTCTTTTGTATATCCTCACCCCTTCGTTTGCCAAGCGCAGCCGCCTCGTCCGGCATTCCGGATTTTACACCCCCGCCGGAACCGCAGCATATCGCGGGCATCTCAACAAGATCTACGACCTGTCGGATCAGCTGCCGGGGTTGTTCGCGGATACCCTGCCCGCGAAGGAGATGGCAGGGATCATGATATGTGGCCCTGATTGGCAGGTGTGCCGGTTGCTCAATCCCGTATTTCGTAAGCACCTCGTTGATGTCCATAATCGTAAACGGCAGATTCTTGTAATCGTTTTTCAGCGTGGAACCACATCCGGCGCACATTGTCATGACGGTATCGATCCCCCGGGATCTGAACGTTTCAATATTCTTCCGTTTCAGTGTATCCAAAATATCAAGCTGGCCGGTCCGGATAAGCGGTGAACCACAACAGACCTGCTCTTTGGGAATAATGATACGGAATCCATTGCGCCTGAGGACCTCCATGGCGTCGAGCGCCGTCTTTGGCAGGCGCATATTGTACATGCACCCGACAAAAAAACCCATGGTTGCCTTGGGGATTCCTGTACCGTAAGGTTCCAGCACCTCTCCTACCTGCTCCAAAAACGTCGGCTCAATGCGGGTCACGCTCCTTCCCGTTTCCTTGACAAGTGCTGCCACCTCCTGGTGGCGTGGGAGCGTGAGGCCTTTTTTGTTTGCGAAGGCACGAAGCTTCTCGATCGCCTTGCCCGGAATTTCGATATTCTTTGGGCATACCTTCCAGCATGCCTGGCAGGAGGTGCAGGTAAACAGACCCTCCTTGACACTATCGGTGATGCGGTCCCTGCTGTCACGTGGATCAAGAGCAAGCCGGATCTCCTGTCGCATCGCGGCGGGGCCGAGGAATTTTGTCACGTCCATTGCGGGACATACCGAGATACAGCAGAGGCATTCAATACAGCTCCGGAGCGGTTTGATCGCATCGATCTCATCCTTTGCAGGAAACACCAGCTCAGCTCTCGGGACAAGGAAAGCGATTGCATCAATGTTTTGCATGAGATCGACAACTAGGTCTTTTTTTACCGCGAGTTTTAATGGCTCGATGACCATGCCATCCCGCGCCTCTTCCATGCATGCGAGGACGGGTTCACCGTTAACCCGCACTGCACAGCTGCCACACTGCCCGGAGCCGCAGCAGTACCGGTACGAGAGCGTCTGGTCAATCGAATCATGGATCGCGTGGAGCACATGAAGGACACGTGCGCCCTCGTTCGCCTCGACAGTGTACTGGACGAGTCTCCCGCGGGTATCCATTGCGGGATCGAAACGATACACCATTACAGAAAGGCGGATCATAGCGTTGCCCTCCGTTCTATCCCCTCACGGGAATGCGAGATGTATGTGTGCGCAAACGGCGAGGTTGCTGCATCCCATGCATGGCAGATGTCGGTGCGCACGTGCGCCCCCCGTGACTCGGGGCGAAGGAGGGCGCTCTTGCAGATAATCGTGGCGGTCAGGCACATGTTCTGCACCGTGCAGCATTCGGAAAGGTTGCGTTCCGATACTGCCTTAAGATCAGATGCGGGAAGGTGCATGATCTTTGCGAGGGTCGAACGGAGATCGTTTGCATTCCGGAATATCCCGGCACCAATCCACATCGCCAGCTGGAGTTCCCGTGCAACCACTGCAGGGCTGACCGAGCCGTTCAGGAACCGCGACAGCCGTTCCCGCTGCGCCACGATCTGGCGGGGATCGATGTTTTTGATCCGCTTTTCAGACATTCCCGCCGCTTCTCCTGCCCGTTTCCCGAAGACCTGCGTGTCCGCGAGCGCGTTGCCCCCGAGCCGGTTTGCGCCGTGGACTCCTCCCGTAGACTCGCCACAGGCAAAGAGCCCGGGGAGTGTCGTCTCTCCCCTTTGGGTGATCCGGAATCCGCCCATGATATGGTGAGCCGTGGGCGCTACCTCCATCGGTTCAATCCTGATGTCAACGCCGAACGTGAGGAACTGCTCGAGCATTACCGGGAGCCGGTTCTCAATCTGTTCACGGGGCAGGTGGGTAACATCAAGATACACCCCGCCGTTCTTCGTCCCGCGCCCTTTGTTGATCTCCGTGGCAATCGACCGTGCGACCACGTCGCGGGTGGAGAGCTCCATCCGTTCCGGGTCATACTGTTTCATGAACCGCTCACCAAGCACGTTCTTAAGGATGCCCCCTTCCCCCCGCACCGCCTCAGTAACGAGCCGCCCGCGTGCGTCGTACGGGAAGACTGCACCGGTCGGGTGGAACTGTACCATCTCCATATCAATGAGCTCCGCCCCGGCCCGGTACCCGATTGCATACCCGTCTCCGGTCCCGCTTGCCGAATTTGTGGAGATATCAAACACCCGTGTCCCCCCACCCGTTGCAAGGACCGTGCTGTCTGCTGTTATGGTGATCAGATCACCCTTTTCATCAAGTGCACATGCCCCTATGACGCGATCGCTGTCTTTGAGGAGGTCGATGACTGTTGTCTCGGCCAGCGTCTCCACCGGAAGTCCTTTGAGCCGCTCCACAAGTGTCGTCATCATCTCATGGCCGGTTCGGTCGCCGGCATAGCACGTTCGCGGAAACCGTTGGCCCCCGAACGGGCGCTGGGCAACCTTGTTGTCCGCCGTAACGTCAAAGACTGCGCCCCAGCGGATCAGGTCATCCATCCGCTGCGGGGACTCGGCAACAAGTATTTTTACAAGCTCCGGGTCGTTAAGGAACGCACCCCCCTTCATCGTGTCCTCGAAATGGATTCCACAGGAGTCCTGTTCCCGTAGGACGGCATTGTACCCCCCCTCTGCCATCGGTGTACATCCTCCCTTGCCAACGATCGTTTTGGAGATGAGTACAACATCGCCGTATGTCGATGCCTCGATTGCTGCACGCACTCCTGCGCCACCGCTGCCGATCACCAGCACATGGCAGTCCATTTTACCCTCATCTGCACGCATCTTATTACTCTGTGGGGTGTATACTATCATAAATAAATGGCACAGCACGAGTGAGAAAGCCATGAGACTTTTAATGAAATTTGGCGGGACTTCTGTCGCCGATGCCCCGTGTATCGCCCGCGTTATCGATATATTAGAACAACACCACAAACAAGGTGACGAACTCGCGGTCGTCGTATCAGCACAGCAGGGGGTCACCGACCAGCTCATCGAGATTGCTACGAAACTTCCGGAAAGCAAAGACGCTTCTGCAATCGAACCCCTGATACAATCCCTGCGTACCCGTCACATGACAACACTCAAGGGTGCCGCCCCGGATTATATCAATGAGGTCGGCCCGATCATCGAAGAGCGGCTCGGGGGCCTCCATAACATCCTTCATGCAGTACATAACCTGCGGGAGCTGACACCCCGCTCAAAGGATTACATCATATCCTATGGAGAACGGCTTCTTGCACCAATTATCGGTGCCGCTCTGGAAGAACGGGGGATCCCCTCGGTGGTGCTGGATGGCTGTGAGGCGGGCATCGTAACGACACCCCAGCATGGCGAATCCACGGCATTACCGGATTGTGACGAACGGGTCCGCCGCCGGCTCGGTGCGGTGCTGAAAAATTCTGTTCCGGTCATCATGGGGTTCATGGGATGCACTACCACGGGAATTGTCACGACGCTTGGGAGGAGCGGTTCGGATTACTCGGCATCCATCATTGGTGCCGGTATCGATGCAAACGAGATCTGGATCTGGACTGATGTCGATGGCATCATGACCTCTGACCCCCGGGTAATCAACGATGCCCGGGTGATGCCTGAGCTTTCTTATCTTGAAGTAATGGAGCTCTCGTTCTTCGGTGCCAAGGTGATGCACCCCCGCTCGATCGAACCGGCGATGCGCAAGAATATCCTTGTGAGGGTCAAGAACACATTCAACCCATCGCACCCGGGGACGACCATCGTGCGCAACCAGAAGCGCGATAACCGGGTGGTCAAAGCCCTGACCTACATCGAAAGGGTTGCATCGGTCAACATCAACGGTGCCCAGATGATCGGCCGCCCCGGTGTTGCCCGGGCAATCTTCTCTGCGCTTGCCGATCGCGAGGTGAATGTAATGATGATCTCCCAAGGCTCATCAGAAGCAAATATCTCACTGATTATCGATGAATCGCACCTTCCGGTTGCGACTGAAGCGCTTACCCCCCTTGTAAAGCAGGGTGTCGTCCGGGAGGTTATCGAGAACCGGAACGTTGCAGCAGTTGCTGTCGTTGGATCGGGTATGGTGGGAGCACCGGGAACCGGCGGCCGGATCTTCACTGCTTTGGGCCGCGAGGGAATCAATGTGATGATGATCTCGCAGGGATCGTGCGAGGCAAATATCTCGTTTGTGGTCCGGCAGGAGGACGGTCCCCGTGCTGTCCGGATCCTCCATGACGAGTTCCGGCTCTCGGAGGCATCGGATGAGTAGCCGCTCCTACGCAGATGCGGGAGTAGACATTGACCTTGAATCAACCGCGATAACGTCGTTGATAAAAAACCTCACCTTCCGGCGCACTGGTTCTCCCAGAATGACCGGGGAGGTCGGGCACTATGCCGGTCTCTTGGAATTTGGCGATTATGTGCTCGCCCTCACGACTGACGGGGTTGGCACCAAGATGCTTGTCGCTGACATGATGCAGGACTGGACAACCGTGGGCATCGACTGCGTCGCGATGAACGTCAACGACCTTTATGTTATGAACCTTGAACCGGTCGCTTTTGTAGACTACATCGCTACTGACAGGCTCTCTGTCGAGAAGATGGCGCAGATTGGCATAGGCCTGAACGAGGGTGCACGACAGTCAAATATCGACATCGTGGGTGGGGAAACGGCGACGCTCAGGGGACTTGTTAACGGGCTCGACCTTGCCGGGACATGTCTTGGCATACAAAAGAAAGACCGGGTTGTGACCGGCGAAAATATCAAACCCGGTGATGTCATCATCGGTGTTCCGTCCACCGGCATCCACAGCAACGGGCTCACGCTCGCCCGCCGTGTTGTTGAAGAGCGTGCAGATTATAAAACCCGGCTTTTCAATAAAAAGACGCTGGGGGAGGATCTCCTCACCCCGACCCGCATCTATGCCGAGAGCCTGCGGGCTGCAAAGCGATGCACCATACATGGCATGTGCCATGTAACCGGGGGGGGACTGCTCAATTTCAAACGGCTCAGCCCGCACGGGTTCCACTTCACTACCCCGATCAAACCTCCGAAGATCTTTAGATGGATCCAGAAGGAGGGAGGGATCGATGATGTCGAGATGTACCGCACCTTCAATATGGGGATGGGGTACGCGTATATCGTTCCAAAATCAAGCGTTGATTGTGTTATCCGGGAAGCAGCGGGTGCAAAAGTGGTGGGGGAGATCCGGCACGAGCCCGGAGTATGGCTTCGAGATCTCAAGATCACCTAACAATTATTTGTATCAGTCTCTAGCTGCGTTTTCTTCACTTTTTCTGAAATGATGGCACTATTGCCCGAGGGGTCTTCGATGATCAGGGTACACGGAAACACACCCGCCCGCGCCCGGGCAATCTGATCAAGAAGTGTTGTTGCGTTTTCCCGCTCCTCGCTCTCTGCCCAGATCAGAGTTCCCCGCACGACATTCTCGATTCGGTCAAGCACTCCCTCAACGTTGGTGACAAACCCATGGCAGGCCGGTCCCGGATCGATCTGCACTCCCAGTTCAGGGATCTTTATCGTCCCGGTCATACTACGGATTACGCGGACTGAAAGATCTTCCGCACCGGATAGAAAAAACTCGTATCGGCAGGGTTCCGCTGATTTGAGGAGCTGGGTATCCACGTACCGGTAACCGCACGAAAGACAGTTTGCGCTGACGATGAGGATGTCAGAAAAATAGGGGATATTTTCTGTCTGGTATAGATATTCTATCTCTTTTGAACAGGATGGACACGGGCCCGGAACGACGGTCCGCACTCTTTTATGCTCCGCCAATCTTGTCGCGGGAGATCTTGACGGACATCGGAGTCAGGACAACGTAGCGCTGGTCGCCAAGTCCGATGATATCCCCGTTCACGTCCTTTGCGACCTCCTTCAAATCCTTTAAAACACGTTCGTAGGAAATTTTGTCCATCTTGAGCCGGGAGATGTCGACGATCACGATATTGCCGGAATAGACCTCGTCTTTGACCCGCGGGGTGTCCTTAAGATCGCTGATCGTTGCAATTTTTACTAAGAGAGCGGGTGATCCGGCGCCATGCTCTTCATAGGACGTGAGGTCCAGATCCATGTAATCGTCGTCCGAGCCTCCGGAGCTCTTGCCAAGGAGCGTATCAATGATTTTAACCATAACAAAACTGTATAAAGAATTTTATTTAATAGTATCTATCCTTTGTTGACGAAAAACCGGCTCCGGAAACAGGCAACATGCATAAACAGCCTGAAAAATGAATGTTTAACTGTTCAAAGTTCAACGTTCCAGATCTCATCACCGACGTAATGCACATTCTTGCACATCTTTCCCGCGGTGCTCGTTTCGATCTGCGTGGCATCAAAGAGCGCAAGACCGATTGCAAGCGGTTTTTGGTGCCGCTCATCCACCACTTGGACCGGTGCATATGCACGCACATCCGAAGTGACATGGGTGATGCCGGGACGCATCACATCAGCGCCGTTGACCACGTACGGTATAGCACCGGCATCAACAGAGATCCGGCGCTGCGGGAATGGCCGTTCGATTGCACCTTTGAGCGTGGGAAATACCCATCCGCCATACTCCATGAGTACCGGCTTTTTATTGACAAGGTAAAAGGCGAGATCCGTGCTGGTCTCTAGGATTTCGATCGTGTCTGCGGAAAACAGTGTTGCCCCCTCTCCGATCTGCTCTTTAAGGCGTGCAAAGATTTCGGCGACGCGACCTTTCCGGATTGTATGACGTTTTTTTATGACAAATTTTTTCATAATTTGCACATACTTTCCGCTCTGGTAACAAATAGTTTCTTGCAGGGCAGTGTTGATTCAGGCTATTTTAATAATTGGAATCCCTCTTAACCGATTGTCTCTGATTCGGATTTTATTTGGCAGGAGAAAGCGCTCGGAATCGGGTTCTACGGTATGTTTAAGTATCCTGCTCACGCACAATTATACTCCAGAGCGATGGTAACAAGGTAATGATATGACCAAACGACCGTTGGATATTTTGGATTCGGTGCTGAATCGCCAGCCGGTCCTTGTTTCATTAAAGGGCGGAAGGGAAATCCGTGGCGTTCTCCAGGGTTATGACGTCCACATGAATCTTGTCCTTGACAAGGCTGAGGAGATGGAGAACGGGCAGGTTCAGAAGGTCGGGACGCTGATCGTCCGTGGGGATAACGTCATCTACATATCGCCATCCATCGAACAATCCTGAGGTGAATATCAATGTCAAAGGGTACGCCCTCAATGGGTAAAATGAACAAGAAGACCCATATCGCCTGCCGGCGGTGTGGCCGCATCTCGTTTCACGCACAGAAGAAAGTCTGTTCTGCCTGCGGGTTTGGAAGAAGCACCAAGCTCCGCAGCTACAAGTGGATCAACAAGAGACCAAAAGTCCCGACACATTAACAGGGCTGTACCATGTGTGGAATCGTTGGCATCGTGGATGCTGGCGGTGTGTCCATCCAGCTCTATTATGCCCTGTATGCGCTCCAGCACCGTGGGCAGGAGAGCGCAGGGATATCCACTTTTAACGGCACAACCCTGCATAAGTTCAAGGGGGCAGGGCTGGTTGCCGATGTTTTTTCCCCTGCAGTTCTTGAAGAATTGAAAGGAACGACCGGCATCGGGCATGTCCGATACCCGACGACCGGTTCCAATCTCCCGGAAAATATCCAGCCGCTCAACTTCCAGTTCAAGGATCACTCCTTTTCTCTCGCCCACAACGGCAACCTTGTTAATACCAGAGAGCTCCGGAGTGAATACGAACAGTTGGGGCAGATCTTCACCACCACCACGGATACCGAGGTCATCGCCCGGATCCTGATCGATGAGATCAGCACATCGGGGAGCGTGGAGGATGCAATCCATATGTGCATGCGCCGGTTGCAGGGCTCTTATTCGGTCGTGATGATGATCGACGGGGTCCTGTTTGCGTTCCGGGACCCGCTGGGCATCAAACCCTTCTGCCTTGGCAAAACCGAACGGGGATACATAGTCGCATCAGAGAGTGTTGCGGTTGACGCGCTTAACGGAAAATTTTTACGCGATATAAAACCGGGCGAGCTTGTACGGATCGATGCGGAAGGCATCCGGTGCAACCAGATTGCAGTAGCAGGGACGCACGCCCACTGCATTTTCGAATACATCTATTTTTCACGTGCAGATTCGGTTATTGACGGCGTGCTTGTCTACGATGTTCGTCGGACAATTGGCGGGAAACTGTTTGAGGAAGATCCGGTGGCTGCTGATGCTGTTTCCCCGGTACCGGACTCCGGGGTTGCATACGCGATCGGATATGCACGGCGTTCAGGCACCCCTTATGGCGAGAGCCTGATGAAGAACCGGTACATGGGGCGCACGTTCATCATGCCCAACCAGAGGCAGCGCGAAAACGCAGTACGGATCAAGCTCAACCCGATCCCGGCTCACCTTGCCGGCAAGTCCGTGGTTCTTGTTGACGACAGCATCGTTCGGGGGACAACATCCAGGCGGATCATCGATATGATGCGGGGGGCGGGAGCCCGCGAAGTCCATGTGCGGATCGGCTCACCCCCGATCAAGGCACCCTGCTATCTCGGCGTGGATATGCCGACACGGCAGGAACTGATCGCAAGCGACAAGAAAGAAGAGGAAGTACGACGCAGCATCGCTGCCACATCACTTCACCACATATCCCTTGAAGCACTTGTCGAAGCGATCGGCTGTGGGAAAGAGCACCTCTGCACCGGCTGCCTCACCGGTCTCTACCCGCTGCCCATCGATGGTGAAGAGGGAACAATCCCGCAGATCGATTTTGTTGCCGGGACATACCAGGCGAACCTGGGATCATTTGAGACGGAAACCTGAAGAGTACTAACTCAATTTTTTATTCCGGAAAATCGTAACAGGTTCTTGGATTGTTTTTTTATAATTCAAAATCCCGTCGTTCATTCGTCGTCAATTGAACATTAGCCTGCTAAAAGAAGTAGCGAGGGATGGATTTGAACCATCGGTCTACGGGTTATGAGCCCGTCGGGATATCCTGACTACCCTACCTCGCTTCCGTAATCAGGGTTAATATATTGCAGGGTTGCGCTGATATAGTTTACCCACGTCGCACTCCTTCTCTGATTCCCGGACAGCTCCTTAATTACCCGGTTTTTGTAAACAAGGGATCATGGCTGATGATGAACTTGCAAAGATACGGGAGAAAAAAATGCAGGAGCTTCGGAACCGGTTTGATACCACAAAGAAACCGTCACCGGCAGCCGGGCATGTTGCCGTAATGCCCGTTGATGAAGTCCATTTTGCCCAGGTACTGCAGCAGCATCCGGCACTTGTGATTGATTTCTGGGCGGAATGGTGCGGGCCATGCCGCCGTGTTGCACCGGTCGTTGAAGAACTTGCACAGGAGTTTGTCGGCAAAGTCACATTCGCAAAGTGTGACACCGATCACAACCAGCGGCTGGCGATGCAGTTTGGGATCTCTGCGATCCCCTGCCTTCTCTTCTTCTCCCATGGGCAGATGGTGGACCGGCTGATCGGGGCGCTGCCAAAAGAGTCGATCCGGGCAAAAGTTATGCGGAATTTTAGTGTTTGAGTGTGGAAAAGAGATTATAACGTATTTTTTTTAAATTTATTATTCCCTGCCATACCCGCGCTCATTCAGCTTTGCGGCTATGATGAAGTCGTTCCACGTGAGCCCACCTGCAGGATAGGTATAGTACGAGACTTCAACAACCCGCGCCTCCCTGAGGTTAATATCCGGAAGGTGCCCCTCCGCCTGCGAGAACCCCATCACCTCGTTGATGAACGAAAGGGATTCGGAACTGGATTCGAATGTGAATGTGCGGGTGAGGTGGCCGTTATCAAGTGACCAGCCGGGCACTGCCTTGAGCAGCTCAAATGTTTCCTTCCGGGTCAGCGGCGGTGAACCGACACGGTAGGTAATGATCTTTTCCTTGGTGAGATCCATGCAGATCAGTCCTTTTTATTACTAAAAAGGTTTTTTCCCTATCGACAATCCCATCAGGGATTGGAGAAGAGAAAAAGAAGTTTTTCGACAATCGACAATCCCATCAGGGATTGGAGAAGAGAAAAATGATTATTTTAATCGGAAAATCCCGAATGTTTTCCCGATCAGGTGGACGTTGTATGAGGTGCTGGTGGTTTGTACGTGTACTGCATCACCACCATCATATACGTTATTAAATTCTCCCTCTCTCGTCTCCTCTCGCTCTTCTCCGCGAACCCCCTAAACCAAAAACCCATTACATTCCCCCGCAATGTTAATGTACAGATGGTATCGGCATTTGCATTGCTCCACGAATCGCTCCAGACTGTTCTGTCACAGCGGCTTGGATGGACAGAGATGCGGGATGTGCAGGAGCGGGCATACCGTGCCATATCAAAGGGCAGCGACGTGCTCGTCATCGCCCCGACAGCCGGGGGAAAGTCGGAAGCTGCCCTGATCCCTGTTATCGATGACCTGTTAAAAGAAGGGCGGTCAGGCATCGCATGCCTGTATATATCGCCATTAAAAGCGCTCATCAACGATCAGGAGGAACGGTTTTTAAACTTCTGTATCCCGACAGGACTTGCCGTGATGAAATGGCACGGCGATGTTCCGAAAGGTGACCGTGCATGGAAGGAGGGGGAAAAACCGCACATCCTGATGATCACCCCGGAATCCCTTGAAGTCCTCCTCCACGAACCCAAGCTCGCGGGTGCACTAAAAAACCTCCGTGCGATCATTATCGACGAGCTGCACGCATTTGTAGAAGCAGAACGCGGGGTGCATTTAAAGACCCTGTTGTACCGGATCGACCGTATCGCACAGCGTCCTGTCCAGCGGATCGGTCTTTCCGCGACCGTCGGAAACCCCGAGGAAATCCTCGGTTGGCTTTCTGACCACCGGCATGATGAGGAGTTAGTCGCAGTACCGGCCCCGGCAAAGGAGAAGCGCTTCTCGTTTGTAATTGAAGCAGAGGAAAAGGACCGGATTGACGCAGTGGTTCGTATTGTTGCCGGTAAAAAAGCGCTCGTCTTTGTGAACAGCAGGCGCGATGCGGAGAATGTAATGAATGCCATCTCTCCACGGATGGAGAACGTTTACATCCACCACTCTTCGCTTTCGTTGGATGTACGAAAAGAAGCTGAATGTGCGTTCTCGAGATCTGGCGGTGCCTGTATCATCTGCACGAGCACCCTCGAACTGGGTATCGATATCGGCGACCTTGATGTGGTCGTCCAGCTGGGCCCCCCGAATTCGGTATCATCGTTTCTGCAGCGGATGGGCAGGAGTGGAAGACGCGGAAAATCAGCGTATGTGGCATGGGTACTGCGTGACGCCTGCGAACTGCTCTGCAGTGTTGCCATTATCGAAAGCGCCATGCGGCGGGCAGTCGAACCGCTCCACCCGCAGAAACACCCGTATAATGTGCTTGTCCAGCAGATGTTTTTGTTCGTCCACCGTATCCGGCGGACAACACGACGGCAGCTCGAACGCACCCTGCGCTCGCTTCCTCCGTTTTCCGGCATATCATCTGCGACAATCGGGCAGGTCATCCATCACGCAATCGGGCAGGGGTACCTGATGACAGATGGCGATATGCTGATGCTGGGTGAACAGGCAGAACGGACATTCGGGAACTCGAACTGGAAGGATTTATACTCGGTCATCACGGGTGGCGGGGAATTCCGTGCAGTCACACCGGATGGTGAAGTGATCGGCAAGCTGGATGCACGGTTCGTCTCGAGTAAGTCGGGAGGCGAGTTCTCGTTAGGTGGCAAAGTCTGGTCGATGGTGAAGTGTGATGAAGGGCACAACCTAGTGGTTGTTGTACCTGGCACCGAACAGACATCCCGGGCGTTCTGGACTGGCGGTGGTCAGGCCGGCTTCTCGCCTCTTGTCTGTGCCTCAGTCCAGGAGATCCTCTCGCGGGGAAGAACGAAGCTCCCGTTGCTCCCCCGCGAGCAGGACATTCTCGATAAGCGGATCCGGCGCACGCCTTGGGGTATCCCCGCGACAGGGCTTTGTATCTGGGAGCGCCGGTCCGGTAACCGTGCTGAAGTGGTCGTGCTCTCGCTTTTTGGGAGCCAGTTCAACCGGCTCCTCACCGTCCTGCTTTCACAGGAACTTGGAAAGCAGGCAAAAGTGCGGTACAGCGACTTTATTGTGCTTGTGAAGAACGCGGGAAAGGACGGCGTGTCTCATCGGGTTAAGGAAGCACTGGACGCGATCAGAACACTTGACCGTGATGCCATTGGTGCACGGCTGGCAGCAATGCCGGCTGAAACGTGGAAGTTTGGTGCGGTGCTCCCCGCCAATGTCCTGCGGGACATGGCGCTCTCTGAGCACTACCATGTCGAAGAGTTCATGGAGATGATCCGGATGGTGCCTGTTTCGATTGTCCACGAACCCGTTTAGGATAAAACAGGTACGACAGGGCAGGGAGGAGACATCTCTTGAATATAATGTCCTTGCAATCTCCGGCTCTTGACAAAATCGCTACCCTCCAGAGGGGAGAGATCACCGAGTACCGGATCTACACAAGGATTGCAGGATCGACCCGAGATGCCCATAACCGCGAAGTATTGTCGCGGATTGCATCGCAGGAGTACGAGCACTACCTGATTTGGAAAAAATACACAGCACGCGATATTGCACCGGATTCATGTCGGGTCTGGTTCTATTATCTCCTTGCCCGTGCCTTTGGAATTACTTTTGCGATCAAACTGATGGAGGGAATAGAGAAACGCGCCCAGCTGGTCTACCATGAGATTGGCACGGTTATCCCTGAAGTTAAAGAGATCATCGCCCATGAGGAAGCCCACGAACGGGAATTGATCGGGCTTTTGGATGAAGAACGCCTGCATTATGTCGGATCCGTCGTGCTGGGGTTAAACGATGCGCTAGTGGAGTTTACGGGCACACTTGCCGGGCTTACATTCGCCATCCAGAATTCTCAGGTCATTGCCATTGCCGGACTCATCATGGGGGTGGCGGCATCGCTCTCGATGGCGGCGTCAGAATACCTGTCGCAGAAATCGGATCGTGGATCCGCAAACCCGCTGAAAGCATCACTGTACACCGGCGTCACCTACCTTGTGACCGTTGCCCTGCTGATACTTCCCTTCCTGCTCCTTTCAAACCCATACATTGCACTCCCCATCACCCTTGCCGCGGCCATCTTCGTGATATTTTTATTCACGTTCTACATATCGGTGGCAAAAGATCTCCCGTTTGTCCGCAGATTTATTGAGATGGTGACGATCAGTATGGGTATAGCGGCGATCTCATTTGTAATCGGGATGGCAATCCGCCTCATATTACACGTGGATATTTGAGAGTCTTTCTCTGGAGTTCGGATCAGGTACCGGCCCCAGCAGTCGCCCGAATACATGAGGATCGGGAAGGTGCCGCATTCTGGATAGCGCCACAAGCCCCACGAATATCCCGCCCGCAATCAAGGCAGGAAAGCATTCCTCATGGGAATCCAGCGCCTGTAGGATGAGAACATCGCCCAAGCGTTTTTTAATGAATTAAAAAAAAGTGTGGACGCTATTTTACTGCAACCATTCAACTCAGTCTCTTGACAAGAGCCGCTACATTTCCGGCAAAGACCCGGATAGTAGCGATGCCCTCCACATCTTTCCAGACTTCACCCGGATCCCTGCCAAAGACCATATTCCAGTAATTCGACCCGACGACAACCATGTCGTTGATCAGGTAGAACATCAGCATCTCCTGGATGGTCGCGGTGTGCCCACCCCGGCGTGCAACCGCGATGGGCCCGCCGACTTTTCCTGAAAGGAACCCGTCTGATGCCATAGAGACCATGCCGATCCGCTGGAGCGCTGACATCACATCGCCGCGTGCAGTGCCGAAATAGACCGGAGATGCGACAATAAATCCCTGTGCTTTGCGGAGCTTTTTAATTACCTCGTTGAGCCCGTCATCGATCGAACACTCCCCAAGATCCTTGCACTGGTAGCAGGCGGTGCAGGACTCGATCTTCTTTCCGGCAAACGAGATGACTTCTGCTGAAACGCCATTGCTCTCTATCACACTTGCACATTCTTTGGCAATTTGTGCCGTATTGCCATCAGGGCGCGGACTCCCGCAGATAATAAGGACTTTTTTCATCGCTAACCCCACCGTTTTCTGCCACAAGGATTGGATAAAAGGGCATATTAAACCCCCATATCCCGTTCATGACCCGCCGTTGTGGAATCGCCGTGATGAACAATTGAAGTGCCCAAAAAAGTACCGGAGGTTATATTAAATTATTAGTCAGGGTACCTTATTCGTATGAAACTTGCAATTACTTTCGGGCTCCTGCTTGTGCTTGCCCTCATCAGCTGCGGTTGTACGATGTCTTCCTCCCCCGCATCGCCTGTGACCGCGGCGCCAACCGTAGCGGTTTTAACAACACCTCTCCAGACGCTCGCCCATTCAGGTGGGTCGGGCGTGACCATTCCGATCCGGATTAAGGAAAACAACTTTGACCCAGACTTTGTTACCGTCAAAGTTGGGACTACGGTTGTCTGGACCAATGATGATCCCCGTACTCACACGGTTACATATCTGGGCAATGATGTCATGAGATTTGACTCTGGTCAGCTTACAACGGGACAGTCGTTCAGGAACACGTTTACGGCACCGGGCCGGTACACTTACACCGATAAACAGTATTCATCTATGAAAGGTACAATCCTTGTCGAATGAGGCAGCTTCCCGGGATTTTTTCCCCTTCCTTTGGATACATGGGATATGCCGTGTCCGGTTGCCCGCCCCACAATATTTATGACCCGCTGTCAATGATGGTTTGGTATGAGAATCATTACAATCCTGATAATTCTCCTCGTTGGTGCAGCAATCCTCTGTGCCGGATGTACGCAGGCACCGGAGCCGGTACAGCCACAGGCAACAACCGGTGTTCCGGCGCAGACTGTTACAACAGCACCTGCGACAATAGTTCCGACACCAATCAGCCAGGCATCAGTATCGGGAAACACCATTACGATCAAAAATTTTGTATTCACCCCACAGACTATGACCGTGAAGGCAGGGTCAATCGTGCGTTGGGAGAACAAAGACACAAGCCCGCACCGGATCATCTTCATTGACAAGGAGGGGCGGGATACCACCATAGATTCCAGCGTTCTTTCCTCTACGCAAGCCTGGAGCCAAAAATTTGATAAACCGGGAACCTATCCCTATTATTGTAAAATCCATCCGGAGATGACCGGAACCGTGATCGTGGAGTGACGATGCTCACGGAAATCTCATATTTTATAATTTTTGGCAGACCGCTGATCATGTACCTGGGGATTGTTACCCTTCTCATGTTTCTTGTGACGGCATCGGTAGCCATCCTGAATATGAAAGGGATTGATACCATTCCCCTTGTCTGGCATCCCCGGTTTGCAGTTCTCTCAATTTATCTCGCACTGGCTCATGGCATGCTCGGGATCCTTTGCGTATTTTTAAAAAACAGGAAAAAAAATGATGTTTATGCAGGCCAAAAAGCTACTCAAAGAGTATAGTCTTGCTAAAATTTCAGAACCCTGCAATCCTGAGCATCGTACCAACAAGGATACCAAACATTGAAGTGGATGCCGAGAGCATCGCAAGAAGGATATAGCCTGCAACCACCCCGATTTTAATCGGGACATAAGTGCGGTTGAGATTCAGACGACGGACTATCCGAAACGATCGCGCCTCTCCGGATACCGCCGGCTTGTTCCGTCTGGTTCTCATTTCTCTCACCTTAATGAATTTTAGGGAAACTGGTTTTTAGAACCTGGTATGATTCTTTTAAGGATTATCGAAATGATATCTGTAGCAGAAAATACTTGGACAATCCACTATTTATATTTTTTTAAGCACAATATATTTAAAAATCCCCTTTATTTTTCAATTAAACAGATATTATGGATTGAAATTATAAAAAACGGGTGTTAAGGTCAGAACGACTTTCATGCAGGTTTGATGAAAATGCGTCATGCATTTTCATACCAAAATCCTGAAGGTTAACCTTGCTATCGCTCATGCGATTTTTGGTTATCATTAAACGTGCAGAACAAGCCGCACCGGATGCATCACTCGTTATAGGGTTCGATATGAATTGTGATATTTGACCGGGGAAATTCGATTCTGATATCAGATTCAAGATGATCCGCAAAGTCGTGGGATTCTTCAACAGATATTTTTCCGGGCATAACAAAGTGGAAATCGATAAAAAATTCTGGCCCGGACAGTCTTGGTTTGAGATCATGGAATCCTGCATAATCATGCGCATGTTCACGGACGATCTCCTTGATCCGATACTCGTCCCGCTTGGGAAGGCTGTGGTCGATGATGTCGGCAAATGACCGTTGGGTGAGATCATATGCCGCTTTCATGATGATGATCGCGACACCGATGGCAAAGAGAGGGTCAAAGATCGTTATCCCGGTAAAGTGGATTAAAATAAGCCCGAAGAAAACACCCGGCGAGGTATAGACATCGGTACTCAGGTGCCATGCATCACTTTCGAGTGCAATGGATTCGGGCTGTTATGCAACTTTCATGAGCCTCTGGGAAACAAACCAGTTTACGAGTGCAGAGATGCCCATCCACAAAACGAATGCATCCTGCCTCCTTAAAATGAGAGAAAAACAAGACTGGAAAGCGGGGAGAGTTCCAAAATGAATGGAGAAACGATCAATGTTTCCAACGCCGAGGGGGAGAGTTGAACTCCCGAGGTGCAGGGCACCAATGGTTTTCGAGACCATCGCCTTACCGGGCTAGACTACCTCGGCACCGGTTCAGATCATTTTTACGCTGATTCCTATAATAGTTATTCTTATGACTGTTCACTGTATGCTGGTTGTTGTGCCGGAAGGGGACGTGCTCGATTATGTCGGTGATGATAACAGCACGTATGAGGATGCACTGAAAAAGTTTGGGATCAATCCTGACACGGTCCTCATCATCGGCTGTAAAAACAAGAGCATCCCACAGGATGCTCCCATTAGGGAAAAAAGGGTTGATATTGTGTTGACCTGTTCACGGGGCTAAAATCAAGGGAACGGGTTATCCCATCGGGGCGCCGGGCATCCCTGCCGGCTTCCTCTGCTGGGTGATCATCATGTCGTCTACGCGCACGAGCATGGCAGCAGTTTCTGATGCACTCTGGATTGACTGGCGTTTGGAACGGAGAGGTTCGAAGACGCCCTCTGCATGCATGTCGATTATCTCTCCCGTATATACATTCAGGCCGGCATTCTTCTTACCCTTTGCATGGGCGGTTTTGAGGTCGACGAGCTTATCGATCGGGTTGTAACCGGAGTTCTCAGCAAGAGTACGGGGAATGGATTCGAATGCAGCAGCATAGGCTTCGAGCGCGAGCTGGACGCGTCCGCCAACACTGGCAGCGTAATCCTTGATCTTCATAAGAAGTTCGATCTCCACTGCAGCACCGCCTACGACAAAGGTGCCGTCTTCCATCGCATCCATGACAACGCGCTTGCCATCGTTCACCGCACGCTCGAGTTCATCGAGGAGATAATCACTCGAACCGCGCAGGAGTATAGTGACTGCCTTGGGGTTCCTGCAGCCGCTGAACCGGATGATATCGATATTGGTGTCTTCTTCGACAGTTTCGGCAGTTCCAAGATCCTTTGCCAAAAGGTCCTCAGGCTTGTTGACGATAGTCCCGTTCAGTGCCTGTGCAGCGTACTTCATGTCACTTTCCGGAACGTCTTCAACGGCAAGCACCCCGGCTTTTGCAAGCCGGAACTGGACGGGATCGGAGAGCCCTTTCTGGCAGAGGAGTACATTTGCGCCGCTGTCGATCACATAG
>Ga0268281_1000227_pt1 | contig 44098 bp, 47 predicted proteins | sample saktaG_10_FD_190134 | JGI IMG/M metagenome (GOLD analysis project Ga0268281, IMG submission 190134) | Saline water microbial communities from Sakinaw Lake, British Columbia, Canada - sak_2011_5_24_50m | ecosystem: Environmental > Aquatic > Non-marine Saline and Alkaline > Saline ...
CAAAATAAAATAAAATTTTACACTTTTAAGAAATATTTGAAAGTTTTAGAATATCAATTTTACCCCATAGAAATTAAAAAACTATTGGCTCCGCCATAGTTTTTTATAAGTATCGGAGATACTTTTAGTATAATAATCTTTAAAAATTAATAAAAGTCTTTCTTTAAATGAAATACCAACTTCAAAAAGAATTATTTGAAACTTTGAATAATATTTCTGGAGGAAGTTTTTATAGAAAAGGGACTACAGAACATATTTTTGAAAACTTAAAATATGAAGATAGATTTTTAGATGCAGATAAAAAAATAATTTACCCTCATTTAATTCTCTCAGGAGCAAACAATAACGGCCATATATCTTTAGAAATATTTCCAATAATATCTGAAATAGAAGGAAAGAAAGAAATAAAAACTAAAGAAAATACAATTACAGAACTAAAGGGAATTTTAAGAATAATTAATAAAAAAGATAAATATTATTCAGAAGGATTTATAACAGATTACTGGAATGGTATTCTTTGGATAAGTAAACCTACAATTATAACTAATATGGAAGATTATCGAAAATGTGGAGAGTTTATATTTAGATAAACTTTTACTTATTTTAACAAAAAGTTATGTGCTCAGTGTGGGCGTATTACCCCTTAGAAATTATTATTAAAAAGTAAAGGGTAAGATTTATAAAGTATTGTTTCTTAAAATTAACATGGCTTACATATACAAAAAGATAATTGGAAAGAAACCCTATTATTACTTAAGGGCATCCATGAAAAAAGGTAAAAAAGTTGTAATAAAAGATTTAGCATATTTAGGAACTTCTTTAGAAGATGTTAAAAAAAATTTAGATAAACTCACTAAATATAAAAAGGAGATTAGAAAAGCTTACAAGACTATCAATACTTACCTTGAATCTAATTATTATTTAGAAAAGATTAAGAAGATGAAAATAAAAAAAGATGAATTTTTAGATGAAGAATTGGTGCCGGTAGAAGCTTGTAAAGAACATTATGTGAAAAAATTTAACAAAGAACATGAATTAACAAAAAAAGAAGTGTTTAAATATTTTTTAATAGAATTTGCCTATAATACCACTTCCATTGAAGGAAATACCATTACATTAAAAGAAGCCAAAAACCTAATTGAAGAAGGATTGACTCCAAAAGATAGAACTTTAAGAGAAATCTATGATTTACAGAATACAGAAAAGGTTTTTTTTGAATTATTAAAATCAAAAAAAGAAATTAATAAGGATTTTATAATAAATGTTCATAAAAAATTAATGAAAAATGTTGATAATAGAATTGGATTTAGAACTACTGATGTTAGGGTTATAAAATCTAGATTTAAAGCTAGTCCTGGCAAATATGTGTTAACAGATATGAATTTGTTGTTAGATTGGTATAGTGAAAATAAAAAGAAAATTCATCCTTTGGTTTTAGCAATTATTTTTCACCATAAATTTGAAAAGATCCACCCATTTTCAGATGGAAACGGAAGAACAGGAAGACTCTTATTAAATTATATCTTAATTAAAAACAATTACCCCCCTTTAATTATTAGAAAAAAATTCAGAGAAGAATATCTTAATTCATTAGGTGTTGCTGATAAAAGCTCTTTCACAAGCATAAAAAAGCAAGATTACAAGGATTTAGTTCAATATATTGCAGATGAACTGGTTACTAATTATTGGAATCTCTTTTTAGTATAATCTCCAGTCACACCCCCGTAGTCGACAAGATTTATAAACAAATCCCATCACAACACACTGATTGAAAATCTAGAATGGGTAAATAAGATATTAAAATTAATTTCTGAAAAAGATGTTTGAAATAATCCAAATTTCCCCAGCCTTATGTGGTATAAATAAATTTTTAAAAAAATAAAAAAATAAAAAAAATTACGTATTTGAGATTAATTAATATCTTCTTCGATTGTCTCTAGGACCATCTCTTCGATCTCTACTAAAATCTCTTCTGGGTCTTTCTTCCATTGGCTTTGCTTCGTTAACTTTAAGCTTTCTTCCTTCAAATTCTTTATCATTTAATTCAGAAATTGCTTTTTTAGCTGCAGCATCATCTGCAATTGTTACAAAACCGAAACCTTTTGACCTTCCAGAGTATTTATCACTAATTACTGTAGCTTCTTGAACTTCAGAACCAGCAAAAATCTTCTTTAGGCCTTCCCCATCAATACTAAACGGTAAGTTTCCAACATATATCTTCATTTTTTAACCTCCTTACATCTTCAATTAAGAAAAAGCTCCTACGCAAAATTTGCTATCTAATTTACTAAACATAAATTTGTTTACAAATAAGAGTATTTAAAGCTTATGACCATGGAAATGTATGTGCAAGACCATGACATATGTCATGAACCTATACATAAACAATGGAAATGTAATATGTTCTTAAAACTACAAAGATTTTTAAATAATTTTTCCTTGATTTTATAATGATTAAAAAGGGTGTGTTTGGATTATTGATTGGTTTTATATTTTTAATTAGTTTATTTGGAATTGTAAGCTCTGTAGATAGTTGTAGTCTTGTCCCTGCTGATACTTGTTCTGATTCAAATACTGTGTTAAATATGTATAAAACCTCTAACAGCCACGGTGAAGTTGCTAGTTATTCTTCAACATTTGAATTAACAGGAGAAGCTATTTTAAGTAAAGGAACTCCTTCAACCTTAGATATGTATGCTCTTTGTTGTAATTTTGTTGGGTCTAGAACATGTACTTCATCTGGATCAAATGAAGTTCTTTCATTATCTTCTCTTACAAATGCACATGCTGAAATTCCTTCTTTAAACACATATTCAACAAAAGTTTGTTTTGATGGATTATCTTGTATTGGTAAAACTAATCCAACTGATAATGATGAAAAAAACTATCCTATTAAAATGGTTTCTTTAAGTTCTAATACTAATGCGCATCTTGCTTATTATAATAGTCCAGATTACACTTATAAGATATTATGTAAAAAAACAGGAAGTACTCCTCCTCCTGCTCCTACAAATTTAGGAAATTCAAATTTTAATTTACAAGGAACTGCAAATCCTCTTAAATTAGATTCAAATCAAATAGGAACAAGTGCGAGTAAAGTTAATGTAAAAATTACAAATTTAAATGCAAATTCTAATTCAAATGTTTATATGGAAGTTTATGAAAAAAATTCAATTCCTTTACCTAAAGGAAACCAAGAATATACACCTTCTATAAAACCTGAAACAGTAGCTAAAACTTCTTCTAATTTTGTATTTAAAATAACTCAAGGTATTTTGAGATTAACAGCAAAAATAACAGGTAAAGTTATACTTAAAAGTCCAAGTCAACGTGAAATATATACACCTATAAGAACAGGTAATCAAAAAATTGTTGGCAAGGTTGTTAATGGAGATGCTATCTTTGAATGGACTATAACAAACTCTGATTTAAAAAAGGCAGCAGAATCAGATGGAACATATGAGTTTTATTTTAATATTAGTGTTGGAGATGAATCTAGAATGTTTGGAGAGGGTTTAAATGTTCAAATTCAAGGAAAAAACAATTCTAATCAAAATAAAAATAAATTTTGGCTAGATTCTGATAGAAAAACAAAAATAAATCAAAAGACTATGAATTGGGAAAATTTAACTAAATCAAATACAAATGTAAATTTAGAAAATCTTGGAACCGGAAATGTAATTAAAGGTCTTGGAACAGGAACAATTACTTTAAAAAATTCTAATCTTGTTTATATGGCTGCTTCAGGATTGCCAATTTCAGCAAATACTATTGTTTATTTTGAAGTATATGAAAAAGATAGTTCTGAAGGAGGATTAGATGACTTAATAAGAACAGGTTCATCTATAACTGCTTCTATGGGTGCAGATGGAAATGTTAGTGCTTCTTGGTTTGTTTCTCAAGAAGATATTAAATTAGCTAAATCTGACGATAATCTTAATGCAGATGGCTCAATTACATATGAATTTTATTTTAAAATAATAGATTCTTCAACTGAATCAGTATATGATCCTCTGGGAGATGAATTACTAAATTTAAAGATAATATATCTAGAAACAGCAGATCATTGTGGAAATGGGTTATGTGAGCCTGAATTTGGAGAGACCATAATAACCTGCCCTGCAGATTGTAAAAAAATCACAGGAGAGACTTATTTAAGTAAAGCAGAAGGTGCTTGGGCAGATGAAGCCCTTGAATATGAAATAACAGATTATATTTTTATTGAAGGCCAAGATAATGTTGTTGGTTTATTTGTGGGATATATTAATTTAATGAATGAACCACCTGAAGACATGTATTTTGAGGTTTGGGAAAAAGATTTTGCTGTTCCAGAAGCAAATTCAGATGGATTAAATAATAATTCACCTACAATAGATTATGATGATGCTATTATAACAGATGGAAGTTTAAGTGGTTTAGTTGCAGAAGAAGGTATTGCAGCAGTTCTTTGGTTCATAAAGCCTGAACAATTAGCACTTGCAGGACAAGAAGATTCTTATGAATTTTATTTTAATATAAGATATAAAAACGAAAATAAATCATTTAGAGATGCTTTATTAAATTTAAGTATTGAAAATGATTTTAATAATGGGGGAGATGATGATTGTGAAAATGTATATTATTGCTCAGACCATTTAACAAAATCTATGTGTAATAATCCTTGTAATGGTGTTCTTGAAAATGAAATTACTTTAAACTCTGAAGCTGAATGTTCTAATTCAAATGTTGATTGTTATTGTGCTTGGGATGATGAATCTGATGAATGTTTCTTTGCATATTCTAATTCAATGAATGAAATTGGTCTTTGTGAATATACTCAAGCAGGTGTTGAAGAAGATTGTGATGTTTCTGGTTATATAAAAACAAATTATAATGCTATTTGGAGTTGGCAACCAGATAATTGCTATTCTAGTTTAGAAGGTTGCTTAGAAACAATTGAAAATGGAATAGATGAATCTTGTATTGAAAAAGATAGTTGCTGGAGAAAAGTGGACTCTACTTATTTAACATGTGAAAATTATGAAGAAGTTACTTTATGTTCATATGGTGGAGATCCTGGAACAAATATTGGAGGATATATTCAAGGAGATAAAAATGATTGGTGGTGGATAATACTTTTAATATTTGGAATATTAGTTATTGGAGCATTTATATGGTTCTTTATAATAAGAAGAAAAAGAGAAGCTGAAAAAGAGATAAGATTATTTAAGACCAAACAAAATTTCTTGAATTTATCAAACTACATTGCAAAAGAAAAGAAAGCAGGAAAACTTAATTATGAAATAAAAGATAGATTGTTAAAGGTTGGCTGGACAGCAGCTCAAGTAGATTATGCTATGAAAAAGATTTCTAAAGATATTAATATGAAAAAGAAATCTGTGACTAATTCTAGATAAACAGACATCATATATTGGATAACTAGATTATGTTTAAAGAAAATTAAAAGTTCTTAAAGGCACTTTGAAATTGTTGTGGTTCCGCTTGTTCCTGGAACTTCGTTTGTATACAGCTTGTTTGAAACACTACAAGTGCATGTAAGAGTATCCCCAACACAACCTTCTGAGGTCCCTGAAGTATATTTTGCATTTATTGCACCATAACAACCTGAAATATCATTTGCTGGGCAAGCAATTGTTGAGTTACATTTAACATTGCATGCACTCGCTCCCCCAGAAGCACAACCGTTTGGAGAAAGAAAAGAAATTGATCCTGTTTTCGTACAAGAAGCAGAAGTTGTAGTACAATCCCCTAATGAAGAACCCTCATAATCATAACATAATCCCCCTGTGCTATTAACATATAAATTTTTTACACTATCTTGAACTCTAGCATCTTGTAATCCATCTAGCCCTTGAATTTCACCCATAGTATGTCCAAATTTAGAAGGATTAGAAGTACCATAAGCATAAACACCTGCTGTAATTGCTGCAATTATAAAAATAGTTAAGATTGTATAAATTAATTTATTAGAAACATTCAATTTTATTTTGATTGTTTTATTCACCATCTTCTTAATATTAGTATTGCAAAATATGTTTAAATATCTTTCTGTGATTTAGAATATATCTGTTTTGTTTTAATTTTAAAGTTAATTCATAAATAGGAAAATTTTTAAACCATCAAATCATATATATTTTATCTAACTTCGGTTAGGTTCTTTAACTTCGGTTAAAGGTTGGGGGAATTGAACTTCGGTTTTGTTCTCCCTTTTTTTATGTTCTTTTTAGGATAATAATATATGACCTCCTCTCCACACTAAAGTGTGGAGTTTCCATGATGTGCTGATTGATTTCTCACATAATCTTTAACCTTATCAAGTTGGACAAATCCCACTGAAGAAGCAAATTTACCTCTACCCCATAAATGCCCCTGAGGATACCTAAGCCTTGCTTTTTCATGAAACTGAAAAAACAATCTTGCAGAACCACCTTTCAAAAGTTGAAAAACTTTTGAAACAGAAACAGAAAAACTAACTTCAACAATGCAATGCACATGTTCTGGTTGAACATCTATTTCAATTATTTTAATTCCATTTTTCGTCGCTGCTTGCCTAATACAAGCTGTTATCAAATTTTTATATTTTATTTTTCCAAACATTTTATACCTATATTTAGTAACCCATTCAAGATGTAACATCATGACCCCAACACTATGATCAAAGTGTTTGTATTGATTTATTTTGATTTGTTGTTCCATTTTTTTCTCCAGAGCATTCGCTAACAAAAGCGAATATTTATTTAGTTTAGAAGATAGTTACCACTAATGTAAATCTTCAATAGCCGAGCATCTCGGCTATGCTTTTTTTAAATAAGAAATATAGAAATAGTTTGTGTTATAACTCCATTTTGAAAAATGGAGATTTCTATTTAGTTAATATGGTTGGCCCATGTGCTGTAGGAAGAAGAATGGAGAGATTAATTGGTTCTGATGCATATAATAATACTGAAAGATATCAACAAAAGATAAGAGAACAAAATCAGCCAATATTAACTTCTGAAAACAGTATCCCTATCGGGGGCTCTGAAGTAAACCCCGAAACAGGAAAAGTAGAGTTCATAAGATATATAAAAGATGAATCTGGAAATATTATAAATCCAATGACAAATGAAATTGTAAGAAAAAGTAAAGATATCTCAAAAAAATTAAAAGAGCAATAATATAAAAATCTTTTAAAACTCTAACTATTTGTATTTATATGTGCGTGGTTAGTTTATTGGTAGAATATGTCGTTGCCAATGAGGGGAACCAAGTTTCCCCTTACAATAACCTCTCCTTTGAGGTATAAGATGTAAAAGCAAAAACGATGTGAGCCGGGTTCGATTCCCGGACCGCGCATATTACTTTCTTTAAATATTAATTGCTGTTGTCTAGTAGTTATGTAATTATTTAAATCGAAGAAACATTAAATAGTATTAAAAGAACTCTTGATGGAAGATATATTGAAAAAAGAGTTAAAATTAATAAAATTTATTTTAGAAGATTAATTAAAGACATTAAAATAAAAAACAATTTTTCTTGGAAAGAATTTGCTAATAAGATAGATATTGGTGAACATACTCTTAGAATTGATTGGCTTAAAGAAAATACTACAATCCCACTTTCTAAATTTAGGAAAATAATCTCCTTGGGTGAAAATCTTTCTTTTGAAGAAGTTCAGAAAAAAATTACTTTTTTAGATCCTCATTGGGGACAGAGAATAAAACCAAAAAACTTTGGCAAAAAAATTACTATTCCAAAAATAAATACTAAAGAATTTGCAGAATTCTATGGAATTATGTTGGGAGATGGGTGTATTTATTCCAACCTAACAGCATTTTGTATAACTGGGAATAATGCTCTTGAAAGAATATATTATGAGGAATACATATCTAACTTAATAAAAACTCTTTTTGGAAGATCTCCAGGAATAACTAAATCTAAAAAAGAAAATGCAATTAGAGGTTATTTATGCAGCAAAAAAGCCTGTCTTTTCTTGTTAGAAAAAGGATTTGAAAAAGGAGTTAAAAAATATATCAAAATTCCTTCATTTTTTAACAATAAACTATTAATCTCAGCTTGTTTAAGGGGTTTATTTGATACAGATGGTTCTGTTTCTAGGCATCCCCATACTAAAATAATGATCCATCTTTCAGTAACAAGATTAGAATTAAAAGAATCTGTTAAGAAAGCCCTGGATTTATTAAAAATAGGTTTTAGTGAATCTAAACATTCAATTTATTTATATGGAACAAAAAAGGTTGATCTCTTTTTCAAGATTATTGAGAGTTCAAATATGAAACATAAGTATAAATACAAGATTTTTAAAAGGACAGGCAAAGTTCCAACCAACAAAGAAATAGAAAACCTTTTAACCAATAAAGAAATTTAAATATTAAGTGGGCTTGTGGTTCAATGGTAGAACGTCTCGTTTACACCGAGAAGGTCGAAGGTTCGATCCCTTCCAGGCCCATTTCTATATTTCATTTTTACACCAAGCATATCCAGGTCCTATTCCTAGCAGGACCATATTTATCTAATTTTTAAAGGATGCGCTGTAAAACATTAAGTTTTTATATATTCCATTCTTGATTTATTCATGAAAAAGAGTGTGGCAATTACATTAATTTTATGTTTATTACTTTTTTTACCTTTAGTTCAAGCACAAAATTATTCTGGATTTAACAAATTTACAGACAATGTTAAATTGTTTTTTGTTTCTGGAGATAAAGATGTTAGATTGGCTTTAGAGATAAGAGAAAAAGAAGTTAATTCTGCGATCATTAATCTTCAAAATCAAGAAGAAGATAAAGCTATTAAAAATTTAGAAAGAGCTGAAGAAAAACTTCAAATTGTACAAGAAAAAGTATCTCTTAATACTTCTGAAGAAATTAAAATAAGTGTTGATGAAGTTGTAAATAAAATAAATGATGAAGAAGAGCTTTCAGAGGAATTTGGAGATTATCTCTTAGAAGAAGAAAAGACACAGCTTACAGCAGTTCTTACTGAAAAAACTTTTGAATATTGTACAGAACTTGCAAAAGAAGATTTTGCTTTAATGTTAAAAGAAGAAGAATGTAATTCAGACACTTCTATTCCTGGACTTGAAAAAGAATTAAAAAAATTGAAAGATCTTCAATTGAGAATGTTTGTTCAATTAATGTTAGAAATTAGAAGTTGTGTGGATGACCCTGGAACTTGTAATTGTGAAGCTAATATTGATATTGAACAAAAAGCAAAATGTGAAAAGATGGTAGCTCTTGCTATTAAATGCGAAGATGAAGAAGATAAACCTTCTTGTGATGCATTAAAATTTATAAAGCCTAAACAAGGGGATGGTTTTGCAGAAAGCTTTGTTCCTGATTATTTAATGAATTTGTTTAAGGAAAAAGAATATATGATAGAATATGGTATAGAACCCTCAGATGGCGTTCCTGAAGAGTGTTGGGATTATAATGACAAGCCAGAGTGTAGGCAATATGATTATTTAAAAGAAACAAAAGATGATTGGGATGAATATGGAAATTATATAGGAAAAAGACCTAAAAATAAAGAGCCAACAATGCAAGAATCAATTCCTCAATGTTTTGATGAGAATAATAATTTCTTAGAAGAAAAATGTGGTAAAATTACTGTTATTAGAAATGAAGAAGGGTTGGTGAATTATCTTATTGAAAATGAAATTAATGATATCTTGGGAAACTTTACAAATGATTCTGAACAAAACACTTATGCTCCTGGGACAACTGCTAATGGTAGTATCGGATATGCTCCTGGGACAACTGCTAATGGGAATAATTGGACAATGGATGGGGAGCAAAATCAAGTGGGAAATAAATCTTGGGAAATAAAACAAGAAATAAATCAAATTAATAACCAGATTAAAAATATAACTTATGCTGCTGGAACAGGTCTTGGGGGGATTGGAGGAGTTGTTATAGAAGGCGATAAACAAGAAATAGCTACAGGAACAGGGGGAGGCGAATGGGTTGTTGAAGGTGGAGAGAATGTAGTTGAAGGTAATGGTGGGGGAAATAATGTTGTGGAGAATATAGTTGAAGTGAATGAAGGAAGCAGTGGAGTAGATAATGATAATAGTAATTCTGGGAATAATGAAGTATCTGGAGTCGATGATGGTCCTGGAGAACCAGGAATGATTAATGAAGATTAAGTAAAAAGTTAATAATCATTTTTTCTTTTCAATAAAATTATATTTAAAACTAAACCAACAATTGCAACTCCAGATATTATATAATTATAATTTAAAATTTTATTTTGTGCAATATTATTAAAATTCATAATTATATTTATTACACTATAAACAAATGCCCCTATCCAAAAACCCATTCCAAATTTTCCTAATGCCCAATTATATATTTCTTTCATAAATAATTGAAGATGAATTTATTTATAAATGATTTTAAATTCTAATTAAATTTCCATGCAATAAGAGAAGAGGGCTCATAAATAACTACCAATTTCTAGAAATTCTATTAATCAGAACCTTTATAAATAACTTGATTTTTCTTAACTTATGAATAATACTAACTCTGATAGTATTCCTGGGATGGAAACAAATGATAAATATAAAAAACCTGAGGTTGGTGAAGACCCTGAAAAATTAAAAAAAGAGTTTGAAAAAACAAAAAAAGAACTTGAAAAGTTAAAAGCATTTATTCTTAAAAAATATAAATTTGTGCAGGCAATTAGTATTTTACCTCCACAGTCAATTAAATTCTTTATTGAAGAAGAAGAAGCTCCTGCAGAATCTGAAAAACATGTTCATTTGAATATAATAATTCCAGATGAAAAAGAAAAGGAAGTTGATAAGATTAAAAAAGAAATAATAAAAGAAATTGAAAAAACAAAAGAAAAAGTTTGGTTACATATAAGACCTACCTCTGAAATATGGGAAATATGTATGGATCAAAAATTTGAATTAAGTTCTGCAATATTTATGTCTTTTCCATTATATGATAAAGGTGTATTAGGTGCAATTAGAGTTGCAGAAATACACAAATCTTTAGTTTTACAAAAGTTTGAGAAATATGTTGTTTCATATGTTTTGGGTGGAAGTTTAATTAGAGGAGATGCTGTAAAAACCTCTGATGTTGATGTTTTTGTTATAATTAATGATACAGATGTAAAAAGAATGCCCAGATTAGAATTAAAAGAAAGACTTAGAAGCATTATATATAAATATGTTATGGAAGCTGCTTCATTAGCAGGTGTTCAAAATAAATTAGAACCTCAAATTTATTTATTAACAGAGTTCTGGGATGCTGTTAAAGATGCTCACCCAGTTATGTTTACTTTTATCAGAGATGGTGTTCCAATCTATGATAGAGGAACTTTCATGCCATGGAAAGCTCTATTGAGAATGGGTAAATTAAAACCTTCTCCAGAAGCAATTGAGATGTTCATGTCTATGGGAGATGAAGTTATTCCAAGAAGTAAAAGAACTTTATTGACAGATATTTTTACTAATATTTTCTGGGGAGTTACAACTCCTGCTCAAGCAATGGTTATGCTAAATGGATTTCCTCCTCCAAATGCTAAAAAAGAATTAGTTCAAGCATTTAAAAAACAATTTCTAGAAACCAAAATGATTGAAAAGAAATATATTGATTTCCTAGAGAAAGTTGTTCAAACATGGAGAGATTATGAACATGAAAAAATTAAAGAAATATCTGGTACAGAAATTGATAAATTGTTAAAACAAACAGAAGAATTTCTTAAAAGATTAAAAGAATTAAGAGTTCAAATTGAAAAGAGATTTAATGAGAAAACAATCGAACAAATATATAAGGATACATTTGAATTATTAAAATCAATTGTAGGTAAAAAAGCACAAGCAGAAGTGATTGATTTATTTGAAAAACAATTTGTTAAAAAAGGGAAATTCTCACCTCAAGATTTAAGAATATTAAAGGAAATTGTTGCTGCAAGAGAAGAATTTAAAAAAGGAAAATCAAATTCCCAAAAAATAGATAGAGCTAGAAAAGATGCAGAAATATTAATAAATAACTTAGTTGAATTTTCTCAAAGATGTGACATGGTATCTTTAGAAAAAGGTAGGATGAGATTAAAATTAAAAGATAAAGTGGTTGAAATCTTAAATTGTGATAATAAAGCATTTTTATTTGATTCTGGAATTGTTAAAAAAATAACAACTAAATTAGAAAATTCTTCTATGGAAGAAGTTGAAAAATCTATTCAAAACCAAAAAACAAAACAGACAATTGAAATAGACCCAAAAGTATTTGAAATTCTTAAAAAAGAATTAGGTAAATTTGAAATATTAATGTAAATCTAAAAGGTGCTAAAATGATAATTCAACAACATTTTTTATATCACATGCAAGAATTTTTATGGAGAAAATTATTTGTGGCAGATGGTTTTTTTGAAAATACAGATGAAAAAGACCCTCAAAAATTAAAAGCAATACTTGTTAAAAAGTTTCCAAAACTAAATAAACTAGAGAAAATGCAAGAATTAAGTCTTGAATTTAAAGATATAACTTCAACAGAAATCGAAGGATTTAAAACTTATTTTTTAAATTATGATTCTAGGGTTCCAGATCATATATTTCACTCTCCATTAAAATATCTTAGAGAAAAAGGAATTGCTAAAAAATCTCCTGAAAAAAATAGATATATTGAAGATGCATATAGATCTCCTGATAAAGCAAAAGAAATTAAAGTTCACATCAAAGATGGTCTTCATGTTAAAATAAACTTTATATCAAAAGACCTAAAAACTCATTAACCTATTTTCTAATATGAAATATTTATTTGTCTTAGGAAGAAATACAGAATTATCTATTGAAGAGATTAAAGGTTACCTTGAGAAAATAGGAAATAATGTACTTAATAATTATTCTAAAGAAAATGGATTAATTCTAGAGCTTGAAAATCCTTTAGAAAGAAATGTTATAGATTGTCTTGGAGGAACAATTTCAATAGGAGAGATTATTGCAGATAAAATATCTGATTTAGATTCAAAAGAAATTTATGGGGGAGTAAAAAACAATCTTGCATATACTATCTTAAATATTTGCGGAAATCAAGAAGAATTAAAAGAATATCTTAGATTAAGATTTAAACAAGAAAAAATAAGAGCAAGTTTTAAACCAATACATAATTCTCCAAAAGTTACTGAAGAATATTTTTGCTTTGAAAATTATATTGGAAGAATAATCCAAAAATGTGATTATAAAAGTATAGAAGAAAGAGATATGAAAAAGCCAGTTAGAAGAGAATCTTTAGCAATATCTCCTAGACTTGCTAAAATAATGATTAATTTATCACAAGTTAAAGAAAATCAAACATTATTAGATCCTTTTTGTGGAATTGGAGTAATTCTTCAAGAAACTTTATTGCAAAATATTAAAGTTATTGGAATAGATAAAGATAAAGACGCTATAAATGGAGCAAGAAAAAACTTAGAATGGTTTAAATTTTCTAAAAAAGAATATCAATTATTTAATATTGATTCTAGAAAATGTGAACTTGCTAAAGCAGATGTTATTGTTACAGAACCACATCTAGGGGAAATATTAAAAAAATCTCCTTCAAAATCAAAAGCAAAGAAAATACTGGAAAGCTTTGAAGACTTAATAATAAATGTTTTAAATAATCTGAAAAAGAAGGTGAATAAAAGAATTGTATTTACCTCGCCTTTAATCTTAACTGAGAAAAAAAGAATAGGTTGTGATATAGGAAAAATCACTAGTAAAACTAAACTAAAACAGATTTTAAATGAGATTGATGATTTTAGAGAAGGTCAAGTGGTGGGAAGAAGAATTTTTGTGTTAGAATAGATATAAAAAATGAACTATAATAATCCTTATAAAGAATAAATTAAATAAGAAATTATGGTAAAATATGCTTGTGAAGCGTGTAAAACTCTTTATGATACATTGGAAAAGGCAGAAGAATGTGAAAAAAAACCTTTAATTGGTCCAGATATTAAACCTGGACTTATATTAGAAAGTGAAGATTCAAAATCATTTCTTGTCTTTTACGCTATGGAAGTTGAAGGCCATGAAAAACAATATATTGCAGAAACCATAGCAATCCTAGGTAAGAAATATGTTCCTTTTTATCCAGGACAAATGACTGGTTCAGATTTAACAAAACGTCTAACAGGAATTAAATTTAAAAAAGCTAGTAAAGATTTGGTAGATGGTCTTAATCAATTTACTAAACAACATGGAAATGGGTTGTTATGCATATCTGGTTCTCTTGAAAATTATGGAATTAAAGAACTCCACTCTGATTGTGATTTCTTAGATTAATTCTTCAAAACCTTTATAAACCAATTTCTCAATAATCTATCATGACAATACTGGAATTTTAAGATTTCGTGTTGCCATTTATATAAATAAAATGACAAAAGGAAAAATTATTCAATTTAGAAGAGGAAGACATACTGTGCATGAGAAGCATTTTTTAATTGAAATTGATAAATGTGATGATAAAGAAAAAGCTTCTAAATTTATTGGAAAAGATGTTGAATGGAAATCTCCTGCAGGTAAAGTTATTAAAGGAAAGATTTCAGCTGCACATGGAAATAATGGTGTTGTTAGAGCGATTTTTGAAAAAGGATTGCCTGGACAAGCTGTTACAACAGAGGTTGAGATAAAATAAAATGCCAAAAATAGATTATTTTAAAAAATTAAGAGACTGTATGCCCTCCATGGATATTATTGAACAATATTTTAGTGGAATTAAAAGACCAAGTAATCCTACGCAAGAACATCCTTATATTAAACCAATATTAAAAACAGAAAAACCAGAAATTCAAAAAGAACAAATAATTGAAGGAGAGGATGAATAATGGCAGGATTAAGAAAAGCAAGTGCATATTCAAAGAGAAGTGTTACGCCTTTTACTAGAATATCTAAAAAAAGACAAAAATCTTTTATTAAAACTCTTCCACCATCAAAGATAGTTAAATTTGAAATGGGAAAAGGCTCTGATTTTCATAAAGGTAAATTAATTCATTTCTTGACTGTTGTTTCATTAGAAAAAGTTCAAATAAGACATAATGCTCTTGAAGCATGTAGACAATATATTAATAAAAAACTTGATAAAGAACTTGGAGGACAATATTTTTTTAAGATTGTTCCATTTCCACATCATGTTCAAAGAGAAAATAAAATGCTTACAGGTGCTGGAGCAGATCGTATGCAGACAGGAATGCAATTATCATATGGTAAATCTGTAAATAAAGCTGCTATTGTTGGTAAAGAAAAAAGAATATTTGAGATAGCTGTTACAAACATTAAAGCTGCTGCATTTGCTAGAAATGTAATAAAGCAGATTAAACCCAAACTTCCATGTAAGATTAGAATTGATTATGAAAAATTAGAAAATTAATTTTTTGTATTGCGTATAACATAGCGATTAAGGAAAGTTAATTTCTTCTGTGAACGTTAGCTAAATTTGGGGCAGGAAAATGATGTGTTGATTAGTTATTACAAAGTGGTTACAGATAGAAATATTTATAAAGATTAATTTATTGGGGTTTTTATGACAAAAACATTAAACAACAAATTAAATATATTGGTGGTGGAAGATACGTTAGAAAACTTAGCTGTTGCTAAAGAATATTTTAATTCTCAAGCTGATTTAAGTGTTGATTATGCAACCTACAGAGATGAAGCGATTGAAATGCTCAATAAGAACAAATACGACGGGGTAATTACTGATAGAAGTATCCCTGGGTTTAAGGGAGATGTTAAAGACTGGAAATTTTATCTTGAGAATAATGGGTGGTTTGTTGCATTAAATGCTGAATTAAAAAATATTCCTTCGGTAATACACTCTGAACACGGATATAGTTCATACTTTATTTTTGAAGAAAAACTTTCACAAGAATCATTGCAAAAACATAATGAAATAATAAAAAAAGGATTTGAAATTATAAACGAAAATCAATATAACGAGATTGTTGCACCTTTTCCTTTTATTACAAAAAGAAATGGGATAGAAAAATTATCATATAAGGCATATTTTAATGATAATCTCAAAAAACAAGATTTGGAATCTTGGGTTACGGCTTTAGAATATTTAAAAGAAAAGATTGGAAAGCAAAAATAAACTGACAAACAATAGATTAAATAAACTTGGAAAAAAGTAGAAGATTTGGTTTTATAAGGCATTTAAGATCCATAGTTATTTGTTACTTTTGACCAATGGTAACAAATAGAAAGGTTTATAAATAAAAGAGTTCTTTAGATAATATGATAAATTTAACAGATAAAACAATAAAAACAGGTAAAGCAATCCTAATAGCAAGATGGTTGGGATTTGGTGTTTTAGCCCCAACATGCATTGGCGCTAGTGGATCAGATGCACAACTTATAGATAAAGAATGCTTAACTTTAAAAGGTACAGAATATGCTGTTCAATTAGCATACGATAACCTAAACTCACAGTCAAAAGACGAAACATTATATATGTTGAAAGGAGGACAATTAAACAATTAAAATGACAGAAGAAATAACACACAACCTTCAAAACCTTTTATATGGTAGTGTATCTAATGACTTTGCTCGTCAAAAAGATTTTGTGTCTAGTAAAGCAGCGCTTCAAGGAATAGATTATAAATCTACAGATCCTCTTGCGTTAGCTATTGTTCAAGCTGTTAAAGGGCCAAATGGAGAAAAATATTCTCAAGCTGCTACTGAAATATATATGGGAGCTTATCAAAATGTGCTTGGTGCTTTAAAAGTTAAGGATCTTGGTTCAATATACACCTCTTTGCAAGAAGTTCCTGAAGAAAAAAGACAAAAAATACAAGAAATTCTTACAAGTGGAGAATGCGCAGAAATGAGTTTTAAACAAGTTCGATTAGAAGCTAAAAAATTAGAACTAAAATCAGAAACTGCAGCTATTGCTTATGAAGAAGCACCTACACAAGAAGCAAAAGACCAAATAAAAGAAGAACTTCAAGGTTATCAAGTTGCATTAGAAAAATATCAAATGGTTCAAGGAATTCAACAAGAACTAGAAGGTATTTGGAGTAATGACTTAAGACATGGGATTAAAAAACAAACACATGTTAAAAACTTAGAATCTTTGGTTACTCCTATAGCTTAATTTTTTTTATTTTTTTTTATTTTCTAATATATTTTTAAGAAACTAATTCTTTTACTAGCTTTGCCATAACTTCTAGAAATTCTTCTGATCTTTGTTGCCACATATCTATTTCAACACCTTTTAGATTTGTGATCTTTCCGTGATTAATATCTTTATGAAGAAATAATAATTCTTTATACCATTCCATGTATTTTGATTTTAACTTACCTGTTAAAATAAATGCTTCTCTTAATTCTCTTGGTATATGTTCTGGAGAAGCTGGTCTAACATTTGCTGCAATTAAAGCTGCATGTGAAGCATCTACCATTGACCAAAACAATCCTTCTATTGAACCTAATGCTGCTTCTTTACTTCTTGCAAGATGAGCAGGTGCTCTTTGCAAACATGCATATATTGCTTCTGGAGTTGATTTAATTTTTCCTTGAATCAATAAAGCTTTAATAGGATTAAAAAATCCAGCAACATCAAGCATTGCTTCTCCATCTCTTAAAATATTTAAGATTAAAGGATCTCCTCTTAGTAAATCTTCCCACCATGTTGTTAATTTAATTGTATTTATATGTAAATTATTTGCATATGGATTTGATTTAATTATTTTATCTAATTCTTCTCTATACCATGCAATTAATTCTTGGTCCCAATGTATTGAAGCATCATCTAAAAGAATAACAATATCTATATCTGAACCTACTACTTTTTCTTCTTTAACTGTAGACCCAAATAAAATAACTGATTTGATTATTTTATCAAACTTTTTATAAGCTTTTATTGCAAAATCCATTGCAATATCATGTTCTGATTTTAATTTCAATGTTGGAAAATCTTTTTCTGTTGGTTCTTTAGAAATATTCTTTTTACCTTTCTTTTTAGTAGTTATTTTTTTCTTCACCATCTTCTCTTTATATTATAATATAATTTATTTAGTTTTTAAAACTTGTTTTTATTTTATTTTTCTTGTTTTCTTTATTTTAAATAAAAATAATCCTAAAGCCAATACAATTAATATAATCCCTATAAAATTTGGAGTTGTCTTAAAAATATTTCCAATAATATTCCCAGTAATAGATAAATTTGAAGCAATAACTAATATCCCAAAGATTCCTAAAACTGCTGCAGCAACTTTTTGATAACTATTATATAATCCTTTTTCAACAGCTTCAGTAATTTGTAATGGAGCGTTTTTAGCTGTCTCGTACGCCATATCTGCTAATCTATTATAAGTACTATTATCGATCCAATTATTTGCTTTTAAAACTCTTAGTGCAGGATATAGTAATTTTATTTTCTCTAATTCGGCAAGAGGTTTTACTACACCAGGTAAAGCTTTAATAGCATTTTCATCTTTAAGTAAATAAGATAATTCTTGAGTAGCCCCAAGTGCGTGATTTAAATATTCAAGACCTTGTAATGAAGATTTCTTTTTAGAACCCAAAAAGAACCTACTCCAAAACCCTTCAGAGACTTTTCCTTCTAAACCTTTTCCAATAATTACTTCTTTCCCTTTTTCAGTAAGAGCAGCACCCGAAACAAAATAATCTGCAATCTCTGCAGTTAAATATTTTACTTCATCTTCAGAAAGATCTCCTTTATGCCCTTTTTCATGAGAACCATATAGCTCTTTTAATTTTTCATTTAATTTTTCATTTAATTTTGATTGATCTATATAAGAGGTAACAAGGTTTTCATGGCCTTTGAAAATTGGGTTTTGATTTAATAATTCTTGTATTCCATATGAAATTGCAGAATTAATAATCTGTTCTTGTTTATTTTGTTTAGATTTTTTATTCTTTGCCATTTTATATATTAAAGTTTAAAGTTTAATAATTAATCTCTCCCACCACCCATTCTTCCACCTGCACCTCCACCAACACTTCCACCTAATTCTTGAGGTAATCTTGAAAATCCTGCTCCAAACATCTCATAATTATTACTTGGTAACCATTGACCTGCTAAACCCCCCATATATCCTTGTTGAAAACCTAGTGATTGATTCCAATATGGCCCAGCACTTTCCATATACATTGGAGATCCAAAAGCTTGCATTGTTTCTCCTAAAGGATTTGTTTGAAAATGTTGCCACCATTGTGCGGCTTCAATTACTTTTTTTGCTTCAAATCCTTTTTTCCCTAGCTTTTCCATCATCTCTTTAATTGGAACATTTCCCATACCCATTGGAAGTTCTGTATGTTCAAAACCAAAATTATCAGATAAATGAACATGTTTAAGATAAGGTGCTATTTTTTCTGTTTCTTTAATAACATCTTTTTCAGAATGACCTTTTCCTCTAATCATATTAATATGGCCCACATCCCAGGTTGCACCTATGAATTTCTCTGCAAGTTTTTTTGCATCTGATTCAGAAATTCCTTTTTCTTCTACTGCTTTTTTTGCAAATTGTTCTCTTGACTTTTGAACTAAAGTTCTTAAATCTTCACCTGTGCTCATTCCAAAACCTGCAGGAGGGTTTTCAATTGAAACAACTGGAGCACTATCTCCAAATTTTTTATATGATTCAAAAGCAGCAGATCCAAATGTTTTTGAAGCTTGCTTTTGTGAAAATTCTTCTATTGGGATGAATTGGTTTGGAGGTATTCTATCTAAACCTTGCAACAAATTAAAGACAGCATCTATTTGGATTTTTGGATCTTTTTGTAAAATCAATCCTCCTTTTGAATCAAATCCCAATTGTTTTTTATATTGATCCTGTAAAGCATTTAAATAATTTAATTTTTCTTTATCTCCATCTTCTTTTGCATATTTGTAAGCTTTATGAAAAGCTGCACTTAAAGATAAAGAAGCTTCTTTCATATACTGGGCAGCAGAATATATTTTTTTTATTTCTTCCATTTCTCCTGGAAGAACTTTTTCTTGATTTAAATTACCAGAAGCCCATAAAGTATACATTTCTCTAAATCTATCATCAACACTTCCTAAAATTCTTTGAGCACGTTCTCTTTGAAATTCAATACTTGTTAATTCATTATCCCATTGAGTATGGTTTATTGTATTTAATCTATCTTCAGGTAACTGCAATTTTCCTTTACTAAAATCAGTAACTTCATAATGTTCTTTAGAAACTTCAGATGTTTTCAATTCACCACGATTTATTTTCTCAACTGCTGAAGGTTTTAACCCTATAGAACCTGGATAATATAATGTTTCTGCTTCTAATGCTGTTGGTTGGCCCTTTTCTCTATCTACTGCCACTAATCTTCTTGCTTGTCCTACATCTCCTTTTGCAGCATCTGGAATTTTATCCCATTCTGTTCCAGAAACACCTTCTGCAGTATGAAAAGTTACAATTATATTTCCACTTGGATCTGCATCATGACTTCTATTTAAAGCTTGAATAATTTTTCTTTCAGAAGCTTGTCTATTTACTTCACTCCAACCATTTTGACTAAAACCAGAGGGGTCAACTCCTGAAACAGGACCATGAAGAGAAACAGTTGTTCCAATTAATTTAGCTAATTGTTTAACTTCTGTTAATTGTTGTTTTGGAACTGAATCAAAAACTTCTGGACTTACTAATACTAATTCAATATGTTTTGCACCAGAAGATAATTTTGAAGAAGCATCTTTAATTACATTTGCTGTTCTTAGGTCTGTAGTTACTCCAAGACTTCCTCCTGTTGCTCTATATCCTGTAAAGAATTCTCCTTTATTTGAATCAAATGTAGAATATCCTCCTTGATATATTGAACTAGTATATCCCTCTTTTTCTGTCATATTTAATATAAATAAACATTATTTATTAAGTTATTGATTAATATGACGACGGATCATATTTAACTTCTTGCTTATGGAAAGGATCTCTTTTTTCAGATGAATTTTTATCAAAATCTTTTACAGGAATATATGTTTCAATATTACTTGAATGAGAACTTCCTGCATTTGCATAAGTTGGTCTATCTGCTTTTCTCATTTCTGTTTCAAGTGAATTTGATTTTCTTCTTTCAGATATATTTTCAACTGAAGCTCTAGCAACACTAGGTCCTTCTTGTCCTGAAGAAATATATTTTGGGCCATCTGAATTTTCTGAACCTACACTGTATTTAAATGAATCATTTTTATTTTCAATATTAAAATTTGATTGAATAGGCTTTTCTTCTGGTTGTTCTTCTAAAAAATTTGATTGAATTGGCCTTATATTTTCTTCATCTAGAGAAACACTTCTACTTGCTTGTCTTCTTCTTAAGAAATCTAAAAAAGCAGAATTATCTTCAATACCTTGAATTAATTTAACTTTTTTCTTTTTTGGAGCATCTAATGTTAAATCTAATTCCACAGTCTGTTTTTTAATTGGGTTTTTAGTTTGTTTTTTTTCAGGTTTTTTAATATTTTCTTTTAAATCTTTTTCTCTAGTTTTTTCTCCAGATTCCATTAGAATATCAAGATATAGAAATATTTAAACTTTCAGATTTTATTTTTTAACTTTCTCTGAATGATATTTTTTCCATAAAAAATTAAATTTTGGATTTTTCTTCAATTCTTGTAATGTCCCACTTGCAATTACTTTTCCTTTTTCAAACATATATATTTGATCAAATTTGCTTAATAAGTGAAGTCTATGTATTGAAGAAATTATTGTTTTATCTTTGAATTCTTTGAAAAGTTCATCATGAATTTTCATTTCATTTAAACTATCTACACTGCTCGTTGGTTCATCTAATAAAATAATATCGCTTTTTCTTGCAGCTAAAATTCCCCTTGCTAATGCTAATCTTTGTTTTTCACCTCCACTTAAAGAAACTCCTTTTTCCAAGACATTTGTCTCTAAACCTTTTTCTAATCTTTGAATAACTTTCTTAAACTGTGCAATTGAAATTGAACGTTCTAGGTCTTCTTCTTTTGTCCGCACATCCATTGTAATGTTATATCTTATAGTATTGTTAAATATCTCTGGATCTTGTGGAATTAAAGTAATGTGTGGCTTTAATTTATTAAACCCATTTTTAATGGGAATTCCATTGCATATAACCTCTCCACTATCTGGATTATGCAATCCTCTCATTAAAGATAGAATTGTACTTTTACCAGAGCCACTTTCTCCAATAAATGCTATTTTTTGCCCTCTTGTAAATGTTACATTTACTTTTTCTAAATGTCTTTCATTTCCTTCTTTATTGTATTTAAAATTAACATCTTTTAATTCAATTTCTCTCCAACCTAAGGGCAATTGCTCTGAAATTGATTCTTCGATTTTCTTATATTCTTCATCAATTGGATTTACATTTGAGAGATTGGCACCATATTTAACAATTCTACCGTATAAAGAAGCAAAACGATAAAAAGTGTCTCCAACAGCCCTTAAATAACCATATAACATATACAAAGTTCCAATTAAAATAATTCCTGTTGCATGATAATCTGTATATGCCCTAAATGCTAATGCTAAAACAGTCATTGTGGAAATAGCTATGCTTGTTGCCCCCCATTTTATTTCATTTATTATTGCAGCTTTTCTCATTGTCCTATAACTTGCTTCTAATCTCAAATCAACTTCCCTAGACACTATCTTTTTCAAATGTAAAGTTATAACTGTAATTATGTTGCTTAAATAATCAAAAATAGCTGCAGAAACCCTATTACTAAATTTATTTAATTTTCTATAATATTTAATTAAATGTTTATCAATTCTTGCAATTACAAACAAGGTTATAATTGAAAATACTAATGCAAATATTGCAATTTTATAATCTATAAAGAATAAAATTATAATTGATCCAAAAATATTAACTATAGCATACACAACATCATATGTTGTTGACTGAGAAAAATTTAATATGGCTGTCCCTCCACGATTAATTTTATCTATGGTATCTCCAGAATGATTATCCTTATGCCATCTGACAGGTAATTCCAATATTCTTTTTAATTTACTATTAACATAATTTTTATTTACTTGAAATCCAGTTAACTCTTCTAATACTCTCCCAACACCATGAAATGCCCAAAAACCAATTGTAATTGCTAAAAGTAGAAATATCTTTAAAATTAATTTTTTAAGCTCAAGATCTGAGGAAATTGACTGTTGAATTGAATTAAAAATAAGACCAATTACAAGTGGACTCATTAAACTAATTATTCCAGCTATTGTAAATAGAATTAAATATAATATAAATCTCTTTTTTTTATCTCCAAGATGATTCCACTCTGTTAAAAGAACCATTAATAAAGGATTTTTTCTCTCTTTCATTTTAAAAAAAGTAGAAAATAGTTTAAAAAATTATGCTCACAAAACTAAATTGGCAAACTTGCCATACCATGTGCTTTCTTATATATGTCAAATAAATTGTAAATTGTTGCTTTTGCATTTAATGCTGCTTTTGCTCTAAAAAATCTTTCTTCAATCCAATTATCTGGATATATTTCTGTTATTTTATCTGGTTTTTTCTTTTCTTGGTTTTTTTCTTTAGGTTCATATTTTCCAAATAAAGCTAAAAAAGGATTTTGTGCATTTTTTGAGGCATCTTTATCTTCTGTTTTTTCTTCTCCAACAAAATATTCAATATCGTCTTTTAATTGCTCTAAACTACCTTCTGTAACATCTTTAATTAATCCAAATGCAGAATCTAAATCATCATCTTCTAATCTTTGATCAAGTGCTTTTAATTCATCATCATTTAAAGAATATGCTTTAAATGCTATTTCAACTCTGCCTCCAAAAGAATAATGTTGGGTTCCTTGAACTTTTGAAGGAATGCCTCTAAATCTAAATTCAACTAAAATACAACTATAATATTCTCTTTTTAATTTTTTCAAAAATCTTTCTGTTGTAAATTCTTCTGGGAAATCTCCTTCTTGTGCTGTTTCTTTAATTTTTAATTTATTTTTACCTAATAAAGAAAGTTCTAATAATAATGTACTAAATACTTTAACTAAAGCAGGATCTCTTCCAAAGTCTTTTGTTTCTAATTGTGCAGCAGCTTTTAGATAAGGTTTTGCCCATCTTGAATATAGTTTTAAACTTGAAACTTGACTTTTAAGATAAGTTTTTTCTATTTCATATCTTTTTCTTAATTCTGATTCTGATTCTTTTAACCATGAATTAAATTCTTGAATTCTTGGTTTTAAAATTCTTTTAACTCTATCATTTAAATCTAATTTATCTACATCTTTAATATCTTTAGCAACTAAAAAAGCATCAATAAGTGTTGTAAAACCTGCTTGGGTTAAAGCCATTGATTTTATACTTGAATTTTGTTTTTGAATATCTACTTTATCCATCCAAAGTTGCTTTAAACTTAAAACAGCAGCATCTTTTGTAGATGAACTTTTTAGATCATCATATGATTGTAATCTTATTCTAAATTCTCTTAAATCATATATTAAATTTAATATGCTTCTTAAAACAGCATTCATATCTACTAATAATTTAGAACCTTGTTGTTGCATTACAGATGTTCTTTGTCCCATCTCTCCAAAATGTCCTGAACCTGGTGAAGATGAAAAATTATCAATTAATTTCTGGGTTCCTAAACCCATTGAATCCATTAAATCTAAAATAAAAAAATAAATAGGTTCTAAAGTATCTGATGCAGAATCATATTTGAGCATATGCTCTGCCTCTGGACTATTTTTTTTCTTATAATAAGGACTTATTTGAGTTATTAAATCGTGGATTGAATTCACCTCTACCATATCTAAATTAAGAGTTTTGGTTTTAAAAAATGTTGCTATGGTTATAGAAATTCTTAAATATCTTGATTATGTATAAAATATATGGGATTATTTGGAAACAAAAAACCAAGAGTAGTTGATTGGACTGAAAAACTCAATAACCAACAAGAAAGAGCCAATAGGATGCGTGAAGACCTGGCTTCTCAATCTTCTCATAATTCAACCTCAACACAAGAAGATAGTGTTTCTCCATTTCCATTTTTTGCAGGAAATACTTCTGAAAATTCAACTTCAAGTGAAAATTCAACTTATAATCCATATAGCTCTAGATCAAACTCAGGATATAATTCTGCATCAGAAGATTCTGCTGAAGAAAAAAGAAAAAGATTAGGAAAAAGACTTTTAGATATGACAAATAAAATTGAAGAATTATCAAATCAAGTTTATCAATTGCAACAAAGAATTGAAGTTCTAGAAAGAAGACATGAAAGAAGCTATTAAATAAATTAATAAATAACCTTTTCTAATCTAGAATATGATAAAAAACCTTGATAAAAAAATAAAAGCATATGCTTTGAAAAATGCAATTCATTATGAAGGAAAAGCCAATAGTGGTGCAATTGTTTCTGCTTTATTTAATGAAGGTTTAGAAAAATCAGAAGTAAAAAACATTATGCCTAAAATCCAAGAGGCAATAAAAGATATCTCAAAACTTTCTCTTGAAAATCAAAAAAAAGAATTTGAAAAATTAAAAGATTTAATCTCTGAAAGAGAGATTCGTGAAGGTTTGCCTGAATTACCAAATGTAAATCCAAAAATAGGAGTTATTATGAGAATTGCTCCAAGTGCATCTGGTGCATTGCATGTAATGCATGGTATTAATGCTTGTTTAAGTTATAATTATGTTTTAAAATATGGTGGGAAAATGTATTTTAGAATAGAAGATACAAATCCTGAAAATATTGACCCTAAAGCATATAAATTAATTGAAGAAGATGCAAAATTTTTAACGAAAAATAAAGCAAAAATAATTATTCAATCAGACAGGATGGATCTATATTATGCTTATGCTATTGCTTTAATTGAAAAAGGTTCTGCATATGTTTGTACTTGTTCTCAAGAAGATTTTAAAAAATTGTCTGAACTAAAAAAAGATTGCCCTTGCAGATCAAAGACAATGAAACAAAACATTTTAGATTGGGAAAAAATGTTAGATAAAAAAGGATTTAATGAGGGTGAAGCTGTTTTAAGATTTAAATCTCTTGAAGGCATGAAACATAAAAATCCTGCAATGAGAGATTTTCCTTTAGCTAGAATTAATTTATCAGAGCACCCTAGACAAAAGAAAAAATATCGTGTTTGGCCATTAATGAACTTAAGTGTAGCTACAGATGATATTGAAATGAAAATGACCCATATTATACGTGGAAAAGACCAAAGAGATAATGCAGAAAGGCAAAAATTAATTTTCAAGGTTTTTAATAAAGATTATCCTTGGACAGGATTTCTTGGAAGATATCATTTTAAAGACATGGAAATATCTACATCTAAATTTAGAAAAGAAATAGAATCTGGAAAATATTCTGGTTGGGATGATGAAAAACTTCCAACAATAGCTTCACTTAAAAAAAGAAAATATAAACCAGAAGCATTTTGGAAAATGGCAGAACATATTGGATTGTCTGAAGTAGATAAAATTATTAATCAAAAAGATTTCTTTGAGATTTTAAGTAAATTCAATAAAGAGAAGAGTGAATAGGTTGAATTTGAAAACAATAACATTTTTATACTAGTTTTTTTTTAATATAATATAGTTAATTTATAACTATAAAAATTGAAAGGAGGTTGACATGATGAAAAATAAAAAAGGTTTATCGACTGTTGTAACAACATTAATTATAGTGTTATTAGTTCTAGTCGCAGTTGGAATCATTTGGGGTGTTGTAAATAACCTCTTAGGTAAAAGTAAAGGAACAATCGAGACAAGTACAAAATGTTTAGATCTTGATGTTAAAGCCACTAAAGTTATTGAAGTAAATGCTACTTCAGATCCAGGAGTATATAATGTTACTCTTCAAAGAAGTGCAAGTGGAGATGATGAATCCATATACGCTAAGATAGTATTGTACAATGCAAACGGTAATTCAGGGGTAATTGATTTTAGCCAAAGTTTACTTCCTCTAGAAACAAAGACAGTTCAAATAACAGATCCTAGCAATTTAACAGGCGCTAACAAGGTTGAAGTTACATCTTATTATCTTGATGATAATGGAAATGAAAAACTTTGTCCAGCAGGAACAACCTCATTTAAATTCTAATTTTTACTTTTTATTTTTTATTTCTTAATTTTTTAAGATTAGCTTTGCGAGAATTATTAACATATAATATCTAACATTGGATCTTTATTAATAAAGAATCTGCCCCACATAATTATCATAACCAACTAACTTAATTTTTTATAGCTAATAACTTAAAATTTCAAGATTTCTTAATTAAATAAACTTGATCATTTTTTCTTACTCTGGATGGAAACTTAATTGCAATTTCCTGACCCTTTTTAGCAGAAGAAACTTTCTTTTGTTTAATTTCAATATTATCAACTTTAAATTTCTCTATTCCAGTTGTATTTCCTATAGCTGCAATATTGTCTCCTAATTTTATTTGAGATACTAAAGAAATAGTTCCTACATTTAATTTTGGATAAAAGTGAATTATTTTTCCAATAAAATGCTTTTTTTCTGTAGCTGCACTATGTTCAATATCTGTAAAATCATCTGAGGTTGGAACTCCTAAATAAAATCCAGTTGAAAACTTCCTATTATAAACTTTTTTTAAGTCCTCTAGGCCCTCTTGAATTTCTTGTTTTGTTAGATTCTTATCTAAAGCTTTTCTATATGCTCTAACAACAGCATCAACATATCTTGGATCCCTATTTCTTCCTTCAATCTTAAAAGATTTTATTCCTGCTTTTTTTAATTTATCTATAAAAGGTAAGGTGCATAAATCTTTAGCAGACATTACTTTATTATTTTCTAATTTTAATTCATATCCTTCTTGTAAATCTTTTATTAGATAAGTTCTTCTACATGGGTGTATGCATTGTCCTCTATTTGCAGACCTATTGAATAGATGTTGGGACATGAAACATCTTCCACTTTCTGCCACACACATTGCACCATGAATAAAACATTCTACATCAACTATTTTTGATATTTGTTTAATTTGCTTTAAGTTAAGTTCACGTGCTAATACTACTTTTTCTGCTCCAATTTTTTTATAGAATTTTGCTGAATTTGAATTTGCAACAGAAGCTTGGGTTGAGATGTGGAAAGGGATTTTATATTTTCTGCAAAGTTCAATAACAGAAGGATCCCAACAAATAATTGCATCAACTTTTCCTTTTATTTTTTTAATTGTATTTTCAAGTTGTTTTAATTCATTATCATAAATTATTGTATTTATTGTTAAATATTGTTTAATGCTTTTTGGAGCACATATTTTTTCAATTTTATTAAGATCTTTTATTGTAAAGTTTCTAGCATTTGCCCTCATTGAAAATTCCTTTAATCCAAAATAAACAGCATCTGCTCCCGCATTTATAGCACTCACCAACATTGCAAAATCTCCTGCAGGTGCTAAAAGCTCATATTTACTTTTATTTAATTTATCTTTCATAGAATTTCAAGAAAAAAAGAGTTTTTAAGGTTGACTAAATTAACAAATAGAAGATAATTAACTGAACTGTTATTAACGCCCTTCTATTTCAAAGGCTAATTCTAAATTCTGATATTTTAATGTCTCAGTAGGAAGACTTCCATAGGGTTGCCGGCTTAGTTCAGAAATCTTAATAATTTTATAACTCTCCTCATCATTTGGAGACACTAATATTACATCCAAAAGTCCATCGTTAGTATCTCTGATTAAAAATCTGCTATTTGGATGAGTTTTAACTAAATTTTCTTTATCTTCATTTAAACTATTTTTAGTTATCCCAGTATCTATAAAATTCATAGCAACATTAACTTAAAATCATATTTAAACATTTATATAATCAAAGCCATAGATAATATTATGGTAGATATAATCTCAAAAGTTGAGAGACAAGTTAAAGAGACAATTAAGAAATACAAGATATGTAATAAAAAAGAAAAAGTTTTAGTTGCGCTTTCAGGAGGAAAAGATTCAACACTCACAGCATATCTTCTTAAAAAATTTGGATATAATATATCTGGGTTTCACATTAATTTAGGTTTAGGAAAATATAGTGATAATTGTGAAAATGCAATTAAAGTTTTTTGCTCTGAAAATAAAATACCCCTTAAAATTTATGATATAAAAAAAGAAATGGGATCTAGAATGTGTTATATCCGGGCAGGTGTGCAGGCACGTGAAAAAGTTAAAAATTGTTTAATTTGTGGAGTTATAAAAAAATCTATAATGAATAAAGAAGCACGTATGCTTAAAGTAGATAAAATTGCAACAGGACATAATCTCGACGACGAAGTTCAAACATTTTTAGCAAATGTGTTTAAAGCAAGTTTAAATTTATCTTCAAACACAGGTCCAATTACAAAAAACATATCAGATAAAAAACTTATACCTCGTATAAAGCCTTTATTTTTTGTTTTAGAAGATGATATTAGAGAATATGTAAAGTTAAAAAAACTAAAAATCATTCCTCAACCTTGTCCATGCGGTATTGACTCTTATAGAATACAAATAAGGAAATTTCTAAACACAATATCTGAAAAAGAAAAAAGAAACATAATTGCAAACTTTGAAAATATACAAAATAAAATAAAAAGACAAAAGGATAATATTCAATATTGTGAATTATGTGGAGAACCTTCCAGAAATAAATTATGTAAAAAATGTAATTTATTAAAGAATTAAATTATCTTGAATAAATCGTTCCAGCTAAACCATAAACAATTTTCTTCTTTCCTACCCTAACAGTTTTAATTAATCTTTGTGGAATATAAATTGCATCAGGCAATAGGATGTCTAATTTTGAAAATTCTTCTTTAGCAATATCTATTAGATCTTCTTCTAATCCTGTTAATGCCAATATGGGAATAAAATTTGTGGCAGTAGAGTCAATAGAATGATCTGAAGGAGACCTATAGAAAACTCCAAGTTTGGCTAATTTAAGAATATCTTCTTGATTCATAAATAAAATTAATATTATCTATATTTAAAGATTATTGTCTTGTAAAACCTTATTTCTTTTTTCTCTTAACTATCTTTTTCTTTACAGAATCTTTTAGTTTCTCACTTTTGTTTTTAAAACTTGGGTGATGCAATTTTGAAAATACATATAGATATAATATTGGTAATATTCCAAGGGTGTTTAAAATTCCCACCACAATAAACCAAGCAATATGCTTATTTCTTGCTGCTTTCCACATAGCTAATAATTTCCAAACAGCTGTCCAAACTAAAACAACATAAATTAACCAAAGTGGAGCACCCACCTGTGAAGCAATTAAATCAAAATATCCTGCCATCTTCTCTTTTTATAAAAGTATTAAGACTTTATGTTTTTTAAACTTTACTTATATAGAAAAATGAATTAATAAAGAAGTTCACTTAAAACTTTTGCTAATTTCATCTTTCCAAAAACTTGGAAGAGAATTTGAAACAAACCCTCTAAATTCCCCAGAGTATATGTATGTTAAACCTTTATCTTTAATATGTTTTTTAAATTTATCTTGAGTATCTGAATATATTTTTTGTATAATTTTCCTTTCAAATTCTTTTTGAAGAAGTGAAGATGTTTTCAATACTAAAAAATCAGCTTGCCTTAAAATATTCACTTCTAAATTAGAAGAATTTTGAGAAATAAATAAAATATTAATATTTTTATGCCTAGAGATTAAAATAAGTTGACTAAGCAGTTTATTGGCGTTACTCATTGAACTTCTTGAATTAAATAAGATTCCACCTTCATCTATAAGAACCCAAGAATCATTTTTTAACTCAGAAATATCTGAAATAACTTGTATCCAAGAAGGGAATTCATTTGGTTTAAACCCAATTGCAAAACATTTTTCCCTGTACTTAGAATAAATATTCTCAAGCAATTTAATTCCAAATGCTGTTTTACCAGAACCTCTTGCTCCAATTATAATTCCTATTTGACTATCTGATTTTACAGTTTTATCAAACCATGCCTCATAATCTCCTTCAATAATTTCAATAATTTTAAAAGGAACATATTTGGCTTTTATTGATTCCCTTTTCTTCTTTATTTTATTCTCTTTAGATTTTTTAGAGATTATTTTAACTAGCTTAATTATCCCTTTAATAATTTGAATTATCCCCTTGATAAGATAATAAGGAATTTTAATAATAAATAACAATATTTTCCAAAATTTAAACTTTTTTTTAGTTCTTTTTTTTACCATATTTATACTAAGAAAATTGTTTTAATAAAACTACCTAAGATAATTAAAAAAAGTGAAAAGATTATTAGAAAATCATATGAAAAAGTACAAAATACTTGTCGTGCAACGCCATTTTATCGAGACTTGCACGGAAAGTCAGACCCAAGCGTAGAAGGAGGTAAAAATGACCGAGAAGTATGAAAAAACCCCAAAAAATAGGGATGTTGACCGAAAAGTGAAGAGTTTTAAATTATTTTTTCTTGGAAAATTTATAAAATTTTGGTATCTACCACATTGTTAAATTAACGGGACTTTTAGTATACTGGTGTATTAATTTATCTGTTTAATTATTTGTAAAATCCAAATTAAAGAATTATGAAATGTGTTTGTGAAATCTATATTTATGTTCTTTCTGCCTTTACAATTGCTTTTGTTTCAAGCCTATTTGTCTTCAAAAATTTATGTTCTACATTTTGAACTATATAAAATTTGTTAAAAAATTCTTTTTTCCAATGTGAGAAAATTTCCATTTTTTTATCTTCATCTATCTTATCTAAATTTCCTGCTACAATGTCTTTGAATCTCTCTTCAGATACAAATAACGAAATTAGTTGGCCTTCTACAGGGATATTAGAATATGTTCTTATATCTTCTATCTCAAGAGAATATTTTCCTCCACCTTTCAAATGCAAATCATATTTATTTTCCATAATTTCCCTGCCCTTTCAAAGTTTATAAATCTTCTCATTTGTTATCATTATTAGATGGCATCCCGATAAGTTCCAACCATGTTTTTTAGCTTAAATACTTCTCGTGCAAAGCAATTTTATCGTTTCATCTTAAAGTAGTTCAAAATATTTAAAAAGAAAATATCCTATGGATAATTCTAAACTACTATCAATAGTATAAATAAAGAGGTTAACATACAATATATTGTATATTATATAAAAAAATGAAATGCCCATTTTGCTCACATACAAAATCTAAAGTAACAGATAAAAGAGAATCTCAAGAAAACATTAGAAGAAGAAGAGAATGTCTTAAATGTAAAAAAAGATTCACAACATATGAAAAACTTGAGAGAAGTGATTTATATGTTATTAAAAAAGATGGTAGAAGAGAAAAATTTAATAAAGATAAATTAAAATACGGTATTGAAAAAGCATTTGAAAAAAGACCAGTATCTATAGAGAAAATACAAAATATGATTGATGATATAGAAGAGGCAATAAGAAAAAAAGGTAAAAAAGAGATATCTAGTTCAATAATAGGTGATTTAGTATCTAAAAGAATAAAAAGAATTGATAAAATTGCATATATACGTTTTGCATCAGTGTATCAAGATTTTCAAGATATTGGTGATTTTAAAAAACAAATAAAGGAGTTATGAAAATGAATAAATCAATGTTACCACAATCTTTAGATGAATTACTTCAATCCCCTATAGGGCATCCTATAAGGGCTGTCTTGAAAAGGGGGGAGAAAATAAAAACTGTGGAATTTATCCCAGAGAATATCGCAAAAGCCGTTAGAAAGGCTTCTTTAGCTTCAGGAATTTATTATGATGAAGAAACCGCCCTAGATTTCTCAAAAAGAGCAACCCAAAATCTACAACAAAAAGTAATGGATTCAAATGACAAATTTAAATATAGTGGGATGAGAATTCCAGGGGTAGAAGATATTCAAGAAGCTGTTTTAGAAACATTCGACCAGATAAATGCAGAGAGATTAGCAACTTCAATCTCTGAAGAATTTAGGGTCCCATTTTCTGAAGCATTTTCATTTGCTCAACAAAAAGTAATAGAAGTTGATCCAACAGGTTCTTTTTATGAGCAATATAAACTTGCAAGAGAAAGAGTTAGACAAAACATTGTAGATTTACCTTTTACATTTAATTTTGATTCTACAGATAAACAACTTGGAATACATTTTGCTGAAAATGGAAGAAAACATTATTTTAATGGAGATTCTTTAAAAACATTAATTTTAGAGAAAACAAATGTTGCATATGGCGATGCTGGAAAAGCAATTAAAAGAACTGAAGAAATTCTGGCAAATCGAGATAAAAATATTCCTGTTGAAAAAGATGAATTAGTTTCTATCGTAGATGCCACCCTAATGGAACTCGGATACACTAAAGAAGATTTGCTTGGAGGAGGAAATATAGGAATCTTAATTGAAGACCTTCAACAATTAATTTACACAAGGTCTGTAGAAAATAGCAATATTCAATCAAACAATCCTGAAGCAGTTAATTTAGGAATTGCTGAATTAGCCTCTAAAGAATTTGCTAAAAGAAAAATATTCGACAAAGATGTTGCCAATGCTCATCAAAATGGGAGAATTCACATCCACGATCTAGGTTATGCCTATCGGGCATATTGTTCTGCTCATTCATTAGAATATATAAAATTATTTGGTTTAGATAAGGTTGTTGCAAATTTAGATTCAAAAAGTAAACCTGCAGGAGATGATCCAAAAGTACTCAACAACCACCTACATACTTTTTTAGCTGCAATCCAATCTTCTTATGCTGGAGCTCTTGGATTCCCTATGCTAAATACTCTTTATGGTCCTGCACTTTTGCAAGAAATAGAAATTGTTGAAGGGGTTGAGACAATAAATAATAGTGATGAGCCTATAAAAATAAATAGAAAATTAAGAAGACAAACATTAGAAGAACTTAGTCTTTCTGGTGAAATACAATCTTTTGAAGAAACAAATACTTACAAAGTAATTAGACAAAGGTCAAAAAAAGAATTAAAAGAAGTTGCACAAAATCTTATATTTGGAAGTTCACAATCTGCATTTTCAAGGGGAGGACAAACATTATTCATAGATTTCAATATTGACCTAGGAACTCCAGAATATGTTAAAAATGTTCCAGCAATATTTTCAAAAGCAACATATATGCAAGTTAAACAAAACAAAGATGGAGAATATTTAGTTGTTAATAGATCAAATATGGAACCTGAAAGATATGATGAAACTGGAACTGAAAAAGATGGCGATACAATACAACCAGAAGATGGAACATTCTATTTAACATATGGACATGAACTTGTAGAGGCGGCTTCTCAAAACTTTGCAGAAGCACTATTAGAAGTGTTTAAAGAAGGAGATAAATATGGGAATCCATTTAATTTTCCAAAATGTGACATTCATATTGGAAGTAAAACATTTGAAGATGAAAGACAAAAGCAATTATTAGAACTTGCTACTCAAGTTACAGAACATAATGATTCTGTTTATTTTTTATTTGATAGGGGAGATGGTATGAATGTCGCACAATGTTGTAGGTTAAGAGAAAGAATAACCGATCCAAAAATATTAAAACACCCAGAAAAAATGAGATTTTGTGGATTTCAAAATATATCAATTAATTTACCACAAGCAGGATATCGAGCAACAGGAGAAAATTTAGAAGAGAGAATACAATCTACTTTAAAAGATATTGACAAGACTATGGTCCTTGCTCTTAGAGCACATACAAACAAAAGAAGGTTTATACAAAACCTTTTAGACACAGATGGAAGTCCTTTAAGGGCCATGGGAGTTCCAAGTGATGATGGAGAACCTTACATTGATCTAAACAAATCAACATACATTATGGGGGTTGTAGGATTAAATGAACTTGTTCAAACTTTAACTGGAAAAGAAATTCATGAAGATGTTGAAGCATTTAAAACTGGATTGAGAATAATTTCCCACATGTATTCTGTAAAAAATCAAATGTTTGAAAGATACGGTATGAAATTTATACTAGAAGAAACTCCTGGAGAATCTGCAAATAGAAGACTTGCTGCATTAGATTTAAGAAATTTTCCAGAACAAGCAAAAGAAGTAATCAAGGGTAGTTTTGAAAAAGATGAAATATATTATACTAATTCTGCCCACCTAAGACCTGATGCTGGGGTGTCTGGATTAGATAGGATAGTCTTACAAGCAAAAATGAATCCAATGATAGAAGCTGGAGCAATAACACATTTATTTACAGGAGAAAATGAAAATAAAGCAAATGCAGTTTATGATATAATTAAAGCAACATATGAAAATACTCAATCTTCACAAATAGTTTTCTCTGGTGAACATACTACTTGTTTTGACTGTGGAGACCATTCTAGAGGGTTATATGATGAATGCCCAAGATGTGGGAATGATGATGAAACTACCCTTAAACAAAAAACAAGGGTGGTGGGATATTTTAGTGATCCACGATCTTGGAATAAAAGTAAAAAAGGTGAACTAAAAGCAAGACAAGAAACAGAAGAATATTATTCTGGTGGTCAAAGCTCATTGAGAAATTTAGAATCAGAATTATATCAAAGCATTATCGACGATGAAACCTTGAGGTTTGCCATAATAGGTACTCCCGAATGTGATCAATGCGATCGTGCTGAAAAAATAATTCAAAGATATGTTAAAAAGACTTCTGCAAATAAAGATATCCCTTTTGAAATTATAAAATACAATTTAAAAGATGAAGGAGATAGGATTAATGCTATGATTTATAATGCCCCACTAGATAGTTATCCAACAATAATTGTTCATAAAGGAAACAAAGTTGAAAGATTTACTTCTGAATTTCCTTATTTAGAAAATGCAAAAACAATAAACACACATATTTTAGGCCAAATGGTTGACTCTATACTTGCTCCTTAAATATAAAATGAAAATTAAAGGAATTCAATCTGAAAGTTTTATTGATTATCCTAAGGGATTGAGCACTGTGCTTTTTGTTGGTACCTGCCCCTATAGGTGTGGCTCTTGCCATGCTAAAGGTCTTTTAGAGAGTGACCAAGAATACACTGAACAAGAAATAATCTCTTTTTTAGAATCAAGAAAGAAATCAATAAACAAAGTTGTGATTACTGGGGGGGAACCAACAAAAGAAAAAGGATTAATTAGTTTTATTGAAGAGCTTGGTAAAAGAAATTTTGATATTAAATTGGATACAAATGGATCTGCTTATGAAATTCTACTTGAAATTAAAGATAAAAAATTAGTTAATTATATTGCAATGGATGTTAAAGGCCCCCTTCATCTATATCCTCAATTAGTTGGTGTAAAAAAAATTAATGTGGCTGGACTAGTTGAGAGTCCAATTAAAATTGTTTCTCAATTTCCAGATTATGAATTTAGAACAACAATTGTTCCAATTTTAGATAATTCCCAGATTAGATGGCTAAGTCCTGAGGAAATTAAACAAACAGCAGAGTTAATTCAAGCTTCTACAGGTTCTAAATACCACAAATATTTTTTACAACGATTTGTTGCTCCAAAAAAAAATGAAGTAATAAACCCCATATTTTCAAAAGATCATTTGCTTGAAGAATTTCATAAGACTCCAAAAAAATACCTAGAAGAATGTTTATTTGAAGCTCAAAAAATACTTCCAAATACTAGAATAAGGTGAAGGTTAGAAAACTGGATTGGGATCTAGATAAAGATATTAATTTTCTTAAAAAGCTAAGAAAATAACTAAATCTTTTTATACTCAAAAATATTGAAAATAAAAACAGAGGTTTTAATGAAAAATTAAGAGGAAAAATGGCACTATCAGCAGTTAAAATTTTAGAATTAAATGAAAAGTATAACTTAATTGAAAATCTTGCTGAAAGAGAATTAAATAATCCCGAAGGTGTTGGAATTGATATTCGTGGGGGAGAAGTTTATGAAATATTAGAAGGAGGATTTCTAGGAATTACAGACAGACATACTCCTGAAATAAAAAAATTAGCAAGTTTAGATGATGGTGATAAAGAATTTATTATTAAACCTGGAGAATATTATTTAATTAAAACAATTGAAAAATTTAATATCCCTGGAGATAAAGTTGAAATAGAACCTGGGAGCTTTAAACATTTAACTCCAATTATTAATCCAAGAAGCACTTTACAAAGATGTGGAATTGCATTATTTAGAACTAAAACAGATCCTGGTTATTCTGGTGAATTAACTTTTGGAATTGCAAACTTAGGTAAATTTGATTTTAAATTTGAACTAGGTGCAAGAATGTTTAATGTTTTATTTGAAGAGGTGGTTGGTGAAATAAAAAGAAGTTATTCTGGCCAACATCAAGGTGGAAGAGTTAGTGGCGGTGTAACAGAAACACAAAATTAATATGACCTTAAAGCCTCAAGAAAAAAGCAATTATTGTGTTTGTTCTATTTTACAAGCAATATTTAAAATAAATAAGATAGAAACCTCTCAAGATGAAATCGCTAATAATCTAGAGCCTTCTAAAAATGGATTTTTTACTGAGGGAGAAATTATTACTAATTATTTAAAACAAAAAGGTTTTGAATATTCTTTTTATCGGCACAATGCAACCCCATTTAATGAACCAGAAATATTGCTTGAAGACATGGTGTTGGGAACTGGTTTTCTTGGTTTTCATAACCATACTTATCTTTTTATTGAATTTAAGGATCCAATTGTATCTTTAGTAGATCCTAAAGATGATTCAATAAAACACTTTGAATTAAGAAACATTAGAGAAGCCATGGCTGAATCTAAAAATGGTTTTTTTGGATTAGTTAAAAAATTAAAATAGTAAATTATATCACAACTATATTTATAAAATAACAAAGGCTTTGAAAAAAATAAAATGGTTCAACAATATTTAGATCATTCATTAGAAATCTTAACTTCTCCACGTTCTAATTTTAAAGGGGGAAGTAAAGAGGCAGGAATTATCTCTTTATTTGGTTATCAAAGCGTTCATGATCTAAGAGAAGGGTGGCCATTATTAACTACAAAAGAAATGGCAACAAATTATATGATTCATGAAACAATCTGGTTTTTAAGAGGGATGACAAACATTAAGTATCTTGAAGATAATGGTGTTGGAATAACTTGGAGACCTGATGCTTTTCAATACAATCTTCCTGGGATGATAAAAGAAGGCATATTTCCAGCTGAGATAAAAAAGTATTCTCCTGAATGGGATGTCGCATTAAAAGAATATGGGAAAAAAATAAGAGAAGATAAAGATGGTTTTGCAGAAAAATGGGGGGAAACAGGACCGATTTATGGTGAACAATGGAGAAAATGGAAATATTTTGATAAACAGCAAGGGAAGATTGTGGAAATAGATCAATTAAGAAATATGATTGAAGGTTTAAAGAAAAAACCTACTGGAAAAAAGCATATTGTAAGTGCATGGAATCCTGGAGATGTTCCAGATATGTCATTACCTCCTTGCCATGTTTTATATCAAGCTACAGGAAATGAAAATGGGGAATTAGAATTACAATTATATCAAAGAAGTTGTGACCAATTTTTAGGTGTTCCTTTTAATAAAGCAAGTTATGCCTTACTAACGCAAATAATTGCAAATGAAACTGGAATGACTCCCAAAACATTTATTCACACATTTGGAGATTCTCATTTTTATGCATCTATTGGAAAAAGAACTGAATGGTATAGAAAAAATTTTGAAGAGGTTAAAAGGATAATAAAAAAAACAGCAAATATGGGAAAAAGTTTTGCACATGTCCCTTCATATTTAGATCTTGTAGAATGGATTAACAAACACGCTCCTGCTGATGGAAATGAAGAGAAATATGACCATGTTACAGCTATATTAGAACAATTATCAAGGGCTCCAAAACCACTTCCCAAATTAACAATTGCAAAAAAGACATTTGATGAATTAACAATAGATGATTTTATAATTGAAGGGTATAATCCTCATTCTGCTATCAGAAGAAAGATGTGCGTTTAAAAATTTTAAATACCAAATCTTTAAAAATCCGGTTTTTCTTAATTTAAAATGGTAGGCAATGATAAAGTTCCAGAATTAACAAATGGAGAATTTGAAAATTTCATAAAAGAAGGAGTTGTACTTGTAGACTTTTTTGCAGATTGGTGTATGCCTTGTGTTATGATGGCCCCAATTTTAGAAGATCTATGTGAAGAATTTAATGGTAAAATAAAATGTGGAAAAGTAAATGTAGATGACAACCATGAATTAGCTTCAAAATTTAATGTTTCTTCAATACCAAACTTTGTTTTATTTAAAGATGGCAAAGTGGTTGAACAAATTATGGGTGCAATGAGTCAAGAAGAACTTGGAAATATTCTTAAGACTTATATTTAATCTCCTAGAGATACTTTTTTAAACTAATTCTATTTAATTTCATTATTGGTCCTGTAGCTCATGTAAGGAACCAAGGTTCCTTGACAGTCAACCTCCTTTTCGACAGGAAAGTGAAAGAGCTACAAAATATGGTCCTGTAGCTCAGCCTGGCAGAGCACTTGGCTTTTAACCAAGGTGTCGGGGGTTCAAATCCCTCCAGGGCCATAGTTTTTCAGAAAGAGTTGGTAGAAAAGTAAGTTAAGATGAGAGGGATTGTATTAATTTATAAATAGTAACATATCAAAGGATTTAAATAGGTTATTTCTTTGAAAAAATTACAGTGAAACCTTTGAAAAAATTAACCTATAAATTAGCTATTACATTATCTATGCTTTTGGGATTAGCAGGGTCCATGTATGCGCAAGAAAAAATACATCCTCAAATTAATAAAATTTATTTAACTTCTTATGTGGATAATCAAACATGTTCTACAAAACCAAAAAATACCACTTTAGAAAACAAAGTGAATTTAAACTTAGTTGCAGAAACACAAAAAGATGGGAAAACATTTTATTTTTCTAAATCAAAAAATTTATGTCTAAATGGTGAAAAAGTAGATACTTCAAAAATTTTATCTTGGACTCCAGACGATCTTTCAATTAAATGGTTTAAAGTAGAATCTGAAAGAGATAGTTATAATAATGGGGGAAGAGATTATTTTCGTTGGGATACTCCAACCTATAAAGAAACATTAATAGATACTAATAAGTGGATTATTGAAGCAGATGCACATCCTACTGAAAAATTTAAAGACATTAACAATGGTTTAGGAACAATGAGATATAAAGTTCAAATAATTCATAACGGGAAAAAATTATCTACCCCAGGAAAAGAATCTACAAACACACAAGGGATAAAAAAAGACGTGCACAGAGTGAGTTTTAGAAAAGATGATAGTTTTATTGGATGGTTAACTTCATTTTTTAATTTACCCTATATTTATGGTAGTGAGGGAAAGAATTTAGCAAATCATCAGGCTGAAAATTATGTTGGAGCAGACTGTGCAGATTTACTTGTTGCAGCATATAGAAAAACAGGAAAAAATAATCCATATACTTATGCAGTGGGATTGAGAGATTTTACAAATGTTATTTTAAAACAAGAGAATTTAAGAACAAATGGAGAAAACTATTATGATAGACAAAAATTACTTAAATTTGGGGAAGATATTAAAAAAGGGGATTTAATTTTATTTGGAAGGTATCATGTAGGATCAATAGTTGAAGACAGAAGTGATCCTAATGGAAAATATGGGGGTCAAGCAGATGGAATTTTTAATAAATATGATTTAATGATTCATACTCTTTTTGATGTTCCAAAAAAAGAAGGTTTTACTGACCAAGGACCTTTTTCAATTCTGAGATGGAAAAATTAAACATTTAATTCCATGTTAATGCAACTGCATCTTCATGTTGAATCTGGTAAAGAAGTTCTTCTTTACTCAAGAGATTAGAATAAATTCTTGGATCTATTGCAGGATCAGAACCTGCAAATAATTGATAATATATTTCTCCATCTTCTGTGGGAGGAATTCTTAAAACTCTTTTTATTGCTTTTGTATGACCATATCCTGTTTGTGGATCAGGATGTAAGGTAATTAAATCCCCTGCTTTTAAATTACCTATTTCTTTTATTTTTTTTAAATTCCCTCTTAATGAACCTGTATTTGAGTAAATTTGTACATTAGTTACCCATTCATCAAATTTTTCTCGAGTATCTCCTATTGGAAATTCTTTAGTAATAACTTTATTGGCACTTGAACTCCAAATAGTATATGTTCCATCAGAATTATATTTAAGAGTTTGGCCATTAGATATTTGAAATTCAACACTGTCTATGTTTCCTTTTTCAAGTTCTTGTAATTGCCATAAAGAATATAACTCTACTTGAGTATCTGCACAAGTTTGATATCTTGAATCAACTTCTAAATCTAAAATATCAAGATTTGATTCATAAGTTCTTGGAGAAGAATATCTTCCAAAATTATATTCCCCAGTCTCAGGATTTTCTTCATAACCATAATAAGCTTTTACATCTGCATTTTTTATTACAGGGAACCCTTCAATAAATTCACTATAACTAACTTCTGCATCTGTATCTTTTGAACTTAATGTTTGCCCCCAAATTCCTGCTTTAAAATTTCCAGAACTTATTTTTCTTTGTAAATCTGAAACAGCCCATTCCATATTATTAATCTCTGCTTCAAGGGCCAGGATTTTTTTATTTATTGGTTTTCCTTCTAAAATAAAGATCTCTGATTCAATAGATTTTGCTTTTTCTTCTGCTTCTTTTAAAAGTTCTGTTATTGCTTTTAATTCTTCTTTACTTTCTCCTTCTGCTTCTGCATCACCCAAAATATCCACATATCCCCTATATCGTTCATAAGCTTCAGCCAATTTTATTTCTTTTTTATATAATTCATCTTTAAATTTTTTTCCTTCTGGATCATTTAATAAAGACTCTATTTTAACATACTTTTCATGTTTTAATGTATTTAATCCATTTATTTCTAACTGTATTTTTTGTCTTTTTTCATCAGACAAAGATTCTTTATAAGTAGTTCTTGAATCTAACTCATATATCTTATTTTTCCCATTTTCAGTTTGGTAATTTACTTGCATATCTGAAGAAAGGGAAAATTGAGAATTAGACTCAATATTGGCATATATATCTTTACCATCTGCTTCTAAAACCCAATCTCCATTATTAATTTTTATTTTTCCTGAAGATTTTATATCTAATGCTAAGGGAGAATTGTCTGGGGAAACTTTACTTATTTCAATATCTCCTCCATCTAGAATAAATTCTAATTTTCCTCTTCTTCTAATGTCTGAATATTTATTTTTAATTAATTCTTTAAAAATTTCAGTGTCTTCTTGTAAAGAAGATCTAAATCCTTTTCCCCCTAATGAAATTTTATCTTTTCCATAATTAAAATAATTTTCACCTTGGTGTTGTGAAGCATCAAAATTTCCATCATAATAAAAATTTAAATCTCCCCCATAAGTTAAATGTTCTATTCCTTGCAAGGTTAATGCGGATTTACCAGAGATTTTTATTATATCATTTTTAAAAGTTGTCACGTCTACTCTTTCTTCCCCTCCAAAATTATATATGTAGTTGTCTCCTACATTGAAAGATTTTCCACTATAGACAATTTCTTCTTTATTTTCTGGGATCAAGTTGATATTTGATTCTTCAGACAAAAATATTTTTGGAGGTTTTCCTTTTTCTTTAAAAACTCTTGAATTTGCAGGAGCATGAAAAATAAAAGTTTTAGAGGGGGATTTTAATGTATACTCTCCACCGACCTCATCTATGATTAGATTTGCTTCTAAAATATTTCCTTCACTATCTATTTTAATTTCTGAATCAGATAAAATGTTATTAAATTCCTTGCCCTTAATATTTACGCTTCCCTGCTCTTTAAAAGTTATAATAGTAAATTTCTCGCCTCTATCTATCAAAACATTTTTAACCAAAATATCATCATCTTCAAGATCTTCTCCAACAAGATTTCCAATATTCGTTTCATCTTCAATTAATATTCTTGCAGGGTAAGGTTCTGGTGGTTCTGGAGGGTCTGCTTGAATAAGGGAAACCGAAAATATCAATCCAAGGAAAAAAACTCCAACCATTATAAAAATTAATATTTTTTTCATTTTTCTACTACAAAAATCAATTTTAATTTATTTTCTGCTTGATCTTGTTTGTTTGTGATGAAATACCAAATAATATTATTCTCAATAACAGAAATGTCGTTAACAGGTAAGGATTTAATATCTACATCATAATTAAGAACTATATTATCTAAACAAGTTAAACAGATAAATCCTGGTTTTTGAGAATATGAATTAACCACTTCAAAAGATGCTTCATAAAGATTAATAAAATCATTTTTAAATCTTATTTCGATATTTTCTAATGTTGCTGAACCTTCTCCCTTACTTACTGTTATGGTATTTTTCATTTTTACACTAATTTCTCCTTCAATTATATTAGTTAAAATAAAATACGGCCCCACACTTATGTTAAATCCTTGTTCTCTGAAACCTCTAAAATCTAAACAACTTTCTAAATTTTCAGAAACATACTTTCCTAATTCTTTTTCAATAACACTTACAGGAGGAATAATATTTTCATTATTTAAATAATAGTAAGGAATTTCATCAAGAAAATAAATTATAGAAGATTTTACAGGAACATTGTAATATCCTCCATGAGCAGCAAGATAATGGATCCCCTCCCCACTTGTTTGCTCTAAACAGAACAATAAATTTGTATAAAAAGGGGATATTTCTTGAGGAATTTCTTTAACTTTTGAATCGTTATCTCTAAAAACAAAAAACAAAATTACTGCTGTCACAAGGAAAATTGCTATGATAATAAAAATTGTCAATTGTCCTTTTTTAAACATATTTTTCTTAAGCAATTTTTATATTTAAATGTTATTTTATTCTGATAAAGGCACCTAATCTTGCTCAAATGTGGGGAATGTGGTTTTTCAGAAAGAATTGGTAGAAAAGTAGATTAAAGCAGATTTTTGAACTATATCGAAACATTTTTAAACCAAAAAAAGTACACATTTTTATTATTATGGAGTTATTAACACGTTTAGGGGTTAATATGCCATTTTAAACAAAATACCGACGACAAAACAAAGATGCACATTCTACAACCAAAACACACAAAGATGAGTGAAAAAGAGTTAGATGACTTACTAACTAGATTAAACATTTCTAAAGCTCAATTGCCAAAAATTCTTTCAAGTGATCCTGGACTTAGTGAAGGGTTTCAAACAGGAGATGTTATTAAAATTGAAAGAAAAGATGGAGATAAGATTGTAAATTATTATAGGGTGG
>Ga0268281_1000229_pt1 | contig 43964 bp, 35 predicted proteins | sample saktaG_10_FD_190134 | JGI IMG/M metagenome (GOLD analysis project Ga0268281, IMG submission 190134) | Saline water microbial communities from Sakinaw Lake, British Columbia, Canada - sak_2011_5_24_50m | ecosystem: Environmental > Aquatic > Non-marine Saline and Alkaline > Saline ...
AGGAATTAAAAGTGTCCTACCGTTGTTTAACTGATACTTAGATATATAATTGTTAATGAACCTAGTTTAATTTTATTTAATAATGCTTTGTTTAAAAAGGGATTGACTTAATTTATAGGTATATTTTATATCTTATAACTTATAACTTATAACTTACAAGTTACCCCCTTTCGCTCAAGCTTCAGGGGGCAGGCAAGTTAAAAGTTAAAAGTACCCTTACCTTTCTACTTTATGCTTTCTTAATTATACCTTAAATTAAAGCAAACAATAAAGCAAATTAATCCGTAATTCGTTATCCGTAATTCGTAATCCGTAATCCGTATCCTCTTATACCTCTATAATTACCGGCAATACCATCGGCCTTCTTTCTGTCTCCTGATATAATAAACTTCCAATCTGGTTTCTAATTTTATTTTTAATAAACATGTCGTTGGCCATTGTTTTAAGATTATTGGTTTTCATAATCTGTCGAACCTTATTTCTGGTTTTTTCAATTAACTCTTTGTTTTCTTTCATATAAACAAAACCCCTGGAAATAATATCTGGTGAATGAATTAATTCGCCAGTTTTAGCGCTGATGGTAGCTATGGCCACTATCATGCCGTCATCAGACATTTGTTTTCTGTCTCGCAAGACAATATGGGAAACATCACCCACGCCCAAACCATCCACAAAAACATAATCTGAAGAAATCCTTTTATTGGTTAGTTTGCCGCCCAATTTGGTAAATTCTATTATCTGACCATTGTCAGCAATAAAAATATTTTTTTGGTCAATGCCTGTTTCTTCGGCAATTTTAGCATGAATATGTAAAAATGAATGATTACCTTCAATGGGTATAAAATATTTTGGTCTAATTAAATTAATCATTAATTTTAAATCTTCTTTTTTAGCATGCCCACCAGCATGAACATCCATCATCTGATAATGAATTACTTCTGCTCCCTGCCGATATAAACTATCTTTTAATCTTTGCACAGACCTTTCATTGCCCGGCACAACTGAAGATGAAAACACTACAGTATCATTTTTTTCAATTTTTAAAAAACGATGTTCATTACTAACAATTCTCATTAAAACTGCCTGATCTTCTCCTTGAGCTCCAGTGCAACAAATTACAATCCGATTGTCTGGATATTCTTTGAGTTGTTTCTCGGTAATAAAACTATCCTTTTTAAAATTTAAATAACCCAATTGACGAGCTATCTCTACGTTGGTCTTCATGCTATAACCATCAATCAAAATCTTTTTATTCAATTTTTCGCAGGCCTCAAATATTTGTTGTAATCTATTTAATAGAGAAGAAAATGTTCCAATAATCACCCGGCCATTGGCGTTTCTAATAATGTTAAATAAATTGGTTTGAATTTCTGATTCACTAATTTGATGACCAGAATGACTAGCGTTAGTTGAGTCGGATAATAAAGCTAAAACATTTTCATTGCCCAAAGCAGCAATTTTGGAAATTTCTGGTAAATCCTGAGCTGGGCCGTCAAAATCTAATTTAAAATCACCAGTATGGATTATTTTTCCTAACGGAGTATCAACAATCAATCCCATAGAAGAAGGAATGTTATGACTAACCGCAAAAAATGAAACCTTAAAATGTCCTAAATTTAAAACATCATTAGTTGTAATGGCTTGCAAATTTAAAGGCGCTAAATCTTTAAATTCTTCATGCCTTTTTTTAATCATTCCCAAGGTTAAAGGAGAGCTATAAATAGTGGGATTACCCAAATTTGGAGACAAATAAGAAACAGCTCCAATATGGTCTAAATGACCATGAGTAATAATAACTCCTTTAATGTTTTTTTCTTTACCTTTTAAATATTCAATATTAGGAATTATAAAATCAATACCAGGCATGTCTTCTTCAGGAAATTGAATACCCATATCAATAATAATGATATTATTCTCATATTCCATAATAGTCATATTGCGTCCAACTTCTTCATTTCCACCAACTATAATAATTTTTAATTTCCCGTGGTCATAGGTTTTAACCTCAGTAATCTTTTTGCTGTATCTATTTTTGTTTCTGTTTTTTTGAAAATTATTTTTGTTCGTCATCATAAAATTTAATTTAAAAATTTTTAATTATAAATAAAAAGTAAAACTCCCCTAGTAGGGGCTGAGGGCTTCTGCCAATACAATCTAAGAGTAAGGCCCCACATCAAAACTTAAAACATAGGATTAAAAGCTGAAAGTTAATAACTAACTGCCAAATTTTAAAAGTTTTTTAGTTTTAATATACCAATTGCTAATATTAAAAAATCTATCAGCCGGAAGATAAATAACTTTAGTATCTACTCCCCTTATCTTATTATTTAAAGCATAGTGATGGGTCGGTCTAAATAAAAATATGGCTAAGTGTTCTTGCTTTAAAACATTTTGAAAATCCTGATATTTTTTTAATCTTTCTTCAAAGGAAGTAACTTTTCTAGCTGATTCCAAGGCCTCGTCTATTGATAAATTAGCAAAAATACTCAGATTCAAACCAATTTTAGTTTGAGAAGAATGCCAAAAAGGATAAGGGTCTGGGTCATAAGATAAAATTTGGCCAAAAAGTAATATTTCGTACTCGCGTGGTTCAATAATTTGAGTGGCAATTTTTTGTTTAGGAATTATTTCTAAATTAGTCACAATACCCAATTTATTCCATTGTTTTTTAATATATTGCAAAATGCTTATATACTCATTATTATCAACGCTAGTGATAGTCAATTCAAATTCCTGTTCATCTTTCTTTAATATCTTATCTTCTAATACCCAACCGGCCTCTTTAAGTAATTCCGCGCTCTGCTCTATATTATATTCATCTTTTCCTGGTGAAATTATAAAATCCAGCGGTCCATAAGCAATTTCCTCTTTAGTTCCTATTTCTTGAGCTAATTCCTGTTTATTAATAGAGAGGTAAAGGGCCTTTCTAATATTTTCATCTTTTAATAAGGCCTGTTTTTTAGGATTGAAAAATAAAGCTGAATATTGAGGCATATTAAAATCATAAACATTAAAATTATTAGAATCTCTAATGCTCTTTAAATTACTCGGTGATATATAACTGACTCCATCAATTTGGTTATTTTTTAAGGCCTGAAAAGCTAAATCAGAATCTGGAAATAATTTAAAACTAATTTTATCTAAATAAGGCACGCTGGAATAATAATCCTTAAAAATTACTAAATTATATTGTTTAATATATCCGGCTGAATCCTTTTTAAAGGACTTATATTCAAATGGTCCAGTACCAATGGGTTTTTTATTGAGTTCGCTCAAGCTAGCATTTTCTGGATTAACTGCCTGCCAGAGATGTTCTGGCATTACGCCAAAGGTTAAGGTTGATAAAAATGGACCAAAGGGCTCAGCTAAAATTAATTTAAAAGAATTGTCGGAAATTTTTTCAAAACCAACTCCCTGAAAGGTTTTGTACAAAGGACTATTAAATTCTGTATTTTGAATAAGATGCAAAGTAAATCCAATATCATCAGTACTTAATTTGGTTCCGTCGTGCCATAAAACACCATTTTTTAAAATAAAAACATAGGTCTTTTTATCATCACTGATTATATAATTACTAATCAAATCATTTTCCAATTCACCATTAATATTTATTTTGAAAAGTCCAGAAAAAATTAATCTAGATATATCTCTATCCACATCATTGGCCTGACAAAGTATAGGATTTAAATATTGGATAGAGCCAACTAGACCCTCTGTATATTCTCCCCCATGTTTAGGAACTTTAACAAAATGCACACCGACTATTCTAACGAATAACCAAACAATGGATAATGAGATTAATAAAATAGATATAATAATAATTTTCTTTTCTCGGGATGATAAAAAATATTTAAGCTGCTTGGCCTGATTTTTAGTTGGTAATATGCGACGAGACAAACTAAATATAAATTTTTTGTCTGCATTATTATGAGAATTAAATAAAAATTTGATTTTTGAAAAAATTGTCTTAAAAACTTTATTAAAAAAAACTACAGGGAAGCTTCCCTTAGAAAAACGACTTTTTAATTTAATAAAAAATTTTTTAAGCAGATAGCTATAATTACTAATTAAATATATTTAGAAGATGTCTAATTTAAATAAAGGTTCCCCGCAACAAGCTGACGGGGTATTTAATCGAAATTCGCTTCGCTCATACAAATTCGTCCCGTCTGCGGGACGAGGTATTAAACCTGTGTTAGCTCCTCGGATCGGAAATATAAAAGATTACTTTCATATTTCTCTCGCTCTACGTCGCTAAATAAAAATATGAGCTAAACTTATTATTAAAAATAAACTAGCCAATATAATAGTTACTATAAACAAGGATTTTTCTAAACCTCTTTTGGTCTGAAAAGATCCTCCGCCACCACCAAAAATAGAAGAAAGACCGCCACCGCGACTTTGTAATAATACCGCAATAATAAGTAATACAGCGATTACTATTTGTAAGATACTTAAAAGTGACATAAGTTCTTAATCTAATTCTCAGTTTAGCATATATAGACATCCTTGTCAATAAGCTCTTTATTTTAGCTAAAAAACAAAGTATAATGAATGGTATCAAACCCCAGAGCAAGCTCTGGACTCTGATTCGGAGCTCCCATTCGGTCGCACCTTAACCCCGTAGCAAGCTGACGGGGTATTCATTCTTTTCTCACTCACTCGGTCATCCCGCAGACGGGATGACTCTCGTTCCGTTCGAAAAATAAAAATATTATGCAAAAGAAAATAAAAAAACAAAAAAAATTATTATTTTGGAGAATATTGACTTATACTTGGGGAATTTTAGCTGCCACCCTTTTTATATCAGATTTTTTTAAAATATTAAATTGCTCTAATTCTTTAAGAACAATTACTATTATTTATATTTGTATTTTATCTATCTTTACCAGTATTAAAGAATTCAGAAGATGGAAAGACAAAAAATTTCTCTCACAATATAGGGGAGAAATATTTGTTATTGCCTATACTTTAATAATGTTTTTATTTTTAATATTAGAAATTAAAAACCCAGAACAATATAAAATTCATGGAGCATTTACCACCACCTACTTGTCAATCCTGGGAATATTTGCTATAAGTTATAATTCAAAGTATTTAAAAAATAAATAACAAGTAGGAGGTAAAATGCTACTTAAAAAAATACATAAGGGGGCTCAAGTGGTCAAAAAGCAAAAAAAAATAGCTGCCATTATTGGAGTTATTCATTTTCTTAAAGAAGAAGAAAAGAAGAAGCGAAAAAACAACTTATGGGTATTATCTGGAAGAATAGAGGCAATGCGCAATAGAAATTTGGGTCAACCTTTTTGGCACAGGTTTAGACTAGGAAGACAAATCTAAAAAAAATTAATAGATAAAAATAAGTAGTAGGTAAAATGCTACTTAAAAAAATATTTTGTTATATTATTTGTTGGTGTAAAATATTTAAATTTGTATTTCTGCCAGCGGTATTCTTAATGTTAAGAAGTGTACTTTGCGTAATCCTATTGCTCCCCATAATCCCCGTTTTTAAACGGGTCACTAAATATTAATAAAACAAGACCCTTACAAAAGGGTCTTTTTAATTTTAAAAAAACTAAAAATTTAAATAACTACTAGCTATTAAATTATTATTACTATCTAAAATAAAAATGAGCGATTGCATCGTATTACATTCTTGCGGAATATTAAAAGAAAAATCTTTTTCTAAAATATTAATTTCAAAACATTTTTTTGGAATTTGCTCTTCCTCGCTTAATTCATTATATATTAAAAAGCGTTTAGCTATTAAATCTGAATCATTGTCAAAAAGTGTAATTAAATTATTCTCTAAAGAAAATTTTATATTTTTACTTCTCAAATTATTATAATGCCCTTGAAAAGAACCCCTAAAGGCCTCAACCCAAAAATCTACATTCGAAACCATGATACTTTCATCATTTTTAAAAAAACCATTATAAGTCCAATTATTAGTTCCTGACAAAACAATTTTATCATCAATAATTAGCGTATGTTGATGTATGTAGGGATTAAAATAAGATTTTTCTGTTTGTATTTTATTATGAAAATCCAAGGTTTTATATAAATCACTAATAATTTCTATATTTTTAGTTTTGGCTTGATTTATGGTTTTAGCTAATTTTTTAAAGGAAGAATCGCTGGACCAAATATAATAATCATCAGTAATAATTCTAACCTTAACTCCTTGATTGGCTTTTTTCAAAATTGTTTTCACAATATCACTATCAGTCGCTCTCCAAATTATAATATCAATACTATTTTCAGCCGAGTCAATTAAATCAATCATTCTTTGTTTAATAGAATTTTTTTGAAAGCCCGGACCAAACCAAACTTCTACAAAACCATTATTATATTGAATCTTTCTATTAAAGGGCTTGTAAATATTTTCTCTAATTTTTTTATAGCCCCTAATCCCCTGAGATATTAAATTATTTTCCTGAACAAAGGCATTAATAACATCTTGGTCTTCTGTTTCTAAAATAAAGCTTGGATCATATTTTTCTTGCAAAGCAGTATAATTAAAAGATCCAAATAATAATTTGGCCTGGTCGGTATTTTTATCAAAAATAACAAATTTATGATGCATATAATCCCCTCCTTCACTAATATCGCCTCCTAAATTTAAAATATTCAATCCAGAATTTTTGCCAAAAACCCTATCATGTTGATTTTTTTTACTTTGGTCAAAAATCAAATTCACATCAACCCCCCTTTCTTGAGCAGCCGATAAACTATTAGCTATTTCATCCATATCAAGGGAATACAAAAATAAATCAATAGATTGTTCAGCATTTTCTATTGATTCTATAATTAAATTTTTAAATTGAGAACTACCAACTTGATCATTAAAATACACTTTTCCTAAAAATTCTTTTTCGGACTTTATGTCTTTTTGGGGTATATAAAAATCATAATCAAAATAATTAAAATCCAATTTTGCTGAAAAATATAATAATATTAAAACTAATATTAAAAACAAAAAAATTATATTTATAATTTTCTTCTTATACCTATAGATCCTTTTTATTTCCCAAATTATATTTTTGATCATAAGCTAAAAAATCATTATCCTTGCTGGCTAAAAATATTATAATAGTATTTTTTAATTCCTTGCTTAAAACTGAAATAGCCTCTTTAATTCTTTCAGAATTTAAATCTAACCAAAGATTATCTATCACCAAAATTTCTGGTGGATTTAATAGTGCATACGCCATTTGAATTAAGGCCTTGTCTATTAAAGAAAAATTCAATTTATTTACTTCCTCTCCAATAGATTTATTATAATTAGTAATAAATCTAAAAACTGGATATTTATTTAGTGCTTTAAAAATATCTTTAATCTTTAATTCTGAAATATCAAAAAAACTCTGGCCACTAAGAATATTTAATATATTTTCTTCAGTTTGGAAATTTGGGTGTATTAAATAAGTACCAGAAATAAATAATTCTCTCCATTTTTTATATAAAAATCTTTTATCATTTACTTTTACAATCCATGACCTGCTAATGCCTTGGGGAGCATGGCCGGAAAAAATTATTCCTAAAAAACTTTTACCACTATTTTCTGAACCAAAAATTAAAACCCGTTCTCCTGATTTAAAATCATATTCTAAATTTTTAAAATAATCTTTATCCGTACCTAATTTAGTTTTTTTAGACCTAAACTTAATATTGATAATCTTTTCCTTTACTTTGGGGACTCCTTTTAATAAACAAATTTCTTCTGGCACACATAATATTATTCCTAATTTCAAAGGAAAACTAAACAGACCTATTCTTAAACTTAAATAAATAAGCCGAATCATTAAACCAAAAAAAATACCATAAACCAAATATTGCATGGAATTTTCAACTTGCAAAAAGGGATAATAAATTTCAATAAAATAAACCAATGCTCCTCCAAAAATTATTATAGCAAAAATTATTTTATTCCCATATTTCATCCACAACTCTCTTTGAATACGAAAATATGAATCAATGTCCACCATTTCATCAAGATAATCTAATGATTTTTTTTCTTTTTGGTTAAGTTTTGTTAAATTAAATTCATTCAAAGTATTGCCGATAAAAACTAAAATTTTGGAATATAGTGTTTGGTCCTGACTAACATAATATTTAGCAATAATATATCCTAAAAAAAATACCAATAAATTAATTGGTAGCATAATAAGCAAAATAAAGATTAATTTACTATCTATAAAAAATCCACTAAATAATAAGCCCAAGATTAAAAAAATCCAATGAATAACTGGAAAAAAAGAATTAGTAATCCCCATTTGTAAAAGAGAAAAATGATAAGAAATCTTAGTTATGACTTGACTCTTGTCTCTATTGTCTAAAGAAAATATACTTTTGTTTAAATAAAAAGAAAACCATTTTCTACGTAAATAATTTAAAAAATATACAGTTATGGTTTTCTCGTATTTGATACTTAAAAATGAAAACAGCAAATATAAACCCAAAATAAAAAAAAGAATAACTAAAGAAAAAATCAATTTATTAATTTCCAAAAAGAAAGAATATTTTTTAACATAAAAATTGGTAAGCAGGGGGATAAGCACTTGTAAAAAAATGCTTAGAGCACTAAAAAATACAATTAACTTCAAAAGTTTTTTGTTTCTTTTTAAAAAATATAAAATATTTTTCTTTTGTCCTGCTTCTAATTTAAGTGGTCTTGCTTTCTGTTTTATTATATTTCTTTTTTGGTAGAGAAGATAATTCTTTAATAGTTTTTTGCCCATTATGAAATTGTGAATAATAATTATATAATGATGGAATTTTTATTTTTACTAATTTTCTCATTAAACGTTCATTTCTTGAAGAATATTTTTTAAAAAAATACTTAGTTAAGATATGAAAAAAAATTTCCGATATTTTTTTTATTTGTTTTTTATTGTTGGCTTGTTTATATGAAGAAATAAATACAATAAATTGATTGTGGATAGAATCTGAATCTTTATACAATATATTGGGCAAGCGACTATTCTTTATTTTACTAGAAATCGGATAATATTTTAACTTAAATTTCCAATTCAATAAAGCTTTATTAACAGAAGACGAGCCAATGCTTATTTTTTTATTTAAAAAATTATACCCTAAAAAATCAAATTCTGCACTGCTCTTAATTAATTTCGTTTTTTGCTTTTGTATTTTTAGACCTAATTTAGATATTTGTTCTAAAATATATCTTTTTAAAAACTCAATCTTTTTTTTATCTTTATCAAACAAAATTAAATCATCTCCAACGCGCCGATATAAAGAAACTTTTTTACCAACATATTTATCAATATCATTTAAATAAATATTTGCAAATAAGGCAATTATGGGAACGCCCTGCACAACTCCTTTCTCCCAATATTCAACTTTTCCATCTGATATAATTGGATTATCTATAAATAGATCTAAAAGCTCAATTACCTCTTTAGAAAGTTCTATGCTTGATAATTTTTTTCTCAAAATCTCCTTATCTAAGCTTTCAGTATAATCAGAAATATCAAAACAAGACACATAATCTTTTCCAAAATACTTTTTATATCTTTTAACTACAGTTTTAGCTGCATAATAGCTGGGATGGGAAGAACGATAAGAAAATAAAAAAGGTGAGTATAAATTTTCAAAAAATGGTTCTATTACTCTATGTATTGCTTGAGCTTTAATCCTGTCTTTAATAGTATAAATATAAATTTTTCTTTTTCCACCATTTTTTTTAGGAATAATAAATTCTAAAGCCGGGCTTAATTCTTCTAAATTTATCATTTCCTCTCTAATCTTCTCTAACCTTTCTCTAGAATTAATATCAAAATCATTAAGATATAAACCATCTACGCCCTGATAAGAATTACTTTTGCTTTTTTCATCAAAATTGCTCACTAAATCAAAATAAGCGTCTATAATATTTTTTTTATCTAATATGCTTTTTAACATTTAATTTAAAATCTATTCTAATAAAAAAAACTCTCTTTAGCAACACAGTTTTCCAAACGGATAACTGTAAATGAGAACTTGTTTTCCATCATAACTGGAAAATAAGTTCAATTTTATCTCATTTATTAATACTGTTATCAGACAGCTTTATATTATTAATAAATCGAATAAATATTGATAACTTTCTTTAATAAGAAAGATTTGATTGCCAAAGAGAATTTTAATATATCTTTATTATAAGATATTTTTAATATATAAGCAAAAAAATTATCTAAAAAATTTGTTCCTCTGCTAATCTAATCGTATTTTCCAGCAATTTAGCTACTGTAATCGGTCCTACTCCGCCAGGAACTGGTGTAATTAATTTTGCTTTCTCATAAAATTTTCTAAAATCTATATCTCCACAAATTTTATTTTTCTCCGCTGTACAACCAGCATCAATAATAATTACTCCCTTTTTAACCATGGCTGGAGAAATTAAATTTTTCTGTCCCGTAGCCAAAATAATTATATCTGCCGACAAAGTGAATTTACTTAAATCTTGAGTGGAACGATTACAAACTTTTAAATCTATTCCTTGGCTTAAAAATATTTTATTTAACAATTAATCAATTAAACTATTGTCCTATTACCCTATTATTCACTCCCACTCAATAGTTCCTGGAGGTTTGTTAGTAATATCGTAAAGCACTAAATCCACTTCCTTAATCTGCAAAATTTTCTGTACCAAATCATTTAAAATCTTTTTCGGCATTTGGTAAAAATTAACAGTCATAGCTTCTTTAGATTCTACTGGTCGTAAAATAACAGATTCACCCTCTCCCAAACTCAACGGAGCTAAAATAACTGGTAATTGCCAAATATTTTTATAAAGCTTATTCTTTTTTATTTCTCGATGAACTAAATCATCAACCTGTCTTAACAAATCTAGCCGCTCTTTAGTTAAATAAGCTTCTTTAATTTGAATCTGATCTAAATCTACTTTTTGATTAGGAAGACAAACCACGCGATTAATTTCCGAAAATTGATTAGTGATTTGGATTGATAAACTGTCTAATTCTTTCCAAGAAGCATTACCCGAAATTACTGCTGGATTTTTATAGGTCCGGTTATCGCCTTGCACACCCACGCTCTTTATTGGTAGAACACTAATATCTAATTCTTTGCTCATCATTTTTAATTTATCACTTATAGCTTTGAACTTATAGCTTATAGCTTCTTCATCTGAGCATAAAGCTCGAATAGCTAAACCTGGTCCAGGGAAAGGATGTCGATTAATTAAAGAAGCTGGTAATTTTAACTTTTTCCCAATCTCTCGCACTTCATCTTTATACAAATCAGCTAATGGTTCAATTAAATCTCCCAATTTCATTAATTTCAAAATTTGTTCTACTCGATTATGATGAGTTTTAATTTTATCAGCATTTTTTGTAGCACCACTTTCAATAGTATCTGGATAAATAGTCCCTTGAGCTAAAATCCACTTCTTCGGATCCATTTTCATTTTTTTCATTACGTCATCTTTAACATCTAAAAATGCTTTACCAATAATCTTTCTCTTTTTTTCTGGCTCGATAATTCTTTCTTCCTTTTTTAAAAATTTTTCAGAAGCATTTACCACATATAAATCATTAAATCCTGCTTTAGCTAAATCTTTTTTAACTTTTTCTGATTCATTTAATCTCATAAAGCCATTATCAATATGCAATCCAAAAACCCTTTTCTTTCCTAAAATCTTTTTTAATAAAGCAAAACAAACTAAAGAGTCCACTCCACCAGAAACTAATAAGAATACATTTTTATCTCCAACTTTCTTTTTTATATCTTGAACTAATTGCTTCCAATATTTTTCCATAGACCAATTTTTCTGACAATGACAAATTTGAAATAAAAAATTCTCTAAAATTTTCAAACCATTTTGAGTATGATGTACTTCTGGATGAAATTGCAAACCATATAATTTTAAATCATCATTAGCCATTCCAGCTACTGTACAATCTTTAGTTTTAGCAATTACTTTAAAACCAACGGGCAATCTTTGCACGCTATCGCCATGACTCATCCATACTTGTTCAAAACCTTTAAATTTTTTTAATAAAATATTGTCACCAACTTTTTGTAAAGTAGCTAATCCGTATTCTTTAATTTTTCCAGCTTTTACTTGGCCATTAAAATGATAAGAAATTAATTGATGACCATAACATAAACCTAAAATTGGAATATTTAATTTACCCTCAACACTCTTTGAAGAGTGTAAGGGTGAAAAAATATCTTTATTGTATTTAATAGCTGTAGCATCATGCACGCTCTGTGGTCCACCTGACAAAATAATCCCCTGCACATTCTTTAATTCTTTAACATCAACTTCTGGGCTATAAATACAAGCCAAAACACCTAATTGCCGTATGCGCCTGGTTATTAAATGTGTATACTGCGAACCAAAATCGAGTATTGCTATTTGTGGTTTTATGTTAGTCATATTTTTATCCTAACATAAAAAGGAGCTAGAGTTAAATTTAAAACCTAAATTTTATAACCTACTCTCCATTTGCTATTAAATAACCTTGGTCACCGAAGGTAACACTTTCTAAATGAGAATAATTACCAATTGGACTACGCCATTGATTAAGAAAGCCCCATTCCTGCCATTTCCAAACTGCCAAATATTTACCCTGACATTGAAAATCTTCTTGATAATCACCTTCCAGCACCACTAACTCTTGTTGGCCATCAGCATCTAAATCTTGAAAACTAAATTCACAGTTCGGCTTTTCTAGATTGGAAGAACCCCAAATGGTTTTGATTTGATTATCAACCAAACTAAGTACAAAAAAATGATTTTTCACGCGAGGATCATTCTCCTCTACCCAAAACGGCTGAGAAGAACCAAAATTTCCAGCTTTCCATAAAGAGAGATTCAAATTCAAACTGCCATCATGGTCAGCATCGGCCAAAACAAAACTATCAATCCACCAATTACTTGGCGATTGCCAAAGGGTTTGAGAATCTTCAATCACAGTTAATTGGCCTTGGTTTAAAGAATAAGTTTCTTCTAAATCATCTTGATCTAAATCAGCCGTGGTGACTAAAGATGGAGGTAAAGCCAAAACTGGCGATTGCAGATTAATAGTTGCTAAGGAAGTCGATTGAAAATCATTCTGTTCAACATTCCAATAATAAATGGTTTGAGTGTCTAAAGGAAAATTCAGCCGAGCTAAAATTTTCTGCGCTTCAGTTGGATTTGCTAAAAGAGGCTGACAATTATGGGCAATCACTACTGGAACCAAAGAAATTTGTCGTAGACCTTGCTGGTTAAAATAAATTTTTAACATTAAAGCTTCAGCAGTTTCAGCCGACCAATTCTGATCAAAAACAAAGTTGCCTAGACTATAAAAAATAAATTTGCCTTGATACCTTTCCATGGTTTGCACCACATGGGGATGGTGGCCAATTACTAAATCAGCACCAGCATCAATCGCAGCATGGGCAAAATTTACTTGCGCAGTATTGGGCTGAAAAACATATTCTGTACCAGAATGCATACTGACAATTACAAAATCAACTTGGGAACGAGCAGTTTGCACAGCTATGGTCATTTTTTCAATATCCATTAAAGCTGTGCCAGCCCGCTTAGCTCCAGCACCATAATAATCAGGTACTACATCAGTATCATTATAGGCTAAAAAAGCGAATTTTAAACCCTGTTCTTCTAAATAAACTGGCTGGTAAGCTGTAATAATATCAGAACCAGCTCCAACATAATTAATACCAGCCTGATCTAAATATTGAAAAGTATCAAATAATCCTTTTTCACCCCAATTAGGCGTGTGGTTATTAGCTAAAGATAAAACGGAAAAACCAGCATCTGCTAAAGTTGAGGCAGTTTCTGGATCTGAACGAAAAACCATTTCGCCACTAAAAACTTCTGGACCGGGAGTAATAGGCGTTTCCAAATTACCAAAAACTAAATCACCAGACTGTAAATACTTTTTAACTTCTTGCAAAGGATAATTCCAATCTCCTTGTTTTTTAATCATACTGGCAATGCCCCGTGAATAAAAAATATCGCCGGCAGCAATTAAAGAAACTTCCAGCTCAGCTACTGGAAGTTTTTGTTTCTGCTTTAAAAATTTAGAAAAAAATAATTTTTCTCGAGAAATAAGAAGGGAAGGGGAAACTCTTTCTCTAACTGGAAAAAATAAATCTGAACCAATCAATAAAACTGCACTAATACTGACAATGGCAAAAATTAACCAATTGGTTTTAAAATTCATTTTATTGAGCAATAAATTCACTAGTCCATTCTGGCAAAGCTGGCCCTTCGGTAGAAAGAAGTAATTCTCGCCACTTCTGATCAGTTAAACGATCCGCCATCGGCCAAGTAAATTCATAATAAGAATAGACTCCACCCCGAGTCAATTTTAATTCTCCGGCTATTGGTACTACTACATAAATTTCAAAAATCTTACCTATGCCCTCTTCTAAAACTCGACCATTAGGATCAGTTGCCACATCTGCTACCAGGGCAGCTGGATTTTCATTTAAATACTCTCGGCGATCACTCTCTTTAAATTCAGGCTCGTCCTTATTTACTTCCAGCCAAAAATGTTCTAATTGGCCACCATAAGAACGAATTAATTCATATTCCTCAATAGTTAAATTCTGACTATTCAATTCTTTTTCCGAAATTGTTTTTAAGGATAAAGACAATTCTGACATTAAATCTAAGTTGTCAGCCATAGTTGAAGATAATAAACCACGAATCTGCAAACCCTCTTTAGTCATTTTTACTAAACTAGCTAAGCGGGCATAAACTAATGGCTGAGGCTCTACATAACCACGGTCATCCTTCTCTTCTGGCCCACCACCACCTAATTCCGCATAAGCCTGTTTAGCATATAAAATAGTATCATGTTTCAACTCCGTCCAACTGCCTAAAAAAGTATTAATTTCTTTACGAACCCAAGCTAAATTATCCATAAAACTAGGATAGCCCACAGTTTTTTCTGTTAGTAAGGGCTGTAATTGATACAACCAACCCCAATAAAGATTTTGGGTCCAAGTGCTTTGAGGTAAGTTTGTAATATAAGATTGCATTTTATTTAAATTCTCCGTATAACAAGCATAATTTGTTTCACCTGATTCAGTTAAAAGATTTTCAGCCTCAGCTGAACCTAAGGCGGCGACAATATCCAAACTTTTTGGCAGACAACGAGCACCAGACAAACAACCAGTAGTTTCGGGATCATAATCAGCACAAGTAGCGGTCTGATCACCCACTTCCCGATACATTAAGCGCTGGAAAATCGAGGCATCAATGGTAAACCTTTGACCAAAAAAACGGAAACCTTTAATTTCTTTTTCTCGATCCTTTTGAATAGAGGCTTCAAAAATTGGCATAGAATTAATCTGGGGCGGATCTAAAGATATAGTGGCCTGAACAAAATCTTTAAACTTATCCGGCTGATCAATTACTTGAGCTAAATCAACATTCTGACCATAAGTTTGAATGGCTAAATCACGAAATTGATAATAAGTAATATCATCACTCTTACCAACAAAAAAATTAATCGGCTCATAAATTTTATCCCAACTATCACGATATTCTTCTTGATTCAAAATTAAAGTAATTAAAAGTGCTGATTTAATTTCTTCTTCTTTTTTCATCCGAAAACTCAAACGACCATACCACATCATAGATTTAAAATAAGCTTTTAAATCTTCAGTCTGATCATAATGCCCGCGGGGAATATACTGCGAATAATCTTCTAATAAAGGACCAACTGGTAATTCGCCCTGGGGCGTAACAATAATTTTATTTTCAGATTCATCTCCTAAATTCATTACTGCTGATTCACTTACTCCTTGATGAGCAACAATCAAGCTTAGTTCTGTAGCCACCTCATCTTGAACAATACTCGGCACAATAACACTATTATCTAATAACTTACTACCCACAGCAAAAAAACCAACATTTCTTTGAGCTGCTGTCTCCCAAGCTGTTCCTTTTAAATTCTGATATTGTTCTAAAGATTCAGTCAACATTGCCGAATTTAATTTTTTTAATTCTGGAATTAATTCCTCTTCTTCCAATTTTTTCAATAAGTGATCAAACATCAAATGATAATTATGGAGAATAGAATCAGTAGTCACAAAACTAGGAATATAATCATAACGGTTTTTTTCATACAAAGAAAAAAATTCATCATAATAAGAAGGTTTTACCACAAAGGCATTTTGCGTTAAAAGCTGACGAGCTTCATCAGAAAAACTAAAATTTTCACTATTGATAATATTACTTAAATCTGAATTCACCGTATAAGCTGGAACCTGAGGCTGAAATTCTACTGCTACCTGTTCATAAGTAGCAAATTCCGAAGCCAAACTGACTGAAGGTTGAGTAATTTTTTCTACTATTTTTTCTAGAGGATTACTTTTCTGAGAAACAGAATTGGTTTGGTTATTTTCCGACCAGAAAAAATAAACTCCTCCAGCTAATAAAATAACTACAATCAAAATGATAATTAGCCATAATTGAAAAAATTTGCTTTTTGCTTTTACTGGCTCTGGTGACTGTGATTCATTAGTATTTTGTGATTCTAAAGACATATTTTTAAATTTAATAATTAATACTCTAATTCTCCCATTTTTCCCTAAAAACATCAAGCAAATCAATAAAACCTCCTAAAAGAGGCTTTATTATTTTCCAAAAATTATTTTCTTTTCTTTGTAGGACTAGCATCTCTATGTACAATAGTTGCTGGCTCTCTATTTGGCTTTATTGGTTTTATCTTTGGCATAATTTTTATAAATTTTATACATACAACCTTTAAATTTTTTTGTATTTTCTTCTACTTCAAAATTAAATTTATCTATAAAATTGTTTATAATTTTTATTCTTTTTTCGTCAACTAAATCTTGTACATGTATATAAAACTCAATGGAATTGATGCTTTTTTTATTACCAAAATCTTCTATAAATTTAAACATCTCTGTACCAATTTTATTAGACCTGAATTCTGGTAAAACAAAAAATTCCTCAACATATAATTTCTTTTGTTTTCTATGCAAACGAAAATGAGACCATGCTACAATTCTTTTATTTTCTTTAGAACCATAGACATCTAAACAATAAATATCAGAACGATGTGGTAAAAATGATTTAAATAATGAAAGCTTAAAAAAATACTCTCGAGCTACAAACTTGTCTATCTCTTTTATCAATCTATCCGACGATATAGTAACCCATGCTTCTAATAAATATTTTTTTATATAATCATAAGATAAATAGCCAAAACCATTATCACCCCAATTATAACCCCAGGAATTTACAAATCTGATTAACTCATTCTTACTGATATTTTCTAATAAACACACAGAATGAGAAAATATCTTCTTGCTATGTTTTTCTGGCATTCTAATTATTCCATCCGTTCTCGATTCATCTATATTATCAAATATATCAAAACATAAGATCACTGGCATATTTTTATCTACGATGTGTAATATATCTTTTAGACCCATTAACCTTTCATATGCTGAATTGAATCCCGTTTTATTATTAAACTCTCTAGATACGTTAAGAATTTTATCAGGAATTGATGTTTTTATTAATTTCTTGTATCCAAATATATTATCTATTTCAAAATCTTGCAAAAAGCCACCCGGGCATAAACCATATCCTTTAGATGCTCTACATTGCCACCAAGAAGTTGTCCCTCCTGTATCCATGCCGTCTAATCTTTTACACATAGCATAGGAAAAATTAGGATCTATATTCAAATTTGATAATTTAACATATCCTTTTTCTATCAAACCATTGTTATCTTTCTTTGCTCCTGAGTTTGGACCGGTACTAATCACAGTAGCATAAATCTTACTAGGATTTTTTATCTTTATTCTATTTTTTTTCTCCTCCTTCATATTTATATACCTAAAGAAATGTTTATAAAAATCATAATCATTCCTATTATTAATAAAAATATTGCTAAATTGTATATTTTAGCCTTCCTTTCATTTATACCAAGATTATGTTTAAAAGCCTCTTTTATATCAGCAATAATTTGATTTTTCAAATCAATATTATCACTCTTTAAAGATTCTTCACTATATAGAACATCCTCGTTTGGAGCATACATGTGTTTTTTAGTATTTAATATAAATAAAATTAAACACAAACTAACATTTATCAAAATTAAACCAAATGTAAAAACATTCGTGCTCAAATATTCTCTTAAAAATGTAGTAGAGAAAATTATAATCGTGGATATTACTGCTATTACTATGCCAACTTTTTGATCTAAGACATTCTCTATTTTACATAATTGATCAAATTTTTTTAACATTATATCTAATATTAAATCAATATTTTTTATATCATTCTCATAACAATCTTTCTCCATATTTTTATATTATCTATTATGCTTATATCCCAACATAAAAAGGAATTTAGGTTAAATAAAAAATTATTTAATATTCTCTAACAACTTATATTTATCTTTAATTTTTAACAAAATTAATTTTTAAATCACACTTAAAAGCCAAAGCTACTTTATTTAAAGTATTTGTAGTAAAATTTTGTTGTCCTGATTCCATACGGGCAATATTACCTTGAGTAGTACCAATTTTTTTAGCAAGTTGAATTTGAGACATTTTTTTCTTTTTTCGTAATTGTAAAATTTGATAAGCAACTTCTAATCGTTTACCATGTTCACTAAAATATTCTTGGAATTCTGAATCTTTTAAATTTTCCTTTAAATACTTTTGAAAATCATTATTTTTATTCATATAATTTTTGATTATTTTTTACATCCTCTAAATATGCTTCTGCTTTTTTAATTTCTTTTATAGGCGTCTTTTTTGTTTTCTTCAAAAAAGCATGTAATAAGATTATAGTTTTTTTAATAAATGTAAAATAGAATACTCTATGTTTATTTTTACTAAAATCAACTCTTAACTCTCTTATCTTACCTTTTATATGTTTCGAATAAGGCTCGTCTAAATATCCATCATTCATTTCTAAAAACTCAATATACTTCAAGATTTTAGCCTTTTCTTTTTTACCTATCTTCTCTAGATATTCTATTACTGGAATATTGCCTTTATCATCTTGGTAAAATTTTACTTTGTATTCATTTTTATTGTATATCATATATGATATATTGTCAATACTTAAAATTATTTATATTTTAATGCTTAAAACATCTACTCCCCGTAAAAACCATAGCAATTCCATGTTCATTACAAGCTTGAATTACTTCTTCATCTTTAATTGACCCGCCGGGTTGAATGATTAGTTTAATGCCAACTTCTGCGATTTTATCAATTGAATCTCGGAAAGGAAAGAAAGCATCAGAAGCTAAAACACAACTTGTTATATTGTCACCAGCTTTTTTAATTGCTAAATCAACAGCATCAACTCGCGAAACTTGTCCTGCTCCCAAACCAACAGTAGTTTTATCTTTAGTTAAAAGAATCGCATTGGATTTAACGTGCTTAATGGTTTTCCAGGCAAAAAGCATCTCCTCTATTTCTTCATCGCTGGGTTGAGCTTCAGTAACTACTTTTAAATCTTCTTTGGTAATCTGTAAGCGGTCCATATCTTGAACTAAAACTCCACCAACAACTTTTCTAGTTTCTATTAGGTCATCAACTTTGCTAATATCACTTATTTCTAATAATCGTAAATTTTTCTTTTTGCTTAATATTTTTAAAGCTTGAGGAGAAAATTTAGGGGCCAAAACTATTTCCACAAACACTTTACTAATTTCTTGAGCAATTTCTTCATTACATTCCCGATTTAAAGCAATAATGCTTCCAAAAGCTGACATAGAATCAGCAGCATAGGCTTTTTGGAAAGCTACGATAATATTTTCATTAGTAGAACAACCACAAGGATTAGTGTGTTTAATGACGGCACAAGCCGGTTCTGAAAAATCTTTAATGATATTCAAAGCAGCGTCCGCGTCCATAATATTATTATAAGACAATTGTTTACCTTGAAGGACTTTGGCTTGAGCAATACAAGTTTCTGGACAGATTGCTTCTTGATAAAAAGCTGCTTTTTGATGTGGATTTTCACCATACCTTAAATCAAAGGCCTTTTTATATCCCAAACTTAATTTTTCTGGAAATTTTTCTTTGTTTAGATAGTTAGCGATGAGAGAATCATAATAAGCTGTATGTAAAAATACTTTTTGAGCTAAATATTCTTTGGTTTTTAAACTTAATTCTTTCTTGTCTTTTAATTCTTCTAAAATTTTAGAATAATCTTCTGGATCAACAACAACCCCCACATGCTGATAATTTTTAGCAGCACTGCGAATCATAGTTGGCCCGCCAATATCTATGTTCTCAATGGCATCTTCAAGTTTAACGTTTTCTTTTTTAATAGTTTCTTCAAAAGGATAAAGATTCACAATTACCAAATCTATTAATTTAATGTCATGTTCTTGGACTGCCTGCATGTGTTCTTCATTGTCTCGTAAAGCTAAAAGTCCACCATGAATTTTAGGGTGTAAGGTTTTTACCCGGCCATCCATCATTTCTGGAAATCCAGTTACTTCATCAATGGGAGTAACTTTAATTCCTGCCTCAGTTAATTTCTGAGCAGTCCCTCCAGTAGAAATTATTTCCCAGCCTAAATCAACCAATCCTTGAGCCAATTCTACAATTCCTTTTTTGTTAGAAACACTGATAAGTGCAGTTTTGATGTTCATATATGTTACGAATTATGAATTACGAATTAAGGATTACGGAAAATCAACCCGTACTCCGTAATTCGCACTTCATATCTTCACTCCTTTATATTTACCAGACCATTTTTAACTTCTAGTCTACTATCAGCAAATAACTCTATGCCTTCCAGAATAATCTCCTGTTCCGCTTTTTGCACTTTAGCTTTTAAAGAATCTACAGTTTCATTTTCTTCAACAGCAACTTCCTTTTGCAAAATAATCGGACCAGTGTCAGCTCCTTCATCAACAAAATGTAAAGTACAACCTGTTGTTTTAACGCCACTTTTTAAAACTTCTTCATGAACATTCTTGTCCATTCTCCCCGCAAAAGCTGGTAATAAAGAAGGATGAATATTCATTATCTGATTACGATATTGGTTAACAAACTCAGCTGACAAATAACGCATATAGCCAATTAATAAAATTAAATTGATTTCTTTAGCTTTTAAAACTTTCATTACTTCTCGATCAAATTCCTCTCTAGTCTTGTCCTGAGCTGAAATAAATAAAACTGGATATCCATCCTTTTTTGCCCGCTCTAAAATACCAGCATTCTTTTTGTTAGAAATAACGAGTTCCACTGGAATCTGATGATCTATTAAAGCTTGTAAGTCAGTTCCATTGGTAGAACCTAAAACGGCGATTTTTAAATCCTTCATACTTGTAAAATATTAAAAAAAGTTTTCTTGTATTTAAATAAAAAACTAAAATTAAAAATTAAAAATCTATTATCTTTCTGTTTCTTAATATTAAAAATATTAAATGTCACATTATCAATCGGTTTACCAATTAAAGTAAACTTTTCTAAACTACATAAATAAGTAATCATTGCTCTACAAACACCACTGTGACCGACAATAACTACTGTATTTTTACTATAATAATTTTTCAAAAAATCTTTCACAAATTCTTCTATCCTTCTAACAGCTTCAAACCAAGTTTCACCTTGAGGTGGTTTAAAATAATATTTCTTGCCTTGATCTGTGGTCTTACCTTTAATATTATAACCAGAGTCTGGAAATAATCTAGCAATTTCTCCCCTAGTTTTACCATCTAAAATGCCCCATGTTCTAGAACGCAACCTTTGATCAATAAAATTAGAAATTTTCTTAAGTTTAGCAATTTTCTCTGCTATTTTTAAACATCTAAGGGTATCACAACTAAAAATACTACCAATGGAATATTTTTTCAATTTATTAATAACTTTTTCTATCTGTTTTAAACCTCTTTCAGTAAAATCAGAATTACATAATTGACCTTGAATACGACCTTCTTTATTTAATTTTGTCTCACCGTGTCTAACAATGATTAATCTCATAATTTTGAAATTAATTATAATTATATGACAAGCATGGTATATAAATTTTTAAAAATCAATTATTCCTTAATTCCCTCATCATCTCTACTCTCTTCTCAATTAGTTCAGCCGTCCCAATATCTTTCCGAAAAAATACTGGGCCTTTTACTTTAACAATTTCCCTCTGCACAATTTTTTCAGCCTCGGCTAAAGTATCATCCTTAGCCACCATTCCTAAAGCTCGAGAACCTTTTAGGCATAATCCTTCTTCTGTCTGATCAAGAGAAGCATAATACAAACTAACTTTAGTTTGATCAACTTCTGAAATATCTATAATCTGATCTTTGACTGGATTAGTGGGATAACCTTCGGGCACGATATATTTACAAACTGTAGCTTTATTCTCAAATTCAACTTTTATTTGATCTAAGGTGCCATTAACAATGGCCTGACTAATCTCGGTTAAATCTGTTTGTAATAATGATAAAACATTCATAGCCTCAGGATCCCCAAAGCGAGCATTGTATTCAATTAATTTAACTCCATTTTTAGTAGCAATAAATCCACCATAAAGAATTCCTTTATAGCCAGGTAAACTAACTAAAACTTGCTCGTTAATTTTCTGAGCAGCTTGAATATCTTCTTCTTTCAAAAATGGTAAGCTGTGATTAGCACAAGAATAAGAACCCATGCCACCAGTATTTGGACCTTTATCATCTTCATGGGCTCGTTTATGATCCTGCACGGCTGGCATATATTGAGCATGTTCGCCATCACAAAAACTCATTAAACTAAACTCTTGGCCAATTAATTTTTCTTCTATTATAATGCTCTCTCCTTTAGCAATTAATTCTCGCATATATGGTAAAGCTTCGTCAAAATCTTGAAAATGATCTCCTTGAACTTGAACGCCTTTACCACCAGTTAAACCATCAGGTTTAATTACAAATTGCTCTAAAGTATCTATAAATTCTTTTAAGTTTTCTTCAGAATCGAAAACTTTAAATTTTGGATAAGCTAAAATATTATTTTCTACTAATAAATTTCTAGTAAAAGCCTTACTAGTCTCAATTTTAGCTAGATCTTTAAATGGACCAACACACTCAATGTCTAATGCTACTAATAAATCTACAATACCTTGAGCTAAAGGAGTTTCTGGACCAATCCAAGCTATATCTGGTTTGATCTGACTCACATATTCTAAAATTTCTTTATTGTCCTTTAAATTACCAACATGCATATCTTGGGCTAATTTTAAAATTCCGGGATTATGATTAGAAGCAAAAACAAATAATTCCGTCTCTGGATTATCTTTTAATCTGCGGGCAATAATATGTTCTCGCGCTCCACTTCCTATTAAGAGTATTTTCATATACTAATATTATTATAATTCTAATATACAAATTGATACTAACCTGCCTGCGCGTAGCTGAAGCTACGCTTCGGCGAAGGCAGGTTATACTAATACAATACGAATAAATATTTTAATTAATACAAACAATACTAACTATTGGTATAATATTCGTATTATTAATATACATTAGTATATTGGCATTATTATATTACTTAAATATTTTCAATTGCTCTTTTTGCTTTTTTCTAATTGCTAAACGCTCTTCTTCTAATTTCAATAATTCCTCTGGTGAAATATCTGTCGGGTATTTTCCGGAAAAACAAGCCGTACAATATTCCTTAACCTCTGGATTTCCTTCATGAACCGCCTCAATTAAATCATCTAACTCTTGATAAATTAAAAAATCAGCCCCCACTTCTTGCTGAATTTCTGCAATAGTCTCCTTATTATAAGCAATTAATTCCTGCCGGGTAGGCATATCAATCCCATATACACAAGGAAATTTAATTGGCGGAGAGCAAACCGCAAAATAAACCTTTCGAGCGCCAGCATCTTTTAATAATTTAACTATTTCTTTAGAAGTATTACCTCGCACAATACTATCATCTAATAATAAAACGTTCCGGTCCTTAATTTCCAATTCTACTGGCGACAATTTATACTTCACTGATTTTTTCCGCACTTCTTGGTTTTGCATAATAAAAGTCCGGCCAATAAAATGATTTTTGATTAAACCTTCCCGATATTTCACTCCTAAATCATAAGCCAAAGTTAAAGCCGCCGTATTAGAAGTACTCGGCGCCGGAATCACTACATCTATTTTTAATTTCTTTAATAAAGGCTTAAGTCGAGCCGCCAATTTATTACCCATGCGTAAACGAGATTTATAAACACTAATATTATCAATTAAAGCATCCGGTCGGGCAAAATAAACATATTCAAAAATACAAGGACAATGCGGTTTAGAAGTAATGATTTTTTGATGCATCTTTTGGTCAGCATCAATAAAAATACACTCCCCGGGCTGGACATCGCCTTGATATTTAAAATTAAGCATACTAAACATCACATTTTCCGAAGCAAAAATATATTCTTTTCCTCGTCGGCCCATTACTAAAGGCTTAATGCCCCGCGGATCCCGAAAAGCTACCATGCCCTTACCAGCAATAACAGCCACCACTGAATAACTACCTTGAACTCTTTGATGAACTTCGGCTACAGCTTTGAAAATTTGATTTTTAAAATCTTTTTCTTTTTGTTTAACTAAAGCACTAGCAAAAACATTTAAAATTATCTCCGCATCACAATCAGAATTAGTTTGGCGTAAATCTTTTTCAGCTAATTCTTTTTTGAGTTCAGAAAAATTAGTAATATTGCCATTATGCGCCACGGCAATTCCATAAGGAGAATTAACTAAAAACGGCTGAGCATCACCAGCCGTACCATCGCCCACGGTTGAATACCGCACATGTCCAATACCTATATTTCCTTTTAATCTAAAAAGGGATTGTTCATTAAAAACATTGCACACTAAACCCAAATCTTTGTGTAAATGAAAGCCTTCGTTATAAGTTATGATTCCAGCCGAATCCTGACCGCGATGCTGTAAAGCAATTAAAGAATCATATAATTCTAAACTGGCTCTAATTTCTTTTTTGCCAAATATTCCGACCACTCCACACATAGGGTTAGTTACAAGTTATAAAGTTTCAAGTTACAAGTACTTTTAACTTGCGACTTGCGACTTTCAACTATTTTATATATTTAATTAATTTTTCCGAAATACCATTATAATTAAATGGACTTAATTTTTTTAACTTATTTTTTTCCTCTTCTGGAATTTTTAAAGAATCTACAAAGTCCTGAATAATTTCTTGATTTAATTTTTTACCTCGAGTTAATTTCTTTAATTCTTCATAAGCTCCTTTATATCCTAATTTTCTTAAAACAGTTTGAATTGGTTCAGCTAAAACTTCCCAATTATTATTTAATTCATCTTTAATTTTTTCATTATTAACTTGCACCCGAGCTAAGCCTTTATTAATATTTTGTAAAGCTAAAAAGCTATAACCCAAGGCCAATCCTTGATTTCTTAAAACCGTAGAATCAGATAAATCTCTTTGCATTCGAGAGATTGTTAACTTATTAGCCATAAAATCAAAAATAGCTGTGCTCATTCCCAAATTACCTTCCGCGTTTTCAAATCTAATTGGATTTACTTTGTGAGGCATAGTTGATGAACCAACTTCACCCTTAACTACTTTTTGTTTGAAAATGCCTCTAGATATATAGAACCACATATCGCGCGAAAAATCTTTCAAAATATTATTTATTCGAATAACTTGCTGATAATTTTCCGCTAAGCTATCATGTGATTCAATTTGAATAGTCAAAGGATTTAATTCTAGTCCTAATGACTTCACAAATTTTTCACTAAATTTAAACCAATCAATTTTTGGATAAGCAACATAGTGTGCTGCCCAATTAGAAGTAGCTCCAGATAATTTTCCTAGCAAAGGACTAAATTTTAATTGTCTATTTAAACGATAAACAAAAACAGCCATTTCTTTTCCTAGTGTTGTAGGAGTAGCTGGCTGTCCATGAGTCATACTTAAAATAGTTTGATCTTTATATTTTTGAGCTAGTTTTTTCAATTCTTTAACAACTTTATTTAATTCTGGTAGATAAACCTTTTCTAAAGCATCTTTAAACATTAAAGAGTAGGCTAAATTATTTATATCTTCAGAAGTTAAAGCAAAGTGTACTAACTCTAAAATATTATCTTTAAATTTTAATTTTTTTAACTCTTCCTTCAAATAATACTCTACTGCTTTAACATCATGATTTATAATAGTTTCAATTTTTTTAACTTTAACTGAATCTATTTTAATCTTGGAAATTTTATTTAATTCTGAAACACTAGCTTTCTTTAATAATTTTAATAAAGCTATTAAATATTTCTTTTCTACCTCTGCTCGATATGTAATCAAAGCGCTCTCAGAAAAATACTCTTGAAAAATCTCCAAGTTTTTTTGATAACGTCCATCCAAAGGACAAATATTGTTTAATGAATCCATGTAGTTATAAGTTTAAAATTCTCTGCACGGCTAAAGCGACATTTCCTGGGTCAATTACAGTCATTACTGGCACCTTAGAAGGCATTTGAAGAGTAGAATGAATGTTTATTAGATAATCATGCTTATCTTTGAATGGTGGGCAAGCTAAGACTGGTTGCTTAGCGCTGGCTGCTACAAATCCTGACAGAGCATTACTTCTTCCTGCAACTGTAATATAACATAATTTATCATCTGATTCATTATTTTTTTCCACAATTTCTAAAACTTCTTTTGGTTGTTTATGAGCAGAAGCTACATGTTCTTCAAATTCAATGTTTAACTCTTTTAATTTACTGGTAATTTTTTGAACAAAATCTTTATCAGATTCTGATCCCATGATGATTATTGCTTTTGGCATATATTTGTTTGTAATTATTTATATCAATTTACAATTTTAAATTATCAATTTTCATTTAAAATTCAATACTTCAATTTTCAATTTCTATCAATAAACAAACGTTTCCTGCAATGAATAAAGTTAGTAAGACATTGATAATTAATAAATTGGTTATTAAATTAAAATTTTAAATTGGTAATTGAAAATTCTTTAATCTATATATTTTTTAAACTATTTTTAATTCTCTCCTCAATATTCCCTTCAGGAAACTGAAATTCTTCTCCAGTAATCATTTCATATAATTGAATATATCTTTTGGAAAGCTCAATTACTAATTCATCTGGTGCCGGAGGTAATTCTGCGTCATTATAAGGATCACAATTTTCTTTAAACCATAATCTTAAAAACTCTTTATCTATATTATCCGGCTCTTTTTTTTCAGTGATATTTTGTTCATAAGTATCAGCTAACCAATAACGAGAAGAATCGGGAGTATGAATTTCATCTATTAACATTATATTACCTTCAGTGTCTTTTCCAAATTCATATTTAGTATCTACTAAAATTAAACCGTGCTCCTTGGCAATTTCTTGCCCCCAAGAAAATATTTCTAAAGCTTTACTGGAAATATATTTCCATTCTTCTCTAGTGGCAAAACTTTCTTTAATAATATCTTCACCACTAATATTTCGGTCATGTTCTTCAAATTTAGTACTCGGAGTAACAATATTCTTCTCAAACTTTTTGTTTTTTACCATTCCGTCTGGCAAAAGATTGCCACATAATTTTCGAACTCCTTTTTCATAATTAGTCCAAGCGGAAGTTGAAGTAGAGCCAGTTAAATAACCTCGAACAATTACTTCAAAAGGAAATACTTGGCATTTTTTTTGAATTACTACATTAGGGTCAGGCATTGAAACAACTGAATTAGGAATAATGTCCTTAGTTTTTTCAAACCACCAAGCAGATGTTTGATTTAAAACTTGTCCTTTAAAAGGAATAGCAGCTAAAATTCTATCAAAAGCACTCTGTCTATCAGTAGTAATTAAAATAATTGAATTATCTTTAAAGTAAGTATCCCTAACTTTACCAATTTTCTTTTCTCCTAATTCAGGAATATTAATCTCAGTTAAAGTATTTTTTAAATTGTTTTTTATTATTTCTTTATCCATAATACATTATACATATTTAAAATAGTCTTGCGAAAAAGAATTATAAAAAATATTTGTAGCTAAAATTTTCTCTAGATCTTCTTCCTTACATTTAATTTGCCACAAAATTCCTTTTTTAATATCTTCTATATTATCAAATCCTAATTTATCTTTTAAAGTAATTAATTTACCTTTACCCTCATCATTACCCTTATACATTACTAGCAAATTATAATAGTCCTCTTCTAATTTATTAACTACTAGTTCTTTATTAGTATTTAATAACTCTCCGGATTTAATTAAAGCTTCTAAATCTAAATCATCTGCTTTAATTTCCCAATAAACTTTCTTTTTGATTTCTACATTTTCAAATCCAGATTGTTTTAAAGCATTTTCTACAGTAACAGCCTCATTATCAGTAATAATAAGGTCTACAAATAATTCAACAGAGTCTTTTTGTTTACTATATTTTTTTGGTTTTTCTTTTTCCTTAAAATATTCTAACTTGTAACTTGCTTGCCCCCCGAAGCTTGAGCGAAAGGGGGTAACTTGCAACTTTGAACTATCCTCAATATATTTCTTCATTGAATCAAAAATAAACCGTCCTTCCGCTACTCTTTCAGGATGAGGCATAAGCGCTAAAACATTTCCTTCCTTATTACAAATTCCAGCGATATTATCAATAGTGCCATTGGGATTTATTTGATACTCATTTTTAATATTTCCGTCCTGATCACAATAGCGAAAAACTATTTGATTATTCTTCTTTAATTCTTCTAATAATTCTAGTTCTAAAACAAACCTTCCTTCTCCATGAGCAATTGGTAATCTAAAATAATGGTCAGCATCAGTTTTTAAATTAAAAGCACAACGATTGCTAGCTTGATTTTTAATATAAATTTGTTCATTATAATATCCTGTATCAATAATTTTTCCATCTTTAGCTCTAGTATTTAAAGCTAGGGCTCCTCCCAAAGCATTATTTTCTAAACCAGGAACCAAACCAGTTTCCATTAAAATTTGGCAACCATTACAAATCCCAATAATTGGTTTACCCTTTTCAGCCTCTGCTCTAATTTTCTTCATAATCGGATCTAAGGAAGCAATTATTCCAGCTCGAGACCTATCCTCATAGGAAAAACCACCCGCCACGACATAGCCATCATAATCTTTTAATTCTTCGGCATTTTGATTCCAGCGAAAAAACTCTCCTTGCATTCCAGAGTTATTTACAGCTCGTCGAGCTTCATATTCACAATTAGTTCCAGGAAACTGTAAGATTGCTATTTTATACATAATATAAATCAATTATTAATTTTAAATTTGAAATTTTCATTTAATTTACAATTATTCAATGATCAATTCACAATTCTTATCTAACAGATGTCTTCAATTTTAAATTGATTATTGGTTATTAAATTTAAATTGGTAATTGAAAATTGGTAATTCTAAACTATCTTAACCGCTTTTTTACCTTCTATAACGCGACCCATCTCGTAAACCGGAAGCTTATCGTCGGAAATAAGAACCAACCCTATTCCCATATTAAATGTTCGATACATATCCATTTCAGGTACATTAACTTTTTTTTGAATTATTTTAAAAATTGGTAGAATTGGCCAAGTTCCTTTTTTAATTTCGACATCTACTCCTGCTGGTAAAATTCGTGGAATATTATCCAAAAATCCACCACCAGTTATATGAGCGATTCCTTTAATATTATATTTTTTAATTAATTCTTTAACTTCTTTTAAATAATTTTTATGTGGTTGTAATAATTGATCTACTATTTCCATATTAGAATTAGCAATTTCTGTTTCTAAAACTTTTCGAGCTAAAGAATAGCCATTGGTATGTAAACCTATTGAAGCTAAACCATATACTTTATCACCTACTTTAATATTTTCACCGGTAATTTCTTCATCCTTTTTCATAATTCCCATAATTGCTCCGGCTAAATCATATTCTCCTTCTTTGTAAACTCCAGGCATTTCAGCTGTTTCTCCGCCAACTAAAGCAATATCATTTTCCTGACACTCTTTAACAATACCAGTAACTATTTTTTCAACCACTTTGGGATCAATCTTAGCACCCGCAATATAATCCATAAAAGTTTTGGGAGTTGCTCCCTGGCACATAATATCTGAGCAAGAATGACTAACAATGTCCCGACCCATAGTCTCCCAGCGATCAAATTGAGCGGCTAACTTCATTTTAGTTCCGACTCCATCAATACTTTGGACAAAAATCGTATCTTCATATTCAAACATTCCTCCAAAGCCACCAACTTTGGGAATCATTTTTTTAATTCTTCTGACCACTTCCAGACCAGCATCAATATCTACCCCCGCATCTTTATAAGTAATTGTCATAACTTTGCTCTTAAAGCATTTGACCAAGCATCATGCATTTGATCAACTGCTAAATTAATAATCTCCCGAAGGTCCTGAGCAGAGCCCTTGAGCGAAGTCGAAAGGGCGGAGCCGAAGGATTCGCTTTTATCTTTAATCTGTAATTTATAGCTCTCATTTGTCTTTCCTAGAGAGTAAAGCTCTACTCCTCTATTTTTAAATACTTCTTTTAATTTTTCATCTTGTTCCGGAGCAACTTCAATTACAAAGCCACCAGTTTCAGAAAATAATTTTTGAATTGCATTTAAATCAAGTTCAGTAGTATTTTCTAAATCTATTTCTAAACCAAGTTTATTTTTACTATTAATAATCATTTCTGCTAAAGTTACAGCCAAGCCACCTTCGGAAATATCATGAGCCGCTAAAACCAAACCTTGTTCTATACAATCAGTTAAGGCATAAATTTCTCTTTCTACTTCTGCAAAATCTGGTTGAGGAACATTAGCCCCTAATTCCCCGTGGAGATGATAAAATTCAGAAGCACCTAGTTCATTTTTTCGGGAACCAATTAAATAAATATTAGAATCTGCTTTTTTAATATCCATGGTAATCGCTTGTTCATAATCATCTAGTTTTCCTAAACAAATAATTACGGTCGAAGGATCAATGGCCTGATTTTTAGATTGATTATAAAAACTAACATTTCCAGAAACAAAAGGAGTAGCTGAATCGGGATAGGTTTTCAAATGAATATTTTTAGCAGCATCAGCAACTCCGCGTACTCCTTCGGCAAATTGCCACATTTGCTCTGGTTTTTCTGGATTACCATAATTTAAACAATCAGTTAATCCCCAAGGAATAGCCCCTACTGCCGCTACATTCCGCATCGCTTCAACCACTGCATTAGCTCCCTGCCAATAAGGAGATATTTCTCCATAACGAGGATTGCCATCCATAGAAAAAGCAATTCCTACCTTAATATTCTCGTCAATTAATGGCTTCATTACTCCAGCATCTGCCTCACCAGATTCAATGTGAGTTATGCCTTGAATTTGCTTATCATATTTTTCATAAACTGATTTTCGACTAGCAATATTTTCTGATTTTAATAAACTGATCAATTCTTGATTATAGTTTTCTACTTTAATATCTGGCTCAATTAAATTATATTTAATTTCTTGTACTGGTCGATCATATTTCAATCCTTCAGTTACATCATTGGGCTTAGCATCTAAAATCATTTCTCCTTGATACTTAACTTGATAATTTCCCTTTTGAATCTTACCAATTACTGAAGCTTTCACTCCTCGAGAAACTTCTGGCAAGGCCCATTTTTCATTATAATGTTTTAAAATTAACTCTGTAACTTCATCATCGGCTACCCACATAAATCTTTCCTGAGTTTCCGCACAAAGCATAACATAGGGCTCTAAATTGTCCATACCAATATGAACTTTATCTAAATCAATTAAGGCTCCATAACCAGCATGATCAGCAATTTCTACTGTCGAGCATAAAATTCCTCCCGCACCTAAATCTTTAAAACCAATTTTGTCTAATAAATTCTTTTCTTTTAAAATTTTAAATAAATCATAAGTAGATTCTAATAAATGTCTCTTTAAAAAAGCATTCGGTTCCTGGACTGCTCCCTTGTTTGATTCTTTGTCTTTTTCATCCAATTCAAAACTAGCAAAACTAGCCCCGCCAAATCCACTATTATCTGTTGGCTTACCTAAAAGAATATAATTATAGCCCTCGGAGTTTTCCGGAGCAAAGGAATGAATAATTTCATCTTCTTTAATAATTCCCATGGCTCCAACATTTACTAAACAATTATCATTATAAGATTTATTATAATAAAGGTCGCCAGCAATATTAGCTACTCCGATTGGGTTTCCATAACCACAAATTCCCGAAACTACTCCAGAGTGAATCCACTGAGAATGATTTCTTTTAATGTCTCCAAATCTTAAACCATCTAAAACCGCAATTACTTTGGCTCCCATACAGAGGACATCTCGGACAATACCACCAATTCCCGTAGCTGCTCCTTCATAAGGAACCACTTGGGAGGGATGGTTATGAGATTCATGGGCCATTACTACTCCCCAACCTTTAGCTATTCTAATAATGCCAGCATCTTCTTTGGGACCTAAAATTACATTGGGGGCATCAGTTGGTAAAAGTTTTAAATAATCTCGACTACTCTTATATGAACAATGTTCACTGCCCTCAATTCCAAAAGCAACCAGCTCAGTTAAGGTTGGTTCCCTTTTTAAAATTTCGTCTCGCAGTTTTATCGCTTCATCTAAAGTTAAAGCAATCTTATATTTATCTAAATTTTCTTGAGTAACCTTCATACTTAATTATTATTTATTTAAAAAGTTGAATTCCCTACAAACTATTAACTACTCACTACTAACTAAATTAATCGTCATTTTTCTTTCTGGCCCAAAAGAAATTAATTCAATTGGCACTCCTACTGTTGATTCTATTTTATCTAAATACTTTTTCATATTCTCTGGCAAAGCATCATAACCTTGCTCCACAATTCTTTCTAGTTCCTCTCGAGATAAATCATTCCAACCGTCCATGTACTCATAAACTGGTTCGCATTTGTTAAATACTCCTAAATCAGCTGGTACTTCTTCTAAATATATATTTTGGTATTTATATTTTACACAAATTGGAATCTTTTTAATACCCCCTAAAATATCTAATTTAGTAATTGCTAAAGAAGTCATTCCACAAACTCGTACTGAATATTTTAACTGTACTAAATCTAACCAACCACATCTTCGTGGTCGGCCAGTAGTAGTGCCATATTCCACACCTCTTTCCCGTAAATCATCGCCAGCTTTGGTTAAATCTTCACTAGGCACTGGACCATTTCCCACTCGTGATAAATAAGCTTTTACTATTCCCACTATTTTATCTATTTTATTAGGGCCTATTCCCGCACCGGTACAAGCTCCCCCAGCCACAGTATTAGAAGAAGTTCCATGCGGATAAACTCCATGATCTATTCCTAAAGAAACCCCCTGAGCTCCCTCAAATAAAATTTTCTGACCTCGATCAATGGCCTGATTTAATTCTAAAGAAACATCACCCACATATTGTCTTAACTGTTCAGCATATTCTGAATAATCTTTAAAAATTTGTTCTTGATCTAATGCTTGCGGATCAATATTATATACTTTAGTTAAAATATCATAATTATATTTAAAAGCCTGAGCAAATTTTTCTTTAAAAATTTTGGGATTCATTAAATCAGCTACTCTAATACCTAAACGATTAATTTTATCAGAGTAACAAGGGCCAATTCCTCTCTTAGTGGAACCAGAAGCTAATTCTTTTTTAGCTTTATCAATTATGCCATCCATTAAAATATGATAGGGAAAAATAATATGAGCCCGATCGCTCAAAATTAAATTAACTTCTTTGCCCCTTTTTTTTAATTCTGCTAATTCTTTTAAAAGTACTTTCGGATTAACCACCAAGCCATTACCAATCACAATTTTTTTATCTTTATAAAGTACACCCGAGGGAAGTAAATGTAATTTAAATATCTCATCATCAACTTTAATAGTATGCCCCGCATTATTTCCACCCTGAAACCGCACTATATAATCAACCTGACGAGCAAAATAATCTGTAATTTTACCCTTACCTTCGTCTCCCCATTGAGCTCCCACAATCACAATTGTCTGCCAATCCTTATTTTTAGTATTCATTTTTCTAATCTTTAATCTTAAATCTTTAATCTATTTTCTAGCACATTTTATTGTATTTTCTATTAATTTAGCTACTGTTAACGGTCCTACTCCACCTGGAGTTGGAGTAATCAAACTTGCCTTTTCTTTCACTTCATCAAAATTAACATCTCCATACATTTTTCCATCTACAAAACAAACTCCAGCATCAATTACTACAGCGCCTTTTTTAATCATGTCCCCCGTAATTAAATTGTGTTTACCTACTCCCGAAATTATAATATCCGCTTTTTTAGTAAACTCTGCTGGATTTTTAGTAGCACTATTACAAGTTATTACTGTTGCTTTCATATGAAATAATAAATTAGCCAAAGGTCGACCAATCAAAGTTCCCATGCCCATTAAAACTACATCTTTTCCTTTTAACTCAACGCCATGATGTTTTAAAATTTCTAAAATTGCTCCCGGAGTTGGTGGCTCAATGCAATAATTACCTACAACTAATTTTCCTAAATTAATCTCTGTTAAACAATCAACATCGATTTCTGGATTGATATGCTTAATAACCCGACCAGTATGAATATGTTTTGGTAAGGGCAATTGCACAATTAATCCTGTTAAATTCTCATTTTCTTGCGTTTCTTTAATTTCTTTTATTAATTCTTCTTCAGTAATACCTTCTTCATACTTTTTTAATAAAAAATCTACCCCAATTTGTTTACAGGCTTCACCTTTTTTTTCAACATAAGTATGAGAGGGCCGATCATTGCCAATTAAAAAAACCCCTAATTTGGGGCTAATACCTTGCTGCTTTAAAACACTAACTTCGCCTTGAAGTCTAGTAAATATTTTCTCAGCAATTTTTTTTCCATCTACTATCATTGCTCTAAAATTATTATTTAAATCTGTTTATAAGTCGTAAACCCAGCACTTTAACACTAGGTGCCTAGGTAAACCGACTAAATTATAGCATAAAGAATAAGATTTACAAATTTTCTCCATTACTTATTTACTATTATGTTATAATAAATATATGTTAAAAATTAAACTATCAATATTAACCATTCTTCTATCAAGCCCTTTCTTTATTCTGGCTCAAAAAAACTATACTGGAGAATTAGTTAGCCCAGAAAATTCTTCGGCAGTTTATTATATCTCCAAAGATAATCAAAAATACTCTTTTCCTCATGAAAAAATTTATTTTTCTTGGTTTAATGATTTTACTTATTTAAAAAACATCTCCGAGGAAGAAATAGAACAATATGAATATGCCGGAGAAATAAAATTGTGCCCCCAAACTTATGAAAATTTGGACTATATTTTACCAGACCAAACATTAGTTAAACAAAAAAATAGTCCCGGTTATTTTTATATAGAAAGTGGAGAAAAAAGGGTCTTTACTAATATGGAAATTTTAACTGCAAATGGATTTAATCCAGAAAATGCTATTGAAACCGATATTTCAACTTACCCCTGGGGACAAACTATCAATAGTATAGAAAAAAATTTATTAGATTCTTCAATATTTACCACCCCCTTAATTAAAAACCAAGACGTGGACAAAGATGGCTTATCCGATTATGACGAGTCCTATCTCTATTATACTGACCTAAATAATCCTGACACTGATGTTGATGGCTTTGATGATGGCCAAGAAATTCAAAATAATAATTCTCCCCACCAGGCCAATAAAAAACTAATTCAAGTTGACAGCGATCAAGATTATTTAAATGATTTTTTTGAATTAAAAATAGGTACTAATTTAATGAATCCTGACTCTGATGGTGACTTATATTTGGACGGTACCGAGGTTGCCGCCAGTTATAATCCTTTAAATGCCAATCCTGGTGCTAAATCTGAAAAGTTAATTAGCATTAATTTAACAGAACAAAAATTAAAATATTATTTTGATGATAAATTAATTGATAGCTTTCTTATTTCTAGCGGTGTAAAAGGAATGAATACTCCTGTTGGCGAATTTGAAATTCTTGGAAAAGAAGATATAAAAAGATATGGTGGGCCTGGATATGATTTTGATTATCCAGATACTAAATGGAATCTTCATTTTCATACCGGCCAATATCGTTTTTATATTCATGGCGCCTACTGGCATAATAATTTTGGTCAGCCCATGAGCCACGGCTGTATTAATGTTTCCTATGATAATATGGAATATCTTTATTGGTGGGCCAATATTGGCACTGGGGTCATAATTGAATAAACAAATTTTCAATTTTCAATTTAAATTTAATTTTTAATATTTCAATTTACAGTAAGTAATTTGAAATTAGTTATTATATTAGAAATTCGAAATTTGAAAATCGTTAACTAATTTCTATTTTCTAATTTCAATACTATTTTCGATTTTCGACTTTACCCTGAACCGATAACTGGTTCAGGGTGAACAACTTTCAAATTGATATATTGATTATTAACCCTGTTAAATTATCACTTTATGATATTATTTAATAGGGTGAAATGAAAATTTTAAATTGGTAATTGTAAATTGAGCAAGTTTAAAATGAAAAATAATAATAATTTTGAAATTATCCGTTCAAAACGTAAAACTCTGGCTTTAGAAATTGATTCTCAAGCCAACTTAATTATTCGAGCACCAAGATTAATGCCTCTTTTTTTAATTAAAAAATTTATCCAGAAAAAACAAAATTGGATTACTAAAAAACAAAAATTAATCCAAACTAGAAATTTAGAAATCAAATCTTTGCCATCTAAAAGACAAATTTCTAAAAACCAGGCCGAGCAAATTTTAAAACCTCGTGTCCAACATTATGCTGCTATTTTAAAACTTAAATATCAAAAAATTAAAATTACCTCTGCCCAAAAACGCTGGGGCTCTTGCAGTGTTCAAAATAATTTAAACTTCCCTTTGCGTTTGGCCTTAGCACCAAATGAAATAATTAATTATGTTGTTGTGCATGAACTCTGCCATATTAAATATAAAAATCACTCACAAAATTTTTGGAATGAAGTTGCCCAGATTATGCCTGATTATAAAAAACACAGGAAGTGGCTTAAAAATAAAGGATATTTGTTAAAATAGATAAAATAAATTATAATTCACTCATAATTAAATAACAAACGCGATCTAATATGTCATTAGTATTAATATTAGTATTATTAGTACCATTGGTATATTGGCATCGAGTATTAGTATCATGAAAATAAGAGAATCTTTAACTTTTGATGATGTTTTATTAATTCCTCAAAAATCTTTTAATCCGCCAGAAAAAGTAAATACTAGGACTGAATTAACTTCTAAGATTAAATTGGAAATTCCTTTAATTTCTGCAGCTATGGATACTGTTACTGAATCCCAAATGGCTATTGTTCTAGCTCAAGCTGGCGGATTAGGCATTATTCATAAAAACATGACCATTGACCAACAAGTAGCAGAGGTTAAAAAAGTTAAGAAGCTAAATTTATTATGTGGAGCTGCTACTTCTGTCGGTGAAAAATCTATTCTCAGAGCCAAGGCCTTAGCTAAAGCTGGCGCAGATTTAATTGTTATTGATGTTGCTCACGGTCATTATTTTAAAGTAGCAGAGACTATCAAAATTTTAAAAAAGAAAATAGGAAAAAAATGTGTTTTAGTTGGTGGCAATATAGCTACTGCTCAAGCAACTTTAGACTTAATTAAAGCTGGGGCTGATGTTGTCAAAGTTGGAGTTGGACCAGGATCAATTTGTACTACTAGAATTATAGCTGGAATTGGAGTTCCTCAATTAACTGCTGTCATGGATGCTGTTCAAGCTGCTCAGAAAACTAAAACTCCAATTATTGCTGATGGTGGCATTAGATATTCTGGAGACGTTGTTAAAGCTCTAGCAATTGGTGCTTCAGCCGTAATGATGGGTGGACTTTTAGCTGGCACAGATGAGTCACCTGGTAAAATAATAAAAGTAAATGGAGAAAAAATGAAAATTTATCGTGGCATGGGATCAATTGATGCTATGAAAATGGGTTCTAGAGATAGATATTTACAAGCTGATAAAAAATCTGATAATGAAATGATTGCTGAGGGAGTGGTTTCTTATGTTAACTATAAAGGATCAGTAGATAAAATAATCTATCAACTAATTGGTGGACTAAAACAAGGTCTGGGTTATTGTGGTGCTAAAGATATTAAAGAGTTAGCCCAAAAAGCTGAATTTATTAAAATTTCTAATGCTGGCCTTCGGGAAAGTCATCCTCATAATCTCCAATCAATTAAAAAAGCCCCCAACTATCGGGGCGACTTCCTATAAAGCAATATTTTTAAATAAAAAGTGCTCTCACCAAAAAGATACATTATAAAATCAGAGGAGATCCTCCGTAGTCCTAAGTTTAACGAAGGACAAAAGGGGACAGAGGGGATTTTCTATAAAATCCTCTTACTTTATCCCCTGTCACCATCCATACTTTATTCACATTAGTTAATGCTTCATTATTAAAAAATCTAATAATAACCGAGGAACTAAAATATTTAGTTCTTTTTTATTTACAACCTATTGACAAATTTCCTCCTAAGTTGTAAGCTATCTTATTAAAAATAAATCCCTCACCTTTTTGAAAAAGGGTGAGTGGATAAAAAATATGTGGAGGTATAATGAATAACACATTGCCAGTATCAACAGCGAAAAAATTAATGGCGGAAATGGATATTTCTTTAGAGGAAAAAATTGCAATAGCAATAGAAGTTAAGGACAATAGTGTCTATAAAAAAATAATAGAGCTCATTCAACTCGACAAGCTTAATACTAAAAAGCTTATTGAATTAGGAAATCAATTTGAAAATACTTATTGTTGGTGTATGATTTTTAAAACTAGAAAAATACCACATGAATTCATGCTAAAAATATGTGTAGAATATCGGAAAAAGAAAATAAGCACAAACGGCATGTTCGAAGCTGCCATTGAAACAAAACTTGTACCGAAGAAAAAAATGATAAAAATTATAAAAGACACCGCACTGACTACCGTCGCTAAAATTGCCATAAAAACAGAGCTTTTTATGAGACACGAATTATTGGAAATTAGTAGATTTATACACGACGATACAGTAGTCGCGCTAATAAATCAAAGAATATAAGATTTTTAAAAGCCACTAAAATTCGTGGCTTTTTTATTTTTCTAAAAAATTTTAAATTACTTATATCTTAAAGCATAAAAGCCATAATATAACCTCCCCCTATCCCCTCCTTGGTCTCGCCCCGTATAAAGCGAAGTTTTTGTACGGGGTAAGGAGGGGTCCTAACCATTCTCCCCCTCCTCCCCTTAATAAGGGGAGGTGTCCCGAGCTTGTCGAGGGACGGAGGGGTAAGGGGAGATTAAGAGGGGTTATCTACCAAACATTCTCCCCTTACCACCCCTTTTCTTCCCCTCCTCAGTCTCGCCCCGTATAAAGCGAAGCTTTTGTACGGGGTGAAGGAGGGGAGGCAGGGGAGGTGATGTTTATACTTAATTAAAACAAAAAGCCGTTTGAAACGGCCCCATGTCTTTAACATAACACTAAAAAAATAGATGTCAACTTAAATAATAATTAAATCTGCTTATTATAAAAAATCCCATCAAAAATTGATGGGATTTTTAAAATCTAAATAAATTTATATTATTCTATATCAGTACCCCTAGTATAATCCATGAAAAATGCTGTTGATAAATCATGAACTAGAGAAGCCCAGTTATCACCATATAATTCTACGGCTTTTTCTTCTGTTTTAATCCATTGAATCAAACCATTTTCTCCTACCATATAAACTTTGGGAAAGGCCTGCATTTTAAATAAAGAACCTGAACTATAAGGAACATTTACTCCTAAAGTATAAGTATTTAATTCTTCTTCAGATATTGTTTCTACAAATGAGAAATCATCACCAAAATAAGATTCCCAAATAGATTGATTTGGATAAGTATGTAAAACATCACTACTATCTAGAAAATAAACAGCTGTAATACTTTCTTTTTTAACCCATCTGCCTAAAGTCCAAAAAGAATCTTCTATAATTAAGCCCTCTTCAGTATCTATTGTTCCTGGAAGACCAGCAATCTGAAAAACAGCAAATCTAGTTAAATGGTCAACATCAAAGTTAACTTTATTATTAACAAAATCAAATTCAACTCCAGCAATTGATACCCATTGATCTAAGGTTCTATCAAAATAATAAACACCTAAATCTGAAATATCAGCCAGGTCAGGAATGGTCAATGTTATGCTTAAATCACTGGCAAAATCAGTTACAGATTGATTACTAGAATCTTTAGCATTAATATTAAAAACTGTATTTCCAATTAAGAAAGCACCCATATTATCTGTTGGTGTTAAACCGCCTGCTAAACTACCCTGAGCTACTGAAAAAGTTGTAGTTCTAGTAAGGGCTCCTTTTGGTATTTCTACTTTTGCTACTGAACTATCACTAAAGGTTTGAGTTAAAGTTCCGTCTTGAGTACTTAAAACGCTTAAAGGAACATTAGAACCGCTTACTGAAGTAGGAGTAGCTGGAGTACCGCCTCCTCCGCCTCCGCCTCCGCCAGAAGCATTACACTCACTACCACTTAAAGTATAGCCAGAATTACAAGTAATCGCACAGGTAGGATAAGCAGACACTGTACCGTTAGTCACGCTACTAGTCGTGCAAGTTAAAGTATAAGTATCAGTAGAAACTGGACCAGAAGAACTATCAGCATAACAAGCAATACTTTTTATGGTATCAGTTAAGGTTACCGAGATGGCTGAACTATAAACACTACCTGTCGTACAAGCAACAGAACTAGAACAAGCTGGTGTAGTATCATTGGTGGTATAACAAATAGCTGTTGAACCAGCGGCAGTTAAAGTGACTGTTTGAGTAGCATGATATGTACCAGCCACTGGTGAAGCAGTTGGTGCTGATATTACTACTCCTTCCATGCCAGTTACTAAACCTGGATTGAGCTCCCCTCCAGCTTCTGATGCATGAGCTAAAGAGCATAATCCAAAAATTAAAATCATTGAAAAAGAAATTACAAATATTTTTTTTGTCATATTTTTTTACTTTTATTTAATAAATTTAATAATAATTAACTTAGCTGGAGGAAGAAGAAATCTCTTCCTCCTCCTATAAATCAACTATTTTACTATAATATTTTAACCTGCAAAATGATCTTATTCTGCTGGAGCAGTTGATTTTACTCCATAAGAAGTAGAATAAGAACCGCCTGATGAGTCGGCTGGAATCTGCATTTCTACAGTTACTTCAATTTGTATTCCTGCTGTTGTGGCAGATAAATCCTCCCCAGCGTCTATTGTCATATCGGCACTATAAGTACCAGTAGCTGCAATTTCAATCGCACTATCTGAATCTACAGCATCACCGACTTCAGCTTGAGCTGAATAAAATCTCATATTATCAGCTACTAATATGCTGTTATCTCCACTTGTCCAATTATCAAACTTCATCTCAAATAAAGTTTCGGTAGTTGGTACGGTAACATAAAATGTCCATGACCAACCATCAGCAGTTGTAGCAACACCATCTGGCCATCCTTCTCCAGCAGCAGCATAACTTTCTATAGAATAAATATCAGTTACAGCTAAACTACCGCCTCCTAAAGCTATTGTAGTAAAATTACTGGCTGTAGTTGAGCCATACTCCGCTTCCAAAGCGTTGCCAGCTACATCAGTAACTCCTGTTCCGACATAAATCCAATAAGCCGTATCATTACTTAAAGTAGAACCATGAACTAGAACGGCTCTTTTATTTCCATTGCCTATCATAATATTAGCATCAATTGGACTTGAACAATCTGCGTCAGAAACCAAACAAAGTTTAATGGTGGTGGTGGTTAATGTTGTCGTATCCATTGCTTCTGAAAAGTCAACATAAGGATCCACTGTAATAGCTACATTTTCAGCATCATTTGCAGGATATTGCGGAGTAGTTACGTCAAGTGTTGGAGGTGTTACGTCACCGCCTTGGGAAACTGTAATACTGAGCGAGGTACCAGTGATAGTAGCATCACTATTTTGAGAAGTAATTGTTTTTCCACTCTCTACTGTCTGAAATTTAACCGCGCTAGTAAATGTATAAGTGCCACCAGCAACAACAGTACCAATTGGATTATACCAAATAGGCGCAGTAGCATTTGTAGTTAAGAAAACAAAACCAGTAAAGGCAGTAGCTTCATTAGCTCCATCAGCCGTATTACCAAACTCATCTTTAGCAGTTACCGTCACATCTAAGGTTGTACTAGTATCAGGTGTTAAAGTTGAAGGAGTAACTGTAAAACTGTCAGCTGACGCATGTTTAACTGTTACACTAGCTGAATCACCAGTCAAACTTGCATCTGTTACTGTAATAGCTCCTAAAACTTCAGCAAGGACTAATTTAAAGGTTGTTAAATCAGCAACTCCACTTGAGAAAGTATTAATAACCGTAGCTGAATCAGGAATGGTTGGAGCAGTACTATCTGGCGCAACATGAGAAACTAAAGCAGTTACTGAAGAATCTAAGAATGAAAAAGTTAAATCAGTTGGGTCATAACCAGTATCAGTAATATCTTCGGCATCAGCTGCAGTCAAAGTTAAGGTATCGGCTACACCAGCTGTTGGAGTATAAGTGGATAAAGTAACTAAAAATTTTGTTGCTACTACATTAGCTGTTACTGAACCAGAAACTCCTTCAGTAAGATCAGTTCCAGCATCATTAGCAGATAAGGTAAAGGCTTCTTGGTCAGCTGTAGCTGTATAACCAATACCAGCAGTAGTTAAGCTACCTGAAGTCATACCCTGCGCAGGTGTGCCAACTAAACTACCATCACCTGTTTTAACAGCTATAGTAATGGTATCAGCAAAGCCCGAATCAAGTATGTTATCGGCATTTTGAGCTTGGATTATCCCTTGGGTATCACAAACTGCGGTTGATGTACAGCTTGCTGGGTTTTGGGTCCAGATAAGTTTGGTTGCTACTACATCAGAAGTAACATCACCGGAACTTACAGCAGTGAGGTCAGTACCGGTCTCGGCGTCATCATCAGCTTCAAGTTGAAAAGTTTGTTGATCAACAGTAGCAGTATAAATTACACCATTGCCAATAAAGTCAGCTACTCCAGACACAGCACCTTCCGTTAGAGTGCCAGAAAGAGTGCCTAAATCGTTTTCAGAAAGAGTAATGGTTTCAGTAAAATTAGTATCAGTATTACCCCAGTCATCTTTAGCGGTTACTATTGGCTGAGTAGTCAGAGCAATACCACTAACTGAACCAGCTGGTTCAGTAGTAAATTCTATAACAAGAGCTGTATCTGGATTAACATTAAAAGCAGTAGCTTGTTTTGTAGTTAATGATTCATGAGCTGCTGAAATCTGGATAGCATTTTCTGCTTTGTAAAGAGTAACTTGTTCAGCTGCTGTTCCAGTATCAAAAGTAATAATACCGCTTGCCCAATCAGACAGAGCAGCATCAGGATAATCAGGAGCTGTTGTATCTGGAGCATTGCTAGGAGCTGCTGTTCCAGCAGCAATAGTAACTGTTCCAGTATTATAATCAGTATCTACATTATCATAAGCATCTAAAGCAGAGACATAGAAAGTGCTAAAAGCTGTACCAGCTGTTTGAGCGCCAAACGCAGTCTCAGCTCCAGCATTATCAGTAAATTCTAAAATACTTGCTCCGGCATCATTAATAGTAAAGGTATTTGAAGTTTTATCAGTTAAAGCACCATCATCGGCTTTAATCTCTCGGACTGTTTCAGATTTAAACAGTTTGACCCATTTAGCGCTAGCTGTGCTGTCAAAGTAAGCAATACCGCTAGCATAAGCTATTGCAGCATCAGGATAATCAGGAGCCGTACCATCAGGAGCACTGCCAGGAACTGCTGTTCCAGCAGCAATAGTAACTGTAGTAGCAGCATAATCAGTATCTACATTATCATAAGTATCTAAAGCAGAGACATATAAGCTAGTAATAGCTGTACCTGCTGTTTGAGTGCTAATAGTAGTTACTGTTCCTGA
>Ga0268281_1000230_pt1 | contig 43956 bp, 31 predicted proteins | sample saktaG_10_FD_190134 | JGI IMG/M metagenome (GOLD analysis project Ga0268281, IMG submission 190134) | Saline water microbial communities from Sakinaw Lake, British Columbia, Canada - sak_2011_5_24_50m | ecosystem: Environmental > Aquatic > Non-marine Saline and Alkaline > Saline ...
ACACCAATACTGATTATGTTCATATCGTTACCGGTATCTCAAAATGCGTTGTTAATCAATATTTTGAGATTATTAAAGAAATTGAAAAAACTACTTGACTGCCATATGGCACTATCAGCTGGCGGATAGCAACGAGATATAGGCTGGTGTTAAAACGAATTGAGTTTAAATGTAATAAATATTAACAAGTAACTTTTTAACCTGTGAAAGCCACAGAATATTTCACCGGGTTAGTTGCTGATTTGCAGAACCAACATAAACACTAATCTTTTTCCTTGTCCCACCAGCCCAGTTTACCCCATTAAATTCTTTCATTTATTTAATCGGGGTGAAATCTTTTTTTATTTTTAACCCGTGAAATCTGTCTTTTTATTTCACTGGGTTCATTCGGATTCAAACTTTCATTATTTAACTTGGAACGGTTTCCATTTCAAGAATAAGTACACTGGACTTCATCGCGATTCCTCGGAGTATTTGAGTCTCAACATGAAATATATTATTTTTATTTTCTTATTGTCCCGTTATCAGAAAACTTGCGGATAAATATTACTGTCAGGAAATATTGTTCATCTGGAAATGTAAACTAAAAAACAAAATATTCATTCATGTTTTATAAAAATTTAGAAACGTATCTCAACCGATCACGCCAATTTTCGAGATTGCTTCAATCGGCCGAGACCTCCCATGCACTTCGGTTATCAGGATTGAATAGCTCTGCAAAAGCTGTTTCACTTAGCCATGTTTTCAGTAATACTGATAAATCCATATTGCTGGTTACTGAAAATGATTCCATCGCACAACACGCCTGTGACGACCTTGAAGTACTTCTGGGCAAGGAAAGAATATTCCATCTCTCGGGCTACGAACTGCTTCCATACGAGCAATTCTCTCCAAGAAAAACTGTCCAGCTCGAGCGAAGCAATACACTTTCCGCAGCAGTTTCAGGAAAAAACGGCATTTATGTTGTTTCATTAAGAGAATTACTTCGAGCCATCAGTCAGCCGAAAATATACAAAAAACTTATTCTCACTCTTGAAAAAGATAAAGAATACAATATAGATTCGATACTATCACATCTTGTTTCTGCCGGCTACCAGAATACTTCGCAAATCACTCAAGCCGGCGATATAAGTAAACGTGGCGGTATCTTTGATATTTTCTCACCCCAGTATAAGAATCCTTTTAGATTGGAATTTTGGGGAGATGAGATCAATTCCATTCGTGAATTTGATCTATCATCCCAGCTTTCATTAAGGGAAGGTCTAACTGAAATAACTGCACAGCCGGTACGCGAACTTTCGCTGGAACACCTTAATACAGGCATTCCTGAACGCCTTCAGAACCGGATCGCTGAACATGGCTTTTATGAGGGAATCGAGCATGATATGTCATTGCTTCTTGAGGAAACATCCTCTTTTCTATCCTACTTTACCCCAGAAAATTGTATCTTAGTTTTTGATGATGAAGAAAAATTTGCAGGTGCAGAAACGCATCTATTAGAAGAAGTTCACGAAAATTATGAAAAAAAGATTTCACATGTGAATCCCGAACTTGTCCCTGAACCTAATGCTCTTTTCAAAAATCATACTGATCTTGACGTGAAATTCTTTAAGACACTTCATCTCACGCAAGCTGATATAAAAGCTGTAACTTCATATATAGAATTTTCCTGCAAAGCACAGATGAACTACAACAGCAAATTGTCCCTCCTTACAGATGATATTGAACAACTTCTGAAAAAAAACTACTCTGTTTTCATCCAATCTGATAACAAAAGCCAGGGCAATCGAATGCAGACAATGCTTTCTGATCATGAAGAAAATATTCATTTTCATGTTGGGGTATTTCAAAAAGGATTCATTCTTGAAGATGCTGCACTTGCAGTCTTTACAGATCATGAAATTTTTAACCGATACAAGCAGAAACGCAGATTCGCACATTTCAAAAAAGCAGAAGCGCTTTCGGATTACGAAGCCCTCAAGCCAGGTGATTATATCGTTCACATTGATTACGGTATTGGAATTTTTCAGGGTATTGACAACATCTCAGTTCAGGAACGGAATATGGACTGTCTGCTGCTTTTGTATGCGGATAATGACAAAGTCTATGTCCCCACAGACCAGCTTCAGCAAGTTGCAAAATTTATTACCCAGGAAGGGATCATACCCGAGCTGCACAAGCTGGATGGCACACGCTGGGAAACCACAAAGAAGAAGCTCAAAAAGGATTTGGAGCAAATCGCTGCAGATCTCCTCTATCTTTATGCTCAGAGAAAAATCTCAACAGGATATGCATTTTCTGAAGATACCGAATGGCAGAAGGATGTTGAATCCTCTTTCATCTATGAAGATACACAGGATCAGATAAAAGCCACTGAAGATGTCAAAGCAGACATGGAGACTGCGATTCCTATGGAGCGTCTCATCTGCGGTGATGTCGGATTCGGAAAAACAGAGGTTGCAGTCCGAGCTGCCTTTAAAGCAGTAATGGACAGCCAGCAAGTTGCTCTTCTTGTCCCAACTACGATTCTTGCAGAGCAGCATTATGTCACTTTTTCAGAACGATTGAAGGATTACCCGGTTCGAATAGAAATGTTAAGCAGATTCGTCACACCAACCAAACAGAAAGTTATCATAGATAGGATTAAATTCGGAGAAGCTGATATAATAATCGGTACACATCGTTTGCTTTCTAAGGATGTTGAATTCAAAGAACTCGGGCTTATTATTATTGATGAAGAGCAGCGATTCGGAGTGCGTCATAAAGAACGGCTCAAAGCCCTCAAGCATAATGTTGATGTGCTCATGCTGTCTGCTACACCGATACCGAGAACGCTGAACATGGCGCTTACAGGTGTGAAGGACATGACCATCATGAACATTCCCCCTGAAAATCGGCTGCCTGTGCGTACTGCCGTGATCGAATATAATGAAGATATGATCATCGCTGCAATACGCAGGGAGATCGACAGGCAGGGACAGGTCTTCTTTCTGTATAACAGAGTGGAAACCATTTACGGTATAGAAGAAAAATTGAGTGCTTTGATGAAAGATGTAAGCTTCCATGTTGCTCATGCACAGATGTCCTCACGTGAACTTGAACAGGTTATGCTGGATTTTTATCATCACCAATTTGATGTGCTCATATGCACCACAATTATTGAATCAGGCATTGATATTCCCAATGTGAATACCATTATCATAAACCGTGCTGACAAATTCGGGCTTGCTCAACTCTATCAATTGAGAGGTCGAGTCGGGCGTTCTGACCATCAGGCATACGCTTATCTCATCGTACCAAAAAATATTACAAAGACTGCTAATGAACGCCTTAGAACCATTGAACAGCATGAAGCTCTCGGTTCGGGACTGCATATTGCTATGCGGGATCTGGAAATTCGTGGTGCAGGAAATATTCTCGGTAAAAAACAACATGGCATCATGAATATGATCGGTATGAACTTCTACAACCAGCTTTTAAAACGAGCCATTAATAAGATCAAACAGGGTGAGAACAGAGATATTTTTGATGTTGAGCGGTATCATACAAAAATACAATGTGAAATACCTTTCTCTCTACCCGAAACCTATATCGAGGATGATGCGATCCGTCTTGATTTTTACAAACGTTTGAATAATGCTGAAAATGAAGCTGAATTTCAATCCTTGCAGGAAGAGATGCGTGACCGCTTTGGTCCGCTCCCCCAGATTGCAAAATATGTTTTCCAATACTATCATGTGTCCTACTTGCTGGCAAGGACTTCCATCTCATCGGTTTTTATCGGAAAAAGAAAGGTAACGGTAGAAGTTGATTCCACAGTGCTTACCAAAAACAGGATCGAGGAGATAATGAAAAATATTCCACATGACATCCAATTCAGCATGACAAAAGGAGCAAAAATTACAATCAAGCTGTTCCACAATAAAATTGACAGCTTCAAGACGAACTTTGACATTTGTGTTCAAATAATTAAAATATTAGGTAAGAAAAAACCTGATCGAAGATAAGAAGGATTTACATGAAAAAATCTACAAAAATTATTCTCATAATCATCGTCATCGTTGCTGCTGCATTGATCATCATTAACAATTTTGTGCGAAAAGATACAGATGAACTCCTTGCTAAAGTAAATGATAATGAAATTTCTCTTTCAGACATTGAAAGTACTGCTGCCATGTATGGTTTGCAGGTCACTCAGGAAGATGCAGGTCTCATTCTTGAACAACTTATCAATAATGAAGTGGCACAGATCTACACACAAAACACTGGAATGGTCAATGATCCCGGCTTCAGGAATGATTTTGAATGGCAGAAGAATAAGTTGAAGAAAGAACTGCTGATAAACACTATGCTTGAGGATATTACAAAATCAAAAACCTTGATCTCCGACGATGAAGTCTTAGAATATGTGGAGGATAATCCCTATGTAAAGATCAGGACGATCTTCATTCCTGTTCAGGGTGATACTGTCAAAGCAGAAAAAGAGATATACGAAGCATATGGTAAACTTGAAAAGGGCGCTGATTTTGAGAGACTGCAAAAAAAATATACAGACAAGGCGCATAGAACTCCAAATAACAAAGGAAAATTGGTCAAACTGGAGGTGCTGGGTAACATTTTACCCTATGACAGCAGCGTTCCAAAGATCAATGCCTTTACACAGCCAGTGCTCACAACTTACGGCTATTACATCATAAAAAGATATGAAGATCCTACTCTTGAAGAGATAAAAGAGGAAGTGGGCACAACAATTCAAAACGAAAAAGAAAAATTCTATCTTAATGATTTCCTTGAAACTTTCAAGAAAAATATCATCATCAATGATGCGAATCTGGAAAAGGGACTTGCTTCGGAATCCAATGCCAATGATGATCTTGTTATCGCAACAAAAGGAAATATGAAGCTACTTTACGGAACGCTGAAAAAATATCTTGATTTCTTCCTCACCACAGAGCAAAGAAAAAATCTCGGTTATCTCGACTACAAAGATATCTCAAAACAGATCGCTTTGCAGGAATTTCTAAACAGAACTGCACTTGATGACAATTACGAATCATCAATGAATTTCATCTCTCAATGGGAAGCAAAGTCACAGGAATTCGACAAGAACTGGGATGACTATGTTGTTCAACGGGTGTATAAGGACGTGATCAGTCCTGCAATTCAGGTAAGCGAAGATGAAATTCAGAATTACTACGATGCTCACCAAGGCGAATTTATTATGGACGGCGTACAGCAACCGATCTCAGAAGTTCATTACGATATCAGTCTTGAGTTGACGAATAAAAAGTACCAGGAGTGGTTCACAAATGTTATCAATAAATATAACATAACAGTTGAAAAATATGAAGAAAATTTGTAGTCTTTTACTTTGCCTTATTCTTTTATTACTGATCCTTCAGTGCAATAAAGAGGAGAATGAGAAGGGCATTGTCGTTGCAGAAGTGAACAATGAGAAACTCTATGAGCACGAATTCCGCTCACTTTTCACTGAAGAAGAATGGTTGAAAGCTACTCCGGAAGAAAAGAACAAGATAATCAATGACTGGATCGAGATAACGCTACTTGCTCAGGAAGCAGAGAAGCTTGGTCTGGACAAAAAGCCAGAAGTGAAATTCAATATCAAATATGCAAAAAGAACACTCCTTGCGAACGAGATCCTTGCTGAAAAACTCAAGGATATTTTTGTGTCTCGTGATGAGGTGCTGGATTATTATAACCTACATAGAAATGATTTTTTGAAAGATAGAACATTATACAATATCCAGCAATTCATTGTGCCAAACTGGGCTATTGCCGATTCAGCAATTAAATTTTTTCATGAAGGTGAGGCATTCTATACTGTTGCAAAAAATACCGGCTCCAATTATCTTGTGAGAACTATCACAAAGAATGAAGTCACACCCGCATTCTGGGATTTCGTTTCCGGTATGAAGAAGTGGCACATCCGTATTATTGATGACGAAGCAAAGCTTAAGGTCGTTCAATTCCTTGATATTCAGGAGGAAGAATCCCCTATACCTTTTCAAGAAATCAGTGACTCTCTTCTTATCGAACTTCTGGAAATCAAGCGTGAAAAATTTTTGGCTAATGCCTTAGATAGTCTGGAAATCAGTTACAAAGTTAAGATATATTAGGAATAACATGAAATTTTTACAAACTCTCTTATTCATTATTATTATAACCTTTTGCAGCATACTTCAAGCAGAAGAGGTGGACGGCATTGCTGCTATTGTTGGCAATCAGATCATTCTTAAATCAGAAATTGAGGCCAATTATGAAGAACTGAAAGCATCTGCTGCACTTGGAGAAAATATCACAAGAGAAAACATTCTCAGATTAATTATTGAAGAAAAACTCATTACAGAGAAGGCAGAACGTGATGATATCACTGCATCTGATGGCGAGATTGAAATGCAACTCGAGCGGGTCATGCAAAATATCATTGCGCAGTTCCCTACATATCAGGATTTCCTGAAAGTACTGCAAAACGAAGGGCTCACGGTAGATGCCCTAAAAGAGCGTTACAGAAGCCAGATCGCCAAACAGGTTGTGCGGGACAAATTATTGCAGAAAGAGGTTTTTTCTCAAATTGATGTCTCTGAATACGAAAAGAGACAGTACTTCGAGACTCATTTGGACAGCTTTCCGGACAGACCGAAAATGGTAAGGATCGCAGAAATAGCTATAAAAACAGCTATTAGTAGTGAAAGTCTTGATCAGGCATTACAGGAGATCGAAGATATTCAGGATGAACTGAATAAAGGCGCTGATTTTGAAACCCTTGCTCAAACGTATTCTGACTGCCCCTCTGCTGCACAAGGCGGTGATCTCGGTTACTTTTCTCGAGGACAAATGGTCCCTGAATTTGAGAATGCAGCTTTTAACCTGGAGATCGGTGAAGTCAGCGAACCGGTGCTTACGGAATTTGGTTACCATCTCATCAGAGTAGATGATAAACGTGATGGTGAGATCAAAGCACGTCATATCCTGGTAGCGGCAACAATGTCCGACAGCGATAAAGATAAGATCACTCAACTTATCGATGAAGTGTATCAAAAACTACAAAACGGTGCCGATTTCATGGAATGTGCAATTGAATATTCTACACCAACAGAAGAAACTGATGAAGAGGTTGTAATTGATGAATATTCTATCGATCAATTGGCTCAAATACCACAAATCGGTACATACATTAAAGATTTGCAGGAAGGTAAATTTACAGAAGCACTTGTGATTGATGATACGTATTATATCTTTAAAAATATCGGATACACAGAGCCCCGTCCTTACACCTATGATGAAATCTCTCCGCAGTTAGAGCAGATCGTATATCAGGAAAAGCAGCAAAAAGCGATCTATGAATGGATAGAAGAGTTGAAGTCTGATATCTATGTTAAAGTGATCGAAGAGTAATATTTCATTGTTTTATATTGAAGGCTCGATTGCGCAATCGAGCCTTCTTTTTGTGTTGAGATACATACAAAAAATAGAATAAACTTTGCGAAAGATAGGAAACTTTCGCAAAGGTACAATTACGGCACGATCCTCCTGCCCATGGCATCACTTTTACCGGGAGAGTTATCATAAATTTCTGAAACATAATATATCACAGCAGGATAATCGCGTGGAAATTTCCCATGAAAATAACTATGCACATCATTAATATAACGTACAACCAACTTTTCATATTCTGTCAAATTGGGATTATCCGGATGAAGCAGACGGGCAATGGTTTTCAGTTTGTAAGATGGAATATCAAGAAACACAATCGTTGAAGACGGATCTGTCATCTGGTTGAGAAAGGTCTGCGTCTCGAATTCCGGAGTTGAATATAATTCCAAAGAAACCTGCCGGTCTGTGTCGAAGAGAGAATCAATATTGGTGTAGAAATAGCGAAGTATTTCAAGCTTTTTTATAAAAGATGAATCGTCAGTATCTTCCATTAACTGGATAAGTTCCGGAAGCTTTTCTGCTTTTGGCAGAAATCCCATTCCCTTAACCGCATTATTCAGTTTGAATTGTGAATCCTCTCTTTTATAACCATAGGTGGCAACAATTCCATTATGCGGTCCAGCAAGTTCGGGCGGCTTCATTTGTAAAAATCTATCAAGCGTTTCAATCCTTTTCTGCACATCCCATTCCATGAATTTTTCCGGAAATTCCACAAGATTGAACTCTTTCCACACTCCGTCAACAAGAGCTTTTATGAAAGATTCACCGGGCTGTGGAGTTACCACACAGTCCTGTCTAAAATAGTTATCGATCCAGAAATTTTGTTTAACTGTTTTATCAGTATCTTCACAGGAAACAAGTGCTAATACAATACCGAGAATAAGGCATACATTAACCATTTTTTTCATTATTGATGATCCTAATTTTTTTTTGTAATTCGAATGCATGTAAATTCCCAATTGATTGTCAATTTTTATAAGAAAAGAAACATTGACATTCCATCTCCATTTTCTGAATTCCTAATCAACTTAATCTCAAGAGGTTAGCATGAAATTCAAACGTTCTTGCGGTATTTTACTACATCCAACTTCTCTGCCCGGCAGATTCGGTATTGGAGATATTGGTCCCGAAGCATATAGATTTATTGATTTCCTCGCTGAATCAGAACAAAAAATCTGGCAGATACTTCCATTAAATTATCCCGGCTATGGTAATTCACCATACAATCCGATCTCCGCCTTTGCAGGTAATCCCTATTTGATCAGCCCTGAAAAACTCGTTGAGCAAGGATATCTTAACTCAAAAGACATCGAAGAACATCCCGAGTTTGATGCTCACAAGGTTGTTTTTTACAAAGTTATTGAATACAAAGATTCATTATTTAAGAGAGCTTTTCAGAATTTTCAAGATCGCTTCCTACACAAAAAATTATCTGACTTTGACAATTTCTGTTATGAAAACACTTCGTGGCTCGAGGATTTCAGCCTGTTTGCTGCTATTCGTGAAGAGAATGGTTTTAAATCTTGGAACATTTGGGATAAAGATGTGAGAATGAGAAAAGAAAAATCGCTCATTTTATGCAGAAATAAACTGGCAGAGCAGATTCGTTATTATAAATTCGTGCAGTATCTTTTCTATACACAATGGCATGAACTTCTGAATTATGCCCACAAAAAGAATGTACAGATAGTTGGTGATATTCCGATCTTTGTCGCTTATGACAGCGCTGATGTATGGGTGCATCAAAACCTCTTTTATCTTGATAAGAATGGTGACCCAACAGTAATCTCCGGTGTACCACCTGATGAATTTTCCAAGGAAGGACAGCTCTGGGGAAATCCTCTTTATAATTGGGATGTGATGAAACAGAATGACTACCTCTGGTGGCGGGAGCGGATTTCACATTTATTGAATTTTGTTGATTATATCCGTATCGATCATTTCATCGGATTTATCCGCTACTGGAAGGTAAAACCCGGTTCAAAAACTGCGAAAAATGGCGAGTGGGGCAAAGGACCGGATGCGCATTTCTTCTCAACAATTAAAAAACATCTTGGGGAGCTTCCCATTATTGCAGAAGATCTTGGTATTATCATTCCCCGCGTGGATGAGCTTCGTGATGAGTTTGGTTTTCCGGGCATGAAAATTCTACAATACTCCTTTGCCGAGCATGATCAGCGTCCTCATGAGTTTGAGCAGAATTCAATTACTTATCCCGGTACTCATGATAATGATACGATGAAGACATGGCATGAGAATTTGAAAAAGTATGAGCCCAAGATATACAAAACCTTAACTAAATATATTAATTACAATGAAGAAGAGTCGTTTTGCTGGCAGATGATCGAGTGTGCCTATTCAACTCTGTCGTATTGGACGATCATTCAGTTGCAGGATATTCTCTGCCTTGGTGCTGAAGCACGGATGAATCGCCCCGGTACGGTAGAAGACAATTGGGTGTGGCGTTTTAGTGATGAGATGATCACGGAGGACGTAGTTGAGAAGCTTCGGGAATTGGTTGAGAAGTATAAGAGATAAAAACTTACCTTGTCATTCTTGAGAAGCGGAGCGACGAAGAATCTCGTTAAAGGATAAACTATTCTATCGGGAAATTCTTCGCTCCACTTCGTTACTCTCAGAATGACAAATCTCTCTCTCTTCAAAACATGTTGTCATTCTGATCAGCCAGCTGGCGGAGAAGAATCTACTTATTCGAGTAAAAAGTATCTTTATAATATGAGCTCTCGTTTCTAAAGAATAGATTCTTCTCCCCTCCATAATGAAAAGTTTATTTGGAGTAGCTGAGTCTCTCGGCTTTTAATATCACTCCGCTCATTGGTTGAAGAGTGATCTCAACTTCACCGTTGTTGATCTGATAAGACATATCGTCCAAAAGATTTACTGCTGATTTCTGACCTTCCTTAAAAGGAATTTTCACCATATGAGCTTGTGTGTCATTATTGATCACGACCGTGATAGAGCAGTCATCATTACTTCTCTTATACGCATATACCATACCGTCAGTGAGCACTGTGTGGAAATCGCCAGTTCGAAGACAGGAGAAATCGTTCCTGATTTGAATAAGCTTTTTATACCAATCGCGCAAAGCAACCTTTTCTTTGTCTTCAGTATATTTCCAATTCATCGGTCTGCGGCAGTCCGGATCATGAGCGCCCATCATGCCGATCTCGTCGCCATACCATATATGCGGAGCACCGACATACGTCAACGAGAAAAGCATAGTGAGTTTGAGCTTATCAGTATCACCTTTGATGGATTCCAGATATCGGAAGGTATCATGGCTGTCTATGAGGTTCATCATACATTGCACTGCTTGAGTAGGATATGCGAGCAAGCCCTGTTTGATGTCCCTATCAAAAGTTTTAGCGCTGCAGCTTCTCATTGCAAAGAAACGCATCACAGGATCTTTGAAGAATGCATAGTTCATGACAGCATCAAAATAATTGCTATTTACCCAATCCGTCGCATTGCCCCAGATCTCACCAACGAGATAGGCATCCGGCTTGATAGACTTCACCTTATTGCGGAACAATTCCCAGAACCAGAAAGGAACTTCATTAGGCACATCAAGACGGAAACCATCGCAATCCATATCCTTGATCCAATATTCTGCAACATCGAGAACATAGTTCACCACATCCCAGTTCGGGTCTGCGTCATCTATATTCTTTATACTGTTTTCTGCAGGATTGGGCAGCGTAAGATCCCAGTTAAGATCAGGCATTTCACCCACTCCCCACCAGCATTCGTAATAATCTGACGGATTGAAACCTGCAGGGATTGGATCGGGAAGAGGCCACTTCTTTATCTCATACCAGTGCCAGTACGGTGAATCCGGTCCTTTCTCCAGAGCATCCTGAAATGCCCGGAAGGTTTCGCCTGTATGATTGAAGGCACAGTCAATAATAATATGAATCCCGTGTTCGTGAGCTTCTTTAACAAATTCTTTGAATTCCTCAGCTGTACCGAAATGAGGATCGAGTTTCATATAATCAACTGCATCGTATTTATGATTTGATTTCGCTTGGAAAAGCGGGTTGAAATAGATCACAGTAATACCTAAATCTTCAAGATAATCAAGTTTCTGGCGCACTCCACTGATGTCGCCACCATAGAATGACCACCAATCCGGCTTACCATCTTGTCTGTAAGGATTGCTCTTTAAGCCGGAAATGTCATACCAGTCATCAACAAGATGGAAATACTGTTTATTATTAGGTAATTTCTTCCCGGGAGCAGGTGGCTGGTTTACCTCTTCATAATACCATTCTGAGAAATCCTGATCATTGGATTTGTCGCCATTATAGAATCTATCACAAAATATTTGGTAGATTACACCATTCTTCACCCAGTCCGGCGTAAAGAAGGGCTCGACTGCTTCCTTTGAATAATGAAAGACCAAATCTTCATCAAAATTCTCAGTCAATGCTCCATTCAGAAGATAATATTCTTTCCCACCATCTACATAAATGAAGTAGTAATCAAATTCATCTTCAGGTGAATTCAGTTCAATTATTTTATGATAATAATCAAATGTATCGTCCACATCCACAAAATCCATCTCGATCTTTTCTCCATCCTTCCATAAATAGATATTTTCAAGGTCATTTCTATGAGCACGGGCTTTAAATTCTATTTTTGTATCTGAAAGCGGATTGATCGTTTCCAGTGATTGATCGGTCGGGATTCCATACGTCATAACATTTCCATCGCTCATTTCGATCTGAACTTTTGAAAAGCGTTCGTCAACATCGAGAATGGAATTCTGCCCACCGAATCCGTCATCACCAAAACGGGACACGCTCATATCTGTGACCCAGTCCGTACCGTTCACGACAAATTTATATTGATATTCTTCGCCCTTGAGAAGGAGGGTCGTGCCGTAAACTCCGTCTTGTTCCTCCATCTTATTGGCTTTTGCATTCCAGTCATTGAAGGTACCTGCAAGATATACATCTGTAATGCCCTCTTTATCGGGTCTATAGGAAAATTCCACTTTATAAAGAGCATCGATGTCCTCTTTCTTGCCCACGAACACAACGGAATTCTGTCCGCCAAAATCGTCGCCTTCAAATTCGGTCGCATTCTCGTCTGTAACCCAATTGCCGTCCACGACGAATTTATATGCAAATTTTCCTTTAGGAAGTTGAACTGTTGTTTTATAAATTCCGTTATCTTCTTTAAGCTGTATATCTTTATCGGACCAGTTATTGAAATCACCTGCTAGATACACGTCATGCTTTCCACCGGTGAGAGGTTGATATTCGAAGGTAACAGGGAAGACTCCGCTTTGGGGTTTCGTTTCTTCTTGAATGTAGGTTGTCATTGGTTTTTCTCCAATAGTTATTACTGAGTTTTGTCCACCGAATCCGTCATCGGCGGTAGTTGGATTATTGGGATCGGGTTTCCATTCCGAACCATCTGTAATAGATTTATCCGTAACGATATATTAATATTTTGAATTAACATTTATTTTTTAATATTATCTATTTCTCTTTTAGCAATTCCTCATACATTTCTTTTGTCTGCTTTGCAATAATTTTCCAGTCAAAATATTCCTCAACTCTTTTTCGTCCGTTTTCTCCAAATGTCTTTGCTAATGCTTTGTCTTGCAGCAACTTATTGATCTTCTCTGAAAGCTGCTCTGGTTCAGCCGGCTCAACGAAAAATCCGGTTTCGCCTTCCACAACTACTTCCTTAATACCGCCAACCTTGCTGGCAACGACAGGAGTTTTACACGCCATTGCTTCAAGATTTATAATACCAAAAGGTTCGTAGATCGATGGACATGCAAACACAGAAGCATTGCTGTATAATTCAATATACTGCTCTTCTTTGAGAAGTTTGTTGATCCAGAGAGTGTTCGTGGTTTCTTTCATCTTTTTTGTGATCATCTGCTCGATTTCGGGTGTGTCCGGAGCACTGGTACAGAATACAACTTTTGCTTTGATATCCTTCGCTGCTTCGATGAGATAGACCATTCCCTTCTGCTTGGTAGTTCTGCCCACAAAAAGCACATACTCCTCATCAATGCCATATTCTTTCAGCGTGTAGTCGGTCAAGGTTTCTTTCCATTTACTAATATCGATTCCATTATAGATAACTTTGATCTTCTTCTCGTCGATATCAAAATATTTTAGGATATCTGCTTTCATCATTTTGGAAACTGCGACAACTCTGTCTGCATTTTCGATGCCGAGTTTTTCAACCCAACTGCTGAGTTTATAGCCAGCTCCAAGCTGTTCTTCCTTCCATGGACGAAGCGGTTCAAGACTATGTGAAGTAAGCACAAATTTGTTATTATATAGGATATTAGCAAGAAATCCGGCAAATGCAGTATACCAGGTATGTGTATGAACAATGTCGGAGTCCATCATATCATTGACGATCGAAAGGTCGATTCCAAGTGTATCAAGAGCTTTGCTGATGCGTGGATCGCCTTCCAACTTTCCAAGAGATGAATACCCCTTGACGCGATATCCTTCTTCTTTGATATCATGGTCTCCGAAACTTCTCACTTCTATATCTATCATTTTGCGGAGTTCCTGCACGAGATAACGCACGTGAACGCCTGCACCGCCATAAACATTCGGCGGATATTCTTTAGTAATAAATGTAACTTTCATAAGAACCTTTCTAATATTTTTTATGTAGGATGAAAATCCAAGCAGGATCTTCATTTGGTAAGGTTATAGATAATTCTTTTCCTTTATGTGTAAAGGTTTTTTCTGATAACAATTCCTCGATCGTATATTCTTTATCAGCATGAATACCGAATTTCTCTAGGGGCAAATGCAGCACACCGGAATGCTCATTATATGCATCCATATTGACGGCAACGAGAACTGTGTTTTCTTTATCATACGAGGTTTTTCCATAAAAGAGGATGCTTTCATCTGAGGAATCATAGAATGATAGATTGCGATAATAGTGTAGTGCAGCGTTTTCTTTGCGAATCTGATTTAGCTTTTTGATGTAGTATTTGATATTGCCAGGCCTGTCCAAATCCCAGACTTTGTATTCATATTTTTCTGAATTCAGATATTCTTCAGTGCCGGGAATTGCTCTATTTTCGCAAAGCTCGTAACCATTATACATTCCGTACACAGAGGAAAGCGTACTTGCCAGCACAATTCTCTGCATGAATGCAGGGCGTCCTGCTTCCTGTAAGAGCGGCATGAGAATATCAGGCGTATTGGTAAAGAAATTACCTCTGAAATAATACTGCATATCAGTCATGGTGAGTTCAGTGAGATATTCTGTAAAATCATGCTTATTATAACGCCACGTGAAGTAGGTGTATGATTGTGTAAATCCTGTTTTTGCCAGCAGCTTCATCATTTTTGGTTCTGTAAATGCCTCTGCGAGCAGAATTGCACCGGAATCTTTTTCATGAATTTCTCTGATGATCCACTCCCAGAATTTTACTGGTTTTGTATGAGGATTATCCACACGGAATGTGCGAATTCCCTGATCGATCCAGAAAAGGAAAATATCTCGTAGCTCGTTCCATAATTCTTTATAGTTTTCGCACTCGAAATTTAGCGGATGTACATCTTGATATTTTTTTGGTGGATTTTCTGCGTATTTGATCGTGCCGTCAGGATTATGATAAAACCACTCGGGATGCTGTTTTAGCCAGGGATGGTCTGGCGAGCACGTAAAGATAATATCGAGGACTAATTCAATCCCGAACCTGGCAGCTTCTTTTATAAAATGATGAAAATCCTCCATTGTGCCAAAATCAGGATTGACCGCTTTATGACCGCCATGCTCATTGCCGATAGAATAGAGACTACCCGGATCATCGGGACCTGCTTGGAGTGAATTATTCGGACCTTTCTTATTTGTTTGTCCAACAGGATAGGTTGGCGCAAGATAAATCGTGTCAAAACCAAGATCATGCACGTAGGGCAGACGATTTATCATATCATCGAAGGTCGCGCTTTTGCCTTCGATTGTTCCCTGGGAGCGAGGCCACATCTCATACCATGCTGCAAAACGGGCACGTGGACGATCAAAATAGACTTCATAAATTCGTTCATGAGTAATGCTGTCGTCATTCATTTCTACTTTGAAAGTATACTCGTATAAACCTGTTCCATTTGCTTCAATTGCTGCTTCAAATCGATTTAGCTCGACTGAATTCATAATGATTTGCTGCCAGCCCTTTTCTGCTTTTTTCCTGAAATTCAGAAAGATTTTCGATGTCGCGTTCAGTCCGGTAATAGTGACATATATTTTAAAGGGAAGATCTGTTTCCCACTTGCAATAATACTGCCCTTCATCAACGAGCGGAGCTATATCGGAAAACGTTGCATCTTTAATATTCATTCGACTTTTGCACTGTGTTGGGGTTTTGATGTCAAGATTTTTGGGGCTGGTGCGTGCATCAAAGAATTTCAACCACGAAAAATACGAAAAAGAAGAATAGAACACAGATTAACGCTGATGAAACGGATAAACACTGATTAAGAATAAGAAAAAATGAAGAAAAATAAAATATATCCATCTGTGTTCATCCGTGAAAATCCGTGAGCTATTACATTGAGGAATGGAATACGGATCAGCACTGATGAAATGGATAAACATCGATTAAGAATAAGAAAAAATGAAGAAAAATAAAATATATCCATCTGTGTTCATCCGTGAAAATCCGTGAGCTATTACATTGAGGAATGGAATACGGATCAGCACTGATGAAATGGATAAACATCGATTAAGAATAAGAAAAAATGAAGAAAAATAAAATATATCCATCTGTGTTCATCCGTGAAAATCCGTGAGCTATTTCATAGAAGAATGGAATACGGATCAGCACTGATGAAATGGATAAACATCGATTAAGAATAAGAAAAAATGAAGAAAAATAAAATATATCCATCTGTGTTCATCCGTGAAAATCCGTGAGCTATTTCATAGAAGAATGGAATACGGATCAGCACTGATGAAACGGATAAACATCGATTAAGAATAAGAAAAAATGAAGAAAAATAAAATATATCCATCTGTGTTCATCCGTGAAAATCCGTATGCTATTACATTGAATAATGGAATACGGATCAGCACTGATGAAATGGATAAACATCGATAGAAATATTAACTGAAAAATAATAATTAAAATTATTTATCTGCGAAAATCAGGTCAATCTGCTTGGGTCTGCGTCCAATTTTCCTATCAATAAATAAAATAATCTTAAAAAGATTCTGAGAAAATTCGTGTTAATTCGTGGTTAATAACATTTTTTTAAGAAATAGTTGACACTCAAAATTGGATTTGTTAAGTAATTGCGGAGTTTCAAATGAAAAAAATTATTATTTTAATCTTTGTTTTATTTCTTCCTTTTATTGTTAACGCACAAACTACAATTGATGAGATATACCTTCTTACGATTGACGGAACGATCGGACCACCTATCGCAAACTACATTATAGATAGGATCGAAACAGCAGAAGAAAACAATGCAGCAGTGCTCATCGAGATCAATACGCCGGGTGGGCTCGATACTTCTATGAGGGAGATCATTCAAAAGATAATGAATGCTGATGTGCCGATTATTGGATATGTGACGCCGGAGGGCGCTCGTGCTGCATCTGCAGGAGCGATCATAATGCTTGCATGTGATATTAATGTGATGACCCCAACCTCGAGCATTGGCGCTGCACATCCGGTGGCTCTGGGAGCAAAGATCGATTCAACTATGGAAAAGAAAGTGGTTAATGATATGCTTTCCTACGTTGCATCCATTGCACAGAAAACAGGCAGAAACGAGGACATCGCAAAAAAAATGGTTTCCGAAAGTCTATCCCTTAATGCAAGAGAAGCACTGGAAGAGAATGTAATAAATTATCTTGCTGCTTCAAGAAAAGAACTATTCAAACAAATCGATTCCTCTGAAATAATCAAAAATGACAGGGTTTTTATAATGCGTACTGAGCATGCAGATGTTATTCCTCATAGAATGAATTTCATAGAAAAATTTTTATACCACATTAGCAATCCCAATATTGCCTATATTCTCCTCATGCTTGGAATTTACGGTATTATTGCAGAATTCTCCTCTCCGGGAATCGGTTTCGCTGGAGTTTTCGGCGCAATCTCTCTGCTGCTTGCATTCTTCGCGCTTTCAAACTTACCGGTAAATATTGTGGGATTATTACTTATTGCAGTGGGATTCATCTTGATCATACTTGAAATTAAGGTGCAATCCTCTGGAATATTAGGGATAGGAGGTGTCGTGGGTATCGTACTGGGCTCTATGATGTTGATCCAGTCCAAAGCCCCCTTCCTTCGAATTTCAATCTCACTCATCATCGGGGTTGCGATTTTTACAATACTCTTCTTTCTGCTTCTTGTCACCCTTGTTCTGAAGGTTCATAAAAGCAAGGTAACCACCGGGCGTGAGGGTGAAATCGGTGAAAGAGGACTCACAAAAACTATTCTCGATCCCGAAGGACAGGTTTTTGTTCGTGGCGAGCTCTGGACAGCAATCTCTACCGAGGGTACAATTGAGAAGAATGAACCGATCGAAGTGGTAAAAATGGATAATTTAACTCTATGGGTCAAAAGGGTATCGTCACAGTATGAAAATTCTTGACGAATTCTCCAGCTCGCGGATTTTTTTGAAAATTTTTCTTAAAAAGGAGAACAAATGAAAAAATATCTTCCAATATTCTTGGTTATTGTTGCTGTATTGGTTCTTGTGGCATGTGAAAGTATGTATATGAGAACTGCAAAGCTTGCTATTCGTGATGAAGACAATCCGGATAAAGCCATTGAGAATCTTAAAAAAGAGATTGAAGCCAATCCCGGAAATGCCGACGCATACCTCTTTATGTCTCAAATTTACGGTCAATATAAGGAAGAATATTACACAGCTTATCAATATGCGAAAAAAGCATTGGAAGCTGATCCTGGCAAGGAAACAGAAGTTAATATAATATACCTTGCAACCTGGAGCCAGCTCCACAATCAGGGACTGGAAGAAGTGAAAGAGAATAATTTCTCGAAAGCTATTCTTAAACTAAGTCAAGCTCATGAGATACAGCCCGACAGTCTGATAACTTTTGAAGTTCTCGGCGATACCTATGTGCGTGCTGGCGATATTGATAAAGCTCTTGATGTATATCTTCAAATCTATGATAAAGACTCGGAAAGCATTTTTGCACTTAATGGAATTGCCACAATCTACTTTAATCAAGGTGATTATGATAAATCAGTTGAATATTTTTTAGTTCTTCATAATTTAGAACCTCAAAACATTGACTGGCTGTATAATGTCTGGGTTGGAGAAATCAAACTTGGAAATACTGAAGCAGCAATGGATTATGCAAAACAGGCTATTGCAATCGATCCAAATAATACAGAATTGCTCTACAATATTGCAGACATGCAGTTCAATAATAAAAATTACGTCGAAGCAGCAGAATATTATGCAAAAGTTGTTGCAGTTGATCCTACAGAACTAGAAGCGCTGAAATATCTTTGCTACTGTCTGAGCAACACAAAAAATTATACCGATCTTGTTACCTATGCACAGAAATGGATCGAGGTTGAACCGGACAGCACTGAAGCTCAGCAGTTCCTCAATCTTGCAAAGCAGATGTTAAATAAATAAATGGTGCAGAAGCATCAAAAAAAACATAAGGGGGACACATGAAAATACTTGTATGGATTTGCGGTATTCTCGCTGTGATCATGGTCATCTTCGCTGGTATCATGGGTCTATTCAACGTTGTTCCGTTCCTTGGAGTGACCAAGGGCATCAACTTCATTCACTTCGCGAACACCCTTGTTCTCTTTACCATTGCTTTTCTCCTTTGTAATAAGAAGAAGGAGTAGCACAGACGTAGATGCCGGTTAAAGCCATTCTCTTTGATCTAGATGGTGTAATTGTCGACACACTTCATTTTCACTTTCTTGCCTGGCTTGAAATGTTTCGCAGATGGGGCGGTGAGGTCCAAGAACTCACCGTCCTTCTTCATGAAGGAAGAAGCTCCCGGGAGATTCTCCCACTCCTGATAGAAGAAGCAGGTATTGACATTCCCGAAGATCAGCGCAGTGATTTTATCGAAACAAAACGCGCATATTACCGCTCTATTGTTGATGTGCAATTTTATCCTGAAGCAAAAGAAACCTTAAAAAGACTTCATAAAGAGGGATATACTCTTGCATTGGTAACTGCATGTGCCGAGAAGAACATGAACCACGCACTCTCGGAAAATGAGTTAAAACTTTTTGATGTGATCATCACCGGCGACGATATTCCTCGGGCAAAGCCGAATCCCGATCCTTATGACATAGCCAGGAAAAAGCTGGGGTTGGAAAAGGATGAATGCCTGGTTGTTGAAAATGCGCCGCTTGGAATCGAATCGGGGAAAAATGCGGGTATAAAGGTTGCAGCAATCGCAACAACGCTCCCCAAAGAATATCTCAAGGGAGCGGATTATTATCTTAATACGTTAAAAGATATTTTTCAGTATTTAAAATCTTAACATTTAATTTATTTCTTTTTTGGCAAAATAATTTTTTATCAACTAACTCCAGTTGAATAGAAAAAAGATTTAACGGAGCAGGCAAGCACTAACAACAACGAACTTTTTTTATTATTTGTTAGATTTTGTTCGTTTTGCCCGCCTTGGCGTAGTGTAACGAAGACAGGTTCGTTGATAATTTTTTGGTTTCGGTTTACCCTGTTGGATAGCTATCATGCTGGATTTACCTCGTTAAAATAATTATCCTACAGGGTTTATCAGAGTTAGTGTAATTTATTTCCTATTCTATCGTTTTCTGCACATTCACGTCTTCTTTGAGGGAGATCAATTCATACAATTTGAATGGCTTACCTTTTCCACGTAGAGTTTTTATATCCAGATAACGCGCTTCAACCCTTTCTTTCACGGCTTCATATGTCGTTTCACTAATAATAATATGATTCTCTGTCTCATAAATTTTATTCATCGGCTCGATGCGCGCTCCTGTATTAATGGTATCACCGATCGCTGTATAATCAAATATCTGTTCTGAGCCGAGATTTCCCACAAGTGCCGAACCGGTGTGAATTCCAATACCAAACTGCACAGGATCTTTGCCCTCTTTTTCCCATTTTGCCTGTAATTCTCTCAATCTTTCAGCCATTAGCAGCGCTGTTTTACACGCATTGTAGGCATGCATCTCATAGTAATAGGGTACACCGAAAAGCGCCATGATCGCATCACCAATGAACTTGTCAATCGTTCCGCTGTTATCCTTGACCACATCCACCATCTCGGTCAGGTACTCACGCAGAATCTCAACAACTTCATGGGTTTCATGCTGCTCGGAATAGGCCGTAAAGGAACGCAAGTCAGAAAAGAGAACTGTGAGTTCCTGAACCTTACCACCAAATTTAAGTCGCTTGGGATACTTCACGATAATATCAACGATATCCTTTGCAACGTATTGCTGGAACGCCTTTTTTATGAAGAGCTTCTCTTTCCTGCCCATGTAATACTGCATGATAAGATTCCCAAAAAAGGAGATCAGAATTGCAGTCGGAACTTCTGTAACATTCACAATAGTATGATGGGATGAAAACATCACATATACAAAAATTAGGTAACCGATGATCAGCAGCACTCCGATTATTACATTGATCGTAGGTTTGAAAAAATTAAATATGATATTTATGATGAAAATGAGAATTAACAGACCAAGTACAAGGTACAGATAGCTGAAGGGTTGTAAATAATTTGAGTGCAGCACCATCTCAAGGAAGTTCGCATGGATCTCAACGCCCGGCGTAAGCCCTTGTCCTTTCCCGGGATTATAAAAAGGAGTAGGAAAGAGGTCATGAAGTTCTTCTGCCGAAGCTCCAACAAGTACTATTTTATCCTGAAATGTACCGTCTTTTAAGTACTCATCAAACGAACTGAAAACATAACCTAACTGCTGCTCACTTCGAACCTGAAAAGTGCTGTCATCCAATACAGTATCTAAGTGATAATACGGAAAGGTGTTTGCGGGACCATAATAGTTTATTAGGACTGTATTGCCTGAATATTTTGGTATAACATAGGATCCGAGTACGAAATTATCAACAGAATTAAAAATCTTCGGTTCCTCTCCTCGTTTCTGAGTGAGTAGCATTTGCAGACCCACAACGCCAATTGTGTAATAAGGTTCATCTGAAAAGGTTGAGAAAAGGGTGTATTTACGCACAAATCCATCCTGATCCTGAGATATACCAACGAGTCCCCACGGCAAATCCCTATCTGTGATTTCCTTAATAGGTGGGACAATCCTGAGTGTGATCGATGCGCCAGTCTTTTTCTCGCTCAATTTTCCAGCGAAAATAACGTTTCCATATTTTGCTGCAGTAACAGCCAGATCGACATCCTCCTTGGCGAGCGTCGGTTCTGTGAATTCAATATCAAATATGATGACCGCTACACCGGCTTGATTGAGATTATCTACAAGATGTGCAAAATAACTCCGCGGAAATGGATATCTTCCAAGTTCCTCGAATGCCTGGTCGGAAACATCTACGATAACGATGTCTTTCGAAACTTCGAGTGGTCCCCGAAGATTAAAGTTTGTATCTATCCAGATAAGTTCGAGATTTTTATAAATTCGCGTCATCGACAAAAGAATGACTGCGACAAACACAAAAATTGAGAAGATCAAAACGAATTTAAATTTAATTTTTTTCATTGCTTCCTCTTAGTCACTTAATTCTATAATTCTGTTATATTTTGGCAAAATATTTTCATCCCCGATATATCGGGGTGAAATCTTTAGTAGAGAGGATTAACATGGTCAAAATTTATAATCAAGTTTTTCATTCATGTTAATTCGTGGTTACATCTTTTTCGGGTTATCCGAGTTAGAGATGAGATCATTCAAAATTTCTTTCTATTAATTTCCTTATTAATTCTTCAAATGAAATGCCGACAACTTTTGCAGCCATGGGCACTAAACTCAAGGAGGTCATGCCGGGAAGTGTGTTCAATTCGAGAAAACAGAATTTCTTCCCATCGAATCGAAAATCGACACGTGCATAGTCCGAGCATTTGAATTCCTTGTAAATTCTTTCGCCGTAATCTAAGACGATTTCAGCTTCCTTTTGAGTTAATTTTGCAGGCGTTTCATACACGGTGTATCCGTCAGTATATTTGTGGACATAATCATAAAATCCATTTTGAGGTTTGATCTCTACTACAGGAAGAGCTCCATTACCGAGCATCGCTACAGTTATCTCTCTGCCGGATATATATTCCTCGATAAGAATGTCATCATTTACAGAAAATGCAAGTTCGATAGCAGCATAAAATCCATCGGCATTATTCAAAATTGTCACACCAACCGACGAGCCGGAGGCATTTGGTTTGATGACAAGTTCCTGTCCGAGCTGTGCGCTTACTTCATTATAGGATGGCTTTACTCCATTTTTGCGGAAAAACAGTGCTCTTGGAACCGGAACTCCAAGATTCTGAGCTAACAATTTTGAAATTTTCTTATTCATCGAGATGTAACTTGCTTCTGACGATGAACCCACATAAGGAATGCCGGCAAGCTCGAATAATCTTTGGAATGTGCCGTCCTCTCCATCACCGCCGTGCAAACCGATAAATACAATATCAACTCCGGACTTCTTAATATGATCCACAAATTTCAGATAGTTGAGGACATTATTTTTCACAAAATCTGCCGGATCGACAACCAATACTTCTTTGTGCAGTGCTATCAGAGCTTTCTCAATTGCATTACATGTATTGATGGAGACTTCCCGTTCTTCAGAAGTGCCGCCTTTGAGCAATGCTACTTTATTAACCTTCTTGGACAATTTCATGACTCGAAGATCACTCCTTGTTCATATTCGAAATTTTCAGGGCTATCCGATCCGTGCACTGCATTTTCTTGGTTATCAGTACCATACAAACAACGAATAGTTCCTTTTGCAGCTTTCCGGGAATCCGTACTGCCTGCCAATTCTCTGAAACCTAGGATCGCATTCTCGCGCTCGATCACTATCGCAACGATTGGACCGCTTGTCATAAATTCAACGAGATTGTCATAAAAATGCTTCCCTTTATGTACAGAATAAAATTTCTCTGCAATTTCACGACTCATTGCAAGCATTTTTAATTTCCGAATTGTGAAATCATTGTTTTCGATCGATGTAATGATATGTCCGATATTTCCTGCTATTACTGCATCGGGCTTGATGAGACAGAGAGTTTGTTCAGATGCCACGAGTACCTGCCTTTCATTTACAGTTGTTGACTCTTTGAATTTTCATGTGCTATGAACTGTCAAGAAAATTTGTTATATCTAATATTGTATATCCAAAATTTCCAGTTTATTGTTAACTAATAATGAAGTCATTCGGATACTAAATTGTTGTATATCTTATATGTCTATCAGTTACAAAAAAGAGAGACGCACAAAAGCACGTCTCTATTTGTATGTAAGTAAGTTTTGGGATTATCTCATCAGTACCATTTTTTTAACGATCTCTTTTTTATCGGCAGTGAGTTTATAGAAATAAATACCTGAACCGACTTTCTTTCCATAGCTATCGAGACCGTCCCAAGAAATACTTCTAATTCCGGATTTAGCATTTATATCAAGCTCTCTTACCAATTGCCCTTTGATGTTGTATATCTTTAATTCTGCTTTTTGTGTGCTAGGAAGAAGGGAGAATGATATTGTGGTAGAAGTAGTTAAAGGATTAGGGTAATTCTGATGTAAATAAAACACATCTGGTACTTCTGGAGTAATCTCTGGTTCTTCTAATAATGGATACCCAATCTTGCGAAGTAGTTCTTTCTTTTTTAATGAATAATCCAACATATCCTTTGGTTTCATTTCTAAAATCTTGGATGGAACATTCAACAGCCCTTTTCCTCCACATGTATCAGCCAACATTAATGTCCTCATTATATTGATAACTGTAAATACAGAATCTGTGAGGATTGGATCAGACATCAAAATAGCATCATAATTAATCAATGCTATATCATATATTTCCTGCTGTATCTTGCATTCGATAGCTAAATTACGCGATAAGATTGAAAAAAGGGCGTCTACTCCTGCATTGTTTGATAAGCTATCGTAATAAGAAGTTAGTTCTTCAAAATCTGGTAAATCCAGATGTTTTTCACAACTGAATATTCTACTTAATGACACCTCAGCTTCATCACTTTCTGGATATTGTACAATGAGATTTTTATACGCTTGTATTGCATATGAATAGTTTCCTGCTTCAGCCAATTGGCTTGCATTATCAAAAGCTGATTTGCTCTCAGATTTTTCCTCATCTTGCGTACAATTTGGTTCCTCATCTGCAGGATTCCATTGAAACCACCCATCTAATTGTGGATAGAATTTTTCTTCTTCAGGTGGATAATTGCCCCACCAGTTATGTTGAACAGGGATACTTTTTACGCCCGTACCAAAATCTTCGTAAACAACTAGTATATAACCATCAGAGTCATGTATTAAATCATTATGCCCATTAAAAAGTAGGGGATGTCCCCATGTCATAGATATCTCGATATCGCCATTATTTGATACTAAATTTTTTGTGCCATATTCCATAATAGGATAACTATTATCAAGTACAATAATACCTCTGCTTTGATTATTCGCAATATTGTTTTCTTTAAGCCAAGGACTACTATTTAAAAGTTCTATGCCAATGGAATTATTTATTATAGTATTATAAAATATTTTCATTGCATCACAATTTTCTAACGATATACTTGTTTTGTTATGCTCAAAATTACTATTGTAAATTCCCAAACTGTATTGATCCATAGCATGGATACCTGTTACCGCATTTTCTATTTCGCAATAAATTATATCACTAGAATTGCCAATAAATTCTATTCCTGCCCAATAACCCACTGATGCATTTTGAATATTTGGAATAAACTTGATGGGGTAATTTTCTGCTCCTTTTGCAGTTAAACTTCCTAATATTGAAAGTTTGCTCCCTTGTTGTGCTTTGATAACTGAACCTGGAATAATATATAAAGCACTATTTTCAGGTAAAATAACATCATCATACAATCTATATGATCCATTCCAATGATAAGTGGTTTCTTCTGAAAGAGAACCAGTAACTGGCTGACAATATAAATTATTGTTATACTTGTTCATCTTTGGATAAATATTTCCATGATTGCTTGTATCTATAATAAGGTCTGAAACTATTAGTTTTCTTTTATTATCATAATTGAATGCTTCTTTCGTATATATTAATTCTATATCAGAATCAGTATCAATATCACAAATTACTGGTGCACCGATACATTTAGAAATCTGAAATAGTTTGTTTCCTGAAATAGTATATCCGGATATTGGATGAGTATTTGCCGCTCCATTACTATAAAGAAGTAAATCTAATATATTATTTGAGTTTAAGTCATAAGGAATGATTCCGTCAAAATAATCCTCAATACTAAACAATAATTCACGAGAAAATTGGTTGTCATTTATGCTTATTAAATATATTTCTGATGGATTATCATGCATATCTTCTATTTCAACAATTTTAGTAATGCCATCATTATATATATCTCCAGCACTAACAGCACTCACCCCCCTATTAGGTTGTTGCATCTCACATATAATATCAAAACCCCAGGTAGAACAATCTAATAGATACAGTCTAAACCCATAAGTTACTATAAAACAATCTAAATCTCCATCCATATTGAAATCTTCTAAAACAATCTTGCTTGGAATACAATCAAATTGCTTATAGTCAGTCAAGGTTATTTCATTATTATTTAATTCATATCTTTTTAATTGTTTATTGGTTGCATCTAAAATATATATTTCATTTTTCCCATCATTATTGCCATCACCAATAGCTATACCATTAACAAATTCACAATCATCTATACCTACATAGAATAAATTATTATTACTTAAATCAATAATAATTAACCTTTGGTCAGTTATAGGACTATCATCGTATTGTGCATTACAAATCAATTCTAATTCACCATCATTATTTACATCTCCTAAACAATAATTATAAATATTACCTGGATCTGAATATATCAAAACATAATTTCCAATAGTCCCATTAACCTTAAAGAATTGATTTCTATCGCTGTTAAGAAAAATATAGTCAGTTTCATCGGTATCATTATCATATAACGGTAGTGGAAGACCATATGTTTCCAAATCATTTTCCCATATTTGATTTCCATCAGAAGATATTTTCTTATTTCCAATAATTATACATCCATTATCAATTAATGGTACATTTGGTATATAATCTTGACTATGCGAATAAAGAACAGGGAACCCATCCTGTGGTCTTTCAAATTCATGAGTGATAGTAGTAGTATTGTTTTCTTCATTTCTTTTATCAATATCATCTAATACATCAACTATAATCTTGACTTCGTAATCACCGGGCATATAGTTACTCACATTAAAATCAAAATTTGCAGGTTCTACTCCCATAGGACCTATACCACTTATTGTTACACTATTGTATTCAGTAGTATTTAAAAAATTATTGGTTAAATAACATTCTACTTCAAAATTATCTGTTATATCAACTTCACTTCGATTACAAATTCCAGCCAAAACATGCAAAGTCTGATTTTCTATAGTAGTCACATCTATCTCTTAACGATTGCAAATCAAGTCACACTCATTTATATTTACAATATCTAATAAAATATTTAATGCAGGATCGCCAAATAAATTAATTTGATTTATAGTACCAACTCTTGGAGTTTTTATTTTGGCTTCTAATAGCATTTCTCCACACATACCTAATCCATATCTAAAAGATGCTTCAAATAAATACGGAGCAAAACCATCATTGTCTTTCCAACTAGAAGGCTCAGAAGCTCCAATAAAACCTATACAACCTCTAATATTATTATATGCTAAAAATTTTTCCGCCATGCAATTATCATTATTATGAAAACTACCTGTATTGCATGCTATACTAAAAACCAAAGGTAATCTGTTATCAAATCCAGGTTGGTTAATGTTTGAAAAATAGAAGCTATATTGCCAGGTTTCTTCTGGCCAAGACCAACGATTATACCCACCATGCCCCATATAAGTATAAATCAGGTTTCCTTCAGCATATTTATCTGTTGCCATGGATAGTGAATTATCCAGCATTATACTATCATAATTCGTTTGAGAAAAAGGATATAATGCTTCGGTTAAAAAGGATATAATGCTTCGGTTAAAAGTGTTGTATTATAAGATTCTACTATTGGGTCTATTAATTCTATACCACTTTGAACATTTCCCTTTGAAGGCTCTCCAGCAAGAAAAGTCATCCTATCTTTCCAGCCATCATATTCAGGGTCATTAATATCTATAGGCTCATAATCTATTATCTTCTGGCAGACATTCGCTACTTGCTCCTCACTGTCTACACTGCACCTGCCAAGTAGAATATCCGGATATACATCTCTTATACCACCTATCTCCGTTAACTGGCTGAAATAGACATCATAACCCGATTGATAAGTTGGGATACATTCATCGAAAGGATCATTACCAAAATATGCATCTCCAAATAAATTTACATATCCAAGTCTATTATCATAAGTATGTTCTGCATGCCCATGATTAAAAGTATTTTTAATTAAATATCTTAATTTCTCATATGACCAATTATTGGGGGTAATAACTTGTTCTTCAATATCAATCATTTTAACAATTACTACATCGAATCCATTATAATTTGCTCTTTTATAAGCTAAATTTTGCAAATCTGGATTTTCCCAGAATTCATGATGTGTAATAATTAGATAATCACAATTTTCTGATATATATTTACCATCGGGACAATTCGCAAAGTTCTCTACCCATTGAACATCACCAGGATCTCTGTATCCTGCTCCACAACCTACAGAAGCATTTAAACCATTGGAGTTGTAATTGATCATTGAAGCACCACATACTTCGTTAAATATACCTACATCTTCATTAATAGAACCTATTGCATTATCAAATGTCATCTCAATATTAACTCTGGAATATGCAATAACTTTTTGATGAATAGGGTTAAATTGAACAGGATAGATTAGAATCCTGATACAATGCTGGGCTCTTACAGCACCCTTTTCAACTAACTTCCCTGTATAACCAGGAAAATATTCATCAGTATTATAAGTGGCATCATTAATGGAGAATTGTTCTTCCAGGTATGTAATATCTCCATTTTGTACCTCTACCAGTTCAGGTGAGGGGTAGATATTAATATTATCAATTTCAATCGAATCTAATAGTGTAACATTCAAATTAACATTGTCACATTCTGGAATTGCAACTAAAAAGGAAACTATCGGAATTTCGGGGAAACCAACGGAATCCATTGTAGTATGTTCGGGGATGTAAACTCGGTTGAAATTATCTATATCTTTACTATTCATGCCCGGGATTTCCAATTCAAATTCTACAAGCGAACTTGTAGAATTCGTTACTTCATAAATTGGTGCCGTTACACTACGATCGTTAAAGTTTACCCATTCATCTGCCAAAACAGCAGATGTAAAACCTACTAACATAATTAAAACCAAACTAATCTTTTTCATCTTTCTTTTCTCCTTTTGTTTTATTAAGATTTATCCTGTGAAATCTTTATTTCAACAGGATCATTTTTTTAACAGGTGAATTTTTTAGACTTAATCTATAAAAGTAGATACCGGAAGATAATTTTTCAGCATCCCAACTAAACGAGTCACACTCTGAATTAATGGGAATGTTATCGATCAGTTTTCCTCTGATATTATATATCTCAATTTGGGTATTCCTAATATTATTAGGTAGTTTAAAAAATATTTCCGTATTATTTCTAAAAGGGTTGGGTTGACAAATTAACTCAATTTTTTGGTTATTTATTATCCCTTCATCACAAGAACTGTTTTCAGTAACTTGAATATAGTTAAATCTCGTTGCAGTATCCAATTGTAATGTATGGATTGTTAAACTTATTGAGTAGTTCCCAGTATCCTGGTAAGTATATTCAGGATTTTGATTATACGAATCAATAGTGCCATCATTATCAAAGTCCCATTCCCAATAATTTAGATTTTCTCCTGTGGAAAGATCTGTAAACTGAACAGTTAGTGGTGCAGTTCCAATGGTTGGAGTCCCTTCAAAGTTGGCAACATAAGGTTCAGGTCCATAGGAGAATGGATGATAAACAGTAAATGTTTCGCCACAGTCCAAGCTGTGGTAAATATAAATATGTGCAATTTCATGCATTAATTGAATATACTCAACTACCATGTAAAGTTCGCCGGGTTGTCTTCCACCTACAATACTTCTAATTGGTAAATTTGGGCAATTAAATTCGTTTTTTAATTCCCAAGCTTGGCCGTAATCGTTGCTAAATCTTAATTTCCTCCCGTCGCCAATTCCCCAGTAATAGGTATATAAATAAATTTCTCCTTCTTCATACCCTCTCGTTAAATTAGTTGTTGGTGCTCCAAAATCAAAAACATATTGAATCTCAAAATTTTCGTAATTATCGTAACTAATTAATAACCATAAAGAATCAAGAATACTATATTGTTTTACTAATGCATATCCTATACTATCTTGGTTATCTATTTCTACTGCTTTTAGGGAACCAAAATAGCCATTATTAGCATGATACAAAAGATTTATACCATAATCTTCACTATGACTCGCTTTACCATTAAAAACAAATCCTTCTTTCCTACCACTAAGAATTGAGGAAATATCATTATGTCTAAATACCCAACTTCCATATTGTCCGTAATTATTTGAATAATAGAAAACATCCGGCATTCTAATACGATATAAACAACCTTGAGTTTTATCTGCGCAAATGCTTATAACTTCACTTATACTATCCACACAAACAGCAGTTTCGCCAAAATCGGTTGAATGGTAAATACCTTCACCAGTAACGGTTGGTCCTACGAAGTATATTTCACCTATGTCGGGTCCTCTAGTTATGCGGTAGTCGGCAAAAGCAAGGGTGGTTATAAGGAATCCGAATAATAAAAGCAAAATAAACCGTTTACATGAAAGCTCGGGATTTACACTTCGATTCAACATTTTGTTTTTCTCCTTTCATCTTTGTTATCTTAGAATAATAAGTTTTCTTATCGGTGAATCTTTTAGATTTAATCTATAGAAATAAACTCCTGAAGATAATCCTTCAGTATCCCACTCAATTGAAGACCGATTATTGTTTATGAATATCTCTTCGATCTGTTTTCCCTTTATGTTATATATTTCAATCACAGCTTCTCTCATATTCTTTGGTAATGAATAATGAATTTCTGCTTTTGTAGCAATGGGATTAGGATAACTTCTCAATTCTATCTCCGGTTCAAAGGTAACTTCTTCATCTATAGCAACAGTATCGGTTACATCAATATAATTAAACCGTGTAGCTGTATCCAGTTGTAGGGGATGTATTGTTAAATTTACTGAATAGTTCCCAGTATCATGGTAAGTATATTCAGGATTTTGTTCATAAGAATCAATTATACTATCATTATCAAAGTCCCATTCCCAATAATTTAGATTTTCTCCTGTGGAAAGATCAGTAAACTGAACAGTTAGTGGTGCAGTTCCAATGGTTGGAGTCCCTTCAAAGTTGGCAACATAAGGTTCATGTCCATAGGAGAATGGATGATAAACAGTAAATGTTTCGCCACAGTCCAAGCTGTGGTAAATATAAATATGAGCGATTTCATACATTAATTGGATATACTCTACTACCATATAGAGTTCACCTTCCTGCCTTCCTCCTACAATTCCCTTAATTGGTAGATTTGGACAATTAAAGGTTTTTTTTAACCCCCAAGTTTCACCATAATCGTTACTATACCATAGTTCTTTACCCTGCAAAAGATGTGACCTTAAAAGATAAATTTCTCCATTATCATAACCTCGACTTAAATTAACAAATGAAGATCTTCCGAAATTAAATACTTGTTGAATCAAAAGACTATCAAAACTATCAAAGCTTATTAATAGGTATAAAGAATCCAATACATAATTTTGATTAACAATTGCATAGCCGACATCATTTTCGTTATCAATTTCGGCAGTTGAAAGATTACCAAAGAATCCTTGATAGGAATTTGGAATAAAGTTGATTCCATAATCTTGACTGTGGGAGGCAATAGAATTATATATATGTCCTTCTGTTACTCCACTTATGATATCAATATAAATTCCACTATTTCTAAATTGCCAGCTTCCTTGATTACCGTAATTATCTGAATAATATAAGTTCTCAGGCATTGAAAAATAATAAAGTACTCCCTGGGTCTTATCTGCACAAATACTCAATGCATTAACTGTACTGTCCACACAAACTGCAGTTTCCCCAAAATCGGCAGAATAGTAAATACCTTCACCGGTAACGGTTGGTCCTATAAAGTATATTTCACCAATATCCGGTCCTCTTGTTATTGCCCAGTCTCCAAAGGCAATGGTGGTTATAAATAATCCAATTAATAAAAGTAAAATAATCTTTCTCCCTGATAGATAGGGAGGATTTCCACTTCGTTTCAACATTTTATGCTCCTCTTTTTCATCTGAACTTCTAATACCTTTTTGAGGTTAAAAATATATTTCTGTCAAATTTATTTCATTTTTTTTAATACCCCAAAACTAATAAATAGAAATGCTTATTAAATTATTTAAATATTTTGCTGTCTTATGAGGTAATATAGACAATCTTTCAGAAGGTTTTTTGTTATCAGCACCCGAAATGCTTTTGTGGAACGAATATCAGTAATGGGAGAAATCTCTTTCGCAATCATTTCTTTTGCTTCATCTATTGCAGCAGGAATGAGTTCTTTCCCTTTGAGAAATTCTTCGGTTTTACTCATCCTTTTTACTACAGGAGAAACACTGCCCGAAGCGAGCTTTATCCATTCAATTTTACCATCAGAATATTTCGCAATCGCCGACAGAGACGCCTTTGTAATGGTCATCGCATTTCTCTGCCCGATCTTCCTGAAATAATAAAATACATCCTTATCTTTAGAAAGTGGAATAATAATTTTTGTGATGATCTCGCCTTTTTTCAAGGTTGTAGCACAAGGACCGCAGAAAAGTGCTTCTATTGGAATTATTCTAACTACACGGGATTCAGGCGAAAAAATTTCAACCCTTGCTTCCAATACTACAAGCGGAGTGATCGTATCACCGGCAGGCGACGCATTTCCAATGTTACCGCCAATAGTTGCTCTGTTGCGCACCTGTTCAGAAGCCATTGTCATTATCGCTTTGCTCAAAATCGGAATGTCATTCTGTATCTGATGAGAGTATAAAAGCTTATTTAATGTTGTGCATGAGCCAATAAATATCTTATACTCTTTTTTTTCAATTCCTTTAAGTTCATCTATTCCAGAAATATCAACAATAACAGCATCCTGCGGCAGATCATATCTTCCTATCATCAAGTCGGTTCCACCCGAAAAAATGAGGATTTTTTTGTCAGCAATTTGAGAGAATATTTTATAATATTCCTTCAAAGTATTTGGAGAGTAGTATTGCATGCTATTCATAAAATCTCTCCGGGATTATAATATCCATTGTAAGTAACTGTCTTACGGCTTTGATTATTTTATCATATCCAGTACATCGGCAAATGTTCCCTGCAAAAGCTTCTTTGATCTCTTCGTCGCTCACGTTTTTTTCAGACGAATTTCGCAAAAGATTGATCGTGGACATAACAAATCCGGGAGTGCAAAAACCACACTGAACTGCACCATTCTCTTCATAAGCTTTTGTGATAAATCTAAAAAAATCAAAATCCCGCAAGCCATCTATAGTCACAACATTGGCATTATGCAGGTGCATCGCAGGAACAAGGCATGAATTAACAAGCTTATTATTCATGAACACAGTACATGCGCCGCATTCACCTTCGCCACATCCTTCTTTTGTGCCAGTTAATTCAAGCTTGTATCTCAATATATCCAAAAGCCGATCAAGCGGTTCAGCTTCAACTGAAACAGGTTTTCCATTTACTATCATATCAATATTCATAATTGCTGTTCTCTATTAGTGTTGCTATTACTTCCGGAGTTAGCGGGATCTTTCTTGCAATTTTTCCGATTGCAAAACTCACCGCAGAAGCAACTGCAGGCGCAGCTCCAACAAAGGGAAGTTCGCCGAGCGCCTTTGCCCCGTAAGGTCCGTTAAAATAAGCATCTTCAACAATATCCACATACATTTCAGGAATATCCTGAATAGTTGGAATAATATAATCGCGGAATCCCCGATTCTGAACTTCTCCATCCTCCATACTAAGCGCTTCATACACTGCATAGCCAATACCCTGAATAACGCCACCCTGAATTTGTCCTTCCGACTGCTGCTTATTTATCGCCTTGCCGACATCATGAGCTGTGTAGAACTTTTTTACTTCAACTTGATATGAAGTGCGATCAATCTCTATTTCGGCGACATTTGCTGACCATGAATAGACAGGGTAACCATACCCTTTATATGTATTCTCATCGAATGAAATAAATTTCGGATGTTTATATTCTTTTTGTACAACAAGTGAATCATGGTTTTTAAAATATTCTTTTGCAACTTCTTTGAAATCTTGAGACGAGAACTCAACATCATTTAATGACAATGCGTCGAGAATTTGTTCACAGTTATCAAGTAGCAGCTTGCCAACGATCATCGTACTGCGGGAAGCAACAGTTGGACCGCTGTTCGGCACTTTGCTAGTATTTTTTTCCTCAATAATAATATCACCAAATGGCAAGTGCAATTTCTCTGACACTATTATTTTATACGCTGTATCGACTCCCTGTCCCATTTCTGTATTTGCAGTTTTGACGAGTACCTTTCCATCATTAAGAAGCTCCATCTCTGCGATCGCCTTGATACGATTTTCGCCAACTCCTGTAAAACCGCAGCCATGAACAGCAAGAGAAATACCTATGCCTTTAAGAATACCTGCCTTAGCAGATTCATTTTCATTATATTTTTTGAATTCATCATATTTCTTTTCGTATTCTGAGCTTTTCAAAACCTTCTCAACACATTGAGGCAGACCATAGCTATAATCTATTGGCTGACCTGTCGGCAAAATGTCGCCGAGAGAAAGCATATTTGATTTTTTAATTTCCCAAACTGGGATTTTTAATGTTTTTGCAACTTTTTCCATTAGCATCTCTATAGCGAATAAGGATTGCGGTCCACCAAAGCCACGAAAAGCACCGCATGGAGGAATATTGGTTTTTATTGCCCTGCCATGGATACGTACATTTGGAATTCTATAGCAGCCAAAAGACGTGAGCACAGCTCGTGCAAGCACAACTGGACTCAGTGTAGTATAGGCGCCACTATCGAGTAGAATATCCATATCCAGCCCGAGAATTTTTCCATCAGAACTCACCGCTGCTTTAGCATGAATTCTCGAAGGATGCCGTTTTGTGGTGAACCGAATATCTTCTTCTCTATTATAACTCAGGATGATCGATCTTCCAGTTTTTCGTGCAAGCAAGGCGACATGTCCGCAAATCAAAGATGGAAAATCCTCCTTACCACCAAAAGCGCCGCCTGTCATGATCTGGGTAACATCCACCTTTATTTCTGATCCCTTGAAAAGCTCATTCATAGCATTTTGCACATAATACGGACATTGCATCGAACCCTTGATATGAATTGTGTTTCCATCCGGTATGGCGACAACGACCTGTGGTTCGAGATACACATGTTCCTGAAATCCTGTCTCAAATATACCCTCAACAATCGAATCTGCATTTTCAAATGCTTTTTCCGGCTCACCATTTTCAAGAAGAATTTCTTCGAACAAATCTTCGGCTCGATTCCGATCAATAGCTGCTTTCAACGTTGTAGCTGCTACCAACTCTTCATATTTGATCTTAATATGCTTTTTCGCTTCTATGAGTATCGTTTCATTTTCAGCAGCTATAAGTAAGATCGGTTCTCCAATATAATTTACTTCATTTTCTGCAAGATAGGGCATATCATTTTTGATAATGGCGACATAATTGTTTTTCACTTCTTTTGCCGAGAGAATTGTCACCTTTGACCAATCAAACTTTTCATCAAAGGAGATCGAGCTGATCCGTGCATGTGCCTTTGAAGAACGAACTGTACCTGCGAGCAGAGCATTCTTAATACGTAAATCTCGTGTGTACTTTTCTATTCCTGCAATTTTTGAAGCAGCATCTACACGAACTTCACTATGTTCTTTCATTGTCTCAAACTATCCTCATGTGAGGTACTTTCCTGTTATATTCAACCGCCTGCATTTCCGCAGCAATACTGAGCGCAATCTCGGAAGCTGATGAACCCCCAAGATCAATTCCTATGGGTGAATATAGATTTTCCAAACTCACTTCACCAAGTTCATTTCTTATTTTCTCCAGTGTCGCCTTCACTTTAATCTTCGATCCTATCATACCAATATATTCAAAAGCAGTATCTCGCTTTATGATCATTCTTAAGACATCATAATCAAACCTGTGCCCGTGTGTTACGATGACTGCATAGGAACCGGCTTCCGGCTCGAAATCCTTTAAATAATTCTCATATTCTTCACAAACCAGCTCATCAGCTAATGGGTGCAATGATTTTGCTGAAAATTCCTTACGATTATCAATAATTACGATTGAATATTTTTCTGTAGAGAGTATTCTCTCCAGTGCTTGTGAGACGTGCCCTCCACCAAAAATATATATTTTCCGTTTAGGTAGGTGTGTTTCAAAATAGACCTTCATCTTACCTCCGCAGATCATACCCGTCGCCTTGTCGGATGTAGGTTTATCAGCATTTAAATCATATTGTTTGGTTTTATTCATTCTTTTCTTCAGGAAGAGCAGTGCATCTCGCTCAACCAGTTTTTCAACTGTACCGCCACCGACAGTTCCGTAGGTTTCTGCGCTTGCTGTAATAATCATCTTAAATCCAGCTTTACCAGGAGTGGAACCTTCTGCTTCAATCACGGTTGCGATCACAAAGGGAATATTTTCTTTCTTGAGCCGATAAATTTTTTCTATGATATCCATATTATATAATTCAAATTTCGCAGGTGTGGGAATTACCTAAATAAATCATATTTAACCTTTTATAATATATTTTTCGAAAGATTAGAAATATTTAAATTAATTTCTAAATCCTAATTTCTAATGTCAAATAAAATGTCAAAACTTGAATGTTAAAGTAATTTTTACTTCTTTGATTTAATTACAATTGATGAGAAAATTAAATTTACCCCGTTAGATAATTTCATATATATCAGAAAGAATATCTAATAGCATAAATATCTAACAGGGTTAAGTTCATTAGCTTCTTTCCAATAAATTTTTGCTTCATCTATTAATCGTGGAACTGCTTTTGAAATCATTCTCAACCAATGTTTTGACTCTTTTATGCAAATACATATTTTATGTTCGAAATCATTTTTTATTTGCCTTCAGCCAGTGTGCAGACAAGTATTATCATTTGAAATTTCATTAGAAATTAGATATTTGTAATTATTTATTCAAGTTTTACAGGAATTGAAATTACTTAAAAAAATCATATTTAACCTTTTAAAATATCTACTGCAAAACTTGAGTTATTTAAGATACCTTTCTCTTTCTTCTTGTGTATTTACATCTTGAACAATTGATTCATCTGAAATTTCTATATAACTAATTTCATCATGAAAATTTCTTAGAACATTGCGCAGATTGTCTGATACAGGAGTGTCAATAATTTTTTCTACTACAGATTTTGATAACATAATGGGATGACCGGCTCTATTTTCATAAGAGGGCAATATAACCTTCCGTGTGGAACTTCGTGCTTCAAGAACCAATTTTTCATACACAGCTTCTGGGATATGCGGCTGGTCAATAAGATGAAGCATCACATAATCGTCTTTTTGCATTTCAGGAAACAGTTCTTTTAAACAGACCTGAACACTGCTGAACATTCCTTTTGCAAAATCTTTATTATGAACAAAATCTATTTTTTTCAGGATTGGTCTGCCATTATATATCGCTTTAACACTATCCCCGAGCACATATCTATTGAATCCCGTCACGATAAGTATTTCATCACACACTGCTGCTAGTTTCTTAATGATATGTTCGATAAAGGGTTTTTGATCATAACGCACGAGGGGTTTGAAATCCCCCATTCTGCTGGAATAACCCGCAGCGAGAATCAATCCAAAAATCTTGGGCACCATATTTCTTTCATCATCAAAGCACGCTCAGCATTCTTGATGTCCTTCAAACCGCTTCCTGTCAATAAAACGACGATTTTTCCATTTTTCTCTTTACTCTTCTTAATATATTTTATGAAACCAGCCCACGCTGCTGCAGCCGATGGTTCGACGAAATAACCATGTTGCTGACTCAAATATTTCTCAGCATTCAATATTTCATCATCGCTTACCCTTGTGCCGAATCCATCGGTTCTTCTTATCGCATCAACAGCCATATACAAATTCCGCGGCGCATTCACAGAAATACTGTCTGCAATCGTGCTTGATTCTTTGTATAGAAATTCATTGCTTTCAAAATAATCAATAATGCCCGAGCTTCCTTCTGCCTGCACTGCAATGAGCGCGGGAATTTTATCGATAAGATCGAGCTGCTTCAAATCATAGAATCCTTTGTATATTCCTGATATAATACTTCCGTCACCCGTCGGCACGAATACCTTGTCAGGAGCTTTGCAGTTCAGTTGAAGAAAGATATCAAAAGCACCCGACTTCTTCCCTTCTGTTGTGAGTGGATTGTATGCTGTGTTGCGATTATACCAGCCATGTTTTTGTGATTCATTTATAGAGATATCATAGGCATCATCATAGGAGCCATTAACCTTTTCAACCTCTGCTCCATACATTTGGATCTGTACTAATTTTTCCTGCGGGATACTTTTGGGAACGAATATTTTTGATGTCACGCCCACCATTGCACAAAGCCCTGACATCGAGGATGCAGCATTCCCTGTCGATGCAGTACAAATAGTATCTCTTCCAAGTTCAAGAGCTTTTGCCAGAACCAACAAGGATGCCCTGTCCTTATAAGAAAAGGTTGGATTGTGCGTGTCATCCAGGACAAAAACAGCATTATCTGAATTATAAGGAATATGATTGAGAGAGTTAACCGGCAATGCCATGCGAGTTTTCATCAATTCTTGCACTTTACTTTTCAATGGCAGAAGCAGAGGAAACTGAAAAATGTTACCCGGTTTTGACTTTTGAAAAAAATCGTGATTATATTGAATTTTTATAGTATCGTAATCATAAAGAACTCGCAAACATCCAACGAGTGGCGATTGAGGTTGATTTTTTTCTACACAAGTGGGGCACAAGTAATGGTCGTGTTCCTCTATTTCATCCGAAGACCACACGGCACCGCAGGAAAAGCATTTATAGTAATAATTTTTCATAAGCATTCAAAGCAAAATGATGGGAGAAGAAAATATTTGTCTACTTTTTTGAGATTGTGAAACTAAAATTGAATTCTTTTTATTAAATATTTAGGATGAAATTTTTTTAAGACAACATTTTATTTGACAAATTATTTTTTGTCATAAATTTTGACAATAAATATTTTGCCAAAAGGAGTAAATAAGAAAATATGCATAGGCAATCCTGCAAGGGGAGAAGAATTTTATCTAAGAAAAAAACTTATAAACAAAGCATGGAGAATGATATATGCGGGAAGTAATATACTACTTGCTGCACCGCGTCGGGTTGGGAAAACTTCAATAATGTGTCATCTACTTGATGATCCGATAGACGATTATAACATAATATTTGTTGATATGGAGTCGGCTAGTGGTGAAAATGAATACTTCCGAAAACTATTAAACAAAATCCTTAAGAGTGGAATACTAAAAACCTTACAGAAAGCACTAGCTTTGATAGAAAAACATAAACCTGAAATTAAAAAAATCGGTGTAGAGGGTATAGAATTTGGAGTAAAGACAAATTTAGTCTACTTCGACTTAGTTGAGAAAGTTCTAAAAACGATTGATGAATCTGGGACTAAATTAGTGATAATGGTTGATGAATATCCACAAACACTTGAGAATATAATAAAAGCCGGTGGAAAAGAAGCAGGCATCAAATTCCTTCAAAGTAACAGGGTGCTAAGAATGGATCCCGAATTAAACAGGAATATTACTTATGTTTATGCTGGTTCTATTGGTTTGGAAAACATCATAAGAAAAATCAATGCAATTGCTACGATTAACGATTTAGACACCTTATTTATTCCACCACTTAAGATTGAGGAGGCGCATGAATTTGTTAAATTACTTTTAGAAGATGTATCATATGATTTAAAAAAAGAACAAATCAATTATATCATAAATAAAATCAAATGGCTAATTCCGTTTCATATTCAGCTAGTAATTCGTGGACTACAAGACATCATTATCGACGAGGAAAGTAGTAAGGTAGACATACAGATGATTGATCGAATCTTTACAGAGATGATCGAACAACGAAACCATTTTGATCATTGGCATACAAGACTCAGAAGTTCTTTTGACAGTGCCGAATATTCTTTTGCCAAAGAAATCCTGAATATCGTATCTGAATCCGAAACAATCAAATCAGCAGAGATGTATGAAATAGCAGCAAAGCAAAACTTAGAACAAAAATACAAAGAAATTATCGCTTCATTGATCTATGACGGTTACATAAATAACAACGATAATGAAAATGTATATCGGTTCAATTCACCGATAGTAAGAATGTGGTGGAGGAAATATGTCGCGAATTGATTTCCCAAAAATTTACAATCCTCAGAATCAAACAAGGCAAGAATTAATTAATAATTTTGTGGTCCGAATGGGAATTTTTCAGGATATTTTCCAGGAAATAAAATCATCAAAAATGGAACATCCGGAACAACATTATATTATTCAAGGAATACGTGGACAAGGTAAGACTACTCTTCTTTTAAGGATTGCCTATGAGATTGAAAAGGATAAAAATTTAAATAAATACCTTATTCCAATTGTTTTCAGCGAAGAACAATATAAAGTCAGAAAACTGTATAAACTTTGGGAAGAGACAGCAGAATATCTGAAAAGTTACTCTGGTTTTGAAACACTTCCTTCAGAAATGCAAAACATAGAATATGACGATGATTTCGAAGAAAAATGTTTCCATTTGCTAGAGAAGACACTAAAAAAAAACAAGAAGAAGTTGATTCTCTTTATCGATAACATATCAGATATGTTAAACAAGTTCACCGATAAAGAACATCAACGATTACGTGAAATCCTCATTGAATCTGCTGAGATCAGGATAATTGGCGCATCATCGGAAAGCTTGGAATTTCATCATGATTATAGCAAACCATTTTACATGTTTTTCAATATGCAAATATTAAAAGGATTAGGTCAGAAAGAAACAAAAATTTTGTTACAGAGTTTGGGAAAGAATTATGCAAAGGAGCATGTGATAGAAATTGTCAGTAAGCAACCCGGTCGTATTGAAGCGTTGCGCAGAATGACTGGTGGCATAATTCGTACAATTATCATCCTCTACCAAATATTTGTAGATGATGAAAACGGAAATGCTTTTCAGGATCTTGAAAAAATTTTAGATGGGGTAACACCGCTCTATAAGCAACGTATGGATCATCTTTCTGCACAGCAACAGGAGATTGTAGATATCATTGCCTTAAATTGGGATGCAATTAGCACAAAAGATATTGCGATGAAAGCACGGGAAAAAGCAAAGCGGTTTCATCTCAACTGAAATTGTTAGTTCGAAACCAGATAATAGAGCAACAAGGAGCAAACACAAAAAACTATTTATACAGATTATCTGAAAGGTTTCTAAATATCTGGTATTTAATGCGACACGGTGGAAAAAGTGAAGAGAATAAAGTGAAATGGTTAGTGGAATTTTTACAGGAATGGTGTGATGACAAAACACTTGAGTTAAGGATAACAAAACATTTGGAGGCATTACAAAAAGGAAAAATTTACGAAAAGCAAGCTCTATACTTGACGGAAGCTTTATCTTGGACTCCGATAAAAAGAGACCTTCAGGATAAATTAATTAAAGAAACCCGTAAATATTTAAAAAATAAAAAATCTGAATTCTTAGAACATTTACATCCTTCTGATATTGAATTAAAAAAATCAGCTTTGAATTATTTTGACAAAGAAAAAGATATTGAACAGCTGTTCAATATATTGAGAAAATTAGAATTAAAGATTCTGAAGATTTGAAAGTTTTAGGACAAGTTTATGGATTCAATATTCACGATAAAGCAAAATCAGAAAATTACCTTCTGGAAGCTATTAAACTAAATAATGCCGGAGCAATGTATAATTTAGCTCTGCTTTATCAAACTGAATTCAAAGACTTTAAAAAAGCTGAGAAATATTACCTGATGGCTATTGAAAAAGATAATGCAGAAGCAATGAATAATTTAGCTCTGCTTTATGAAACTGAATTCAAAGATTTCAAAAAAGCTGAAGAATATTACCTGTTGGCTGTGAAAAAAGAACATGCAGAAGCAATGAATAATTTAGCACTGCTTTATCAAACTGAATTCAAAGATTTCAAAAAAGCTGAAGAATATTACCTGTTGGCTGTGAAAAAAGAACATGCAGAAGCAATGAATAATTTAGCACTGCTTTATCAAACTGAATTCAAAGACTTCAAAAAAGCTGAAAAATATTACCTGTTGGCTGTTAAAAAAGAAAATGCTGGTGCAATGTATAATTTAGCACTGCTTTATGATAATGAATTCAAAGACTTCAAAAAAGCTGAAAAATATTATCTCATGGCTGCAAAACACAAACATAAAGGAGTTTGGAATAGTCTTTCGTGGATGTATTTTGAAAATATTATGGATAAAGAAAAAGCAATAACATATGCTAAAAAGGGATATAAAATTGAGAAATCAACATACATGGCACATACTTATACAATGATACTTTTATGGAATAATGAAATCGAAGAAGCTTTAAGAATATCAAAAGACTTTATGGAAAATAAAGAAGCTTATGAAAAATTCCCAAAAGATATCAGGCAGTTTCTTATGCTTTTAATTGCTAAAAAACAGTATCATTCAGCTTTAAAAATATTCAATGTAAATCCATTCAAACTCAAGGACAGATTCAAACCTGTTTATTATGCTTTAATGTATTTTCTTCAAAAAGAATACCCGAACGAATACATAAAAATGGGTAGCGAATTAAAACAGACTGTTGAAGAAATAATAGCAGAGATAGGAAAAATGGCAAAAGACTATTCATAAACCCAAATTCGCTTACCTCTATTTTTCAGAATCTTTTTGCTTCGAGTTACGGAACTTATTTCTTAATCCTCGTCCCAGTCCTCCCTTCCAATGCATCCACTGCATGGTCGAGGGACGTAATGATGGCTTTGTCTCCACCCGCTTTTACGAACCGGATCGCTGCCTGCATTTTGGGTCCCATGCTGCCGGCTAGGAAGTGACCTTCAGTAAAATACTTCTCTGCCTCTGAAACGGTAATTTTCCCCAAAGCTTTCTCGTCCGGTTTGCCATAGTTAATACATGCATGCTGTACATCGGTTAAGATGAGGAAAATATCTGCATCAACTGCTTGGGCGAGTACATTTCCGGCTTTATCTTTATCAATCACCGCTTCAAGTCCTGTATATGTGCCATCAGAATTCTTTTTGACCGGCACTCCTCCACCACCTGATGCAATAATGATCGCACGCGCAGCCACAAGCGCTCGTATGCAATCTGCTTCGATAATGGTTTGGGGTTCCGGTGAAGGTACGACACGACGCCATGTTTTCTCGCCTTGGGGTTTTACCTGTTTCACTACATACCCCTTGGTCTCTTGCAATTCGAGAGCATCTTCCTTTGTATAGAAAGGTCCTACCGGCTTTGAAGGATCATCAAAATCAGGATCGTTCTCATCAACAAGAACCTGGGTCACAACGGTAGTTATTGGGATATCTTTCCCTTTATTCATAAAGTAATTTCTAAGAATATTCTGGAACATATACCCGATCTGTCCCTGAGTCATTGCGCCAATCACATCGAGGGGTTGAGGAGGAACAAGCTGCTTCCCTTCCTCCTGCTGGATAAGAAGATTGCCTGCCTGTGGTCCATTTCCATGTGTAATGATCAGCTTATAGCCGAGAGCATTCATCTTCACAAGCTGATCACAGGTGGTCGCAACATTTTCGAACTGCTCTTCTGCAGTACCCTTTTCATTTGCCTGTTTAATGGCATTGCCACCGAGTGCGATGACAACGAGTTTTCGCTTATCATTATTCATTTAATTCTCCATATTTTGACACTTGAAATTCGAAATTAACCAACAGTGTCATGTAACAAAAGACATAAAACACACCTCCCTCCGCCAGCTGATAGTGCCATATGGCAGTCAAGTAGTTTTTTCAATTTCTTTAATAATCTCAAAATATTGATTAACAACGCATTTTGAGATACCGGTAACGATATGAACATAATCAGTATTGGTGT
>Ga0268281_1000231_pt1 | contig 43772 bp, 32 predicted proteins | sample saktaG_10_FD_190134 | JGI IMG/M metagenome (GOLD analysis project Ga0268281, IMG submission 190134) | Saline water microbial communities from Sakinaw Lake, British Columbia, Canada - sak_2011_5_24_50m | ecosystem: Environmental > Aquatic > Non-marine Saline and Alkaline > Saline ...
GTACATACGGCGGATTGCCGATTACAACATCGAATCCGCCTTGCTTCATGATTTCTCCAAACCCGGTGGATTTGGAATTCCAATCAAAGGGATTTATCCGTTCTTTTTCTTCTTCATCGAATAAAGTAAGTTGGTCAAAAATATCATAAGATATCAGGGAATTGCCGCATCTTATATTTTTAGCTAAAGAAGGCAAAAGTTCCTTCTTTCGAGGCAGGTCTTTTTCCCCCTCGAGGCACTTGAGATAAAGGCTCATCATGGCAATCTCTACGGCTTGAGGATCGATATCCACTCCGTAAATATTGTTTCTTAAGATTTGTGCTTTTTTCTCTATCGATAATCTTTTTGTCCCATCATAATCGACTATTACATCAGGAAACAAAGTGCCCTGCCCTGATTCTTCAGGATGTTTTTCGTAGTAGTCCAGATGATAATCGATTAATGTTTGGAATGCCGTTAGAAGGAAGGAACCTGAACCGCAGGCAGGATCTAAGATTTTAATTTTTTTAATTCTTTTTAGAGTTTTCCCTTTGATGATTTTGCCTACAGTATTTTTAACTATATAATCAACGATGTACTGCGGAGTATAATAAACCCCACCGGCCTTTCTCACCTCTGGTCTTTCTTCTATTTTAACTCTCTTCGGAGTTACTCTTATGGTTTTTCCTAAATATCTCTCATAAATCGAACCCAGGAGTTCAACGCCTATGACATCAAAAAGGTATGGACATTTAGGAAAGTACAAGCCATCAATTATCTTAGCCAGCAATTGAGAATCTATCTCCAAGATATCACAGGGACCTGGTTTTAAGATTTCACCGTCAAAATCCTGATTCCATCCCATAAAGCAGTTTGTTAGCCTTCTATGCAAGTCCCGCCTTTTGCCTCCTGCTTTCCACCATTCAACTTGATCTAATAAAGACTTTGGCTCGATGATTTTTCTGTCTTCGGTTATCCGGATAAAAATTAGCCTATTCAAAATTTTCTGGACCGCTTCGTTTAATATTTTTACCTGGATCTTTACTCTCTTTTCATCTGATCTATCTTCCAGCTCCTTTATATTTCGTTTATAAATATCCTTGGCAAGTTCCTCTCTCCATTGAGAAAGGTCTGCAAGAAATGCTTTGTCGACAGGAATTCTCAGCTTTTTGCTTTTTGGGTCTTTGAGGATTAATTTATCCAGGGAGCCTTTTTCCACCTCTTCTTTAGAGAGAAGCATCAATTTATCAACATTATCCAGATACTGGTCATAGGTAAGTTCAAAGATAAGTCCCTGGTCAGGATTTTTGGTGTCTGGCTTTATTGTGGCATCGAAGAGGCGGAATTCTTCGAAGTCAGTCAGAAGGACTATGAAAACACTCTTGGTGTTCCATGCATAGGATTTGGCTTGAAGAACATGATTGATTTTGTGTAATGGCTCATGTGGAGCCTTGGCTTCAACAAAGAATTTGGTTTGGCCGTCGATTCTAAAGTTGTAATCCGGCCTTCCGAGCGTCTCACCTTTTTCGACTACTACTTCCCTTTCATATGGAGAAAGTCCTTTAGTATTTCGTACATCCCAGCCTAGAACTTCGAAGAAAGGATTAATGAAGTCGATTTTTACTTCTTCTTCCAGATAATTCTTTGAAAGATAGTGGTATTTGTTTGCTTCAAATTTCTGCACCAGGGATTTTAATTTTGAATGAATTTGTTCTTTTTCCATTTTTTCCTTTTCAATTCCCTTTTGTAATCTATAATTTAATCCAAATCTATTTTATTTTCAAATTTTTATTAAAAAATAAGATATCAAAAAGAACAAAGCTGCCAGATTGAATAGAGATCAAAAAGATGTGAGGAAAAGCTGAATTCTGAGGGGGATGTTTGCGCTCCCTTGATATTTTTTTACTTTTGATTTTTCCTCATAATCTCCCCAATAATTCCCGGCAAAATAATTACAGTCGTCAAAAAACAAGCACAGACACCAAGGAAAAGGGCTCCTCCAAGTTGACCAAACCCACGCCAGATAGATGAGCGCAGCGAATACACGTTAGCTGCAGCGATTTGTTAGAACTTATTTAATCAATTTTATTGGCAAATATTTTTTATAATTTTCAAAATCATTATCAGTCGTAAAAATGATGAGATTTTCTATATACGCAACAGCACAGATTAAAAAATCCGTAGTTGAACCTTGAATTCCTTTGTTCCGACATATATTGCTGAATTCAGCCGCTTTTACAAAATGTTTTGTTTTGAGAGGAATATCTTCGAAAGATGCGAGAATTTCTTTTAATTTCTTAAACTGTTGTGTATTTGAGATTCCAGAGAGGAGTTCTTGTTTTATTGGACCAATCATGATAATCCTGCCGTCATTGACAAATTCTTTTATTTTTTTTGTTAGCTCGAGATTTGGATCTTTGTGCCTGAGGACTTGAGACCAAATACATGTGTCAGCAAGGACTTTCATCTTTTTCTTGCCTTTTTGTAATCATAATCTTTGTTAAAACTAATTTTGCCGAATAAATCTAGGATTTCTGATTGTTTTCTGTGAGCAACATATTCCTTTAAAGCGGCATTTACAGCTTCTTTTTTGGTTTTGTGATGTCCGACCTTTAGAGCCTGAATAATTAATTCATCATCCAATGCTAGATTAGTTGCCATAACTCACCTCCTTTTACACAGAATATAACACATTACTCTGTGTAAGACAAGGTTTTATTTTAATTGTTTTTTTGTTCTAACGCCTCGCTTCACCGGCAAAACAAAGCAGAGTGATCGATAACGACCAACCAAATACTTTGGTAAAAAAGATGAAGTAATTTTTATGACGCTGATTCACCCAAAAGAGCTAGAGAAATAACCTATAATTTATTTGCATTCGCATGTATTCTATTGTATTCTATTTGTAGACAATCGATAGATATATTCAGGAGGAGAAGAATGTCCAAAACAGTAACATTGAGATTAGATGACAAGGTATACAATAAATTTAGAAGTCTTGCGGAGCATGACAATCGTCCGCTGTCGAATTTTATCGAGACCGCTGCTCTTCGTTTTGTGGAAGAACACGAATACGTTGATGAATTCGAGATGGTGGAAATCAGAAACAATGCAAGTCTGAATCGCAGCATCAAGAGCGGTCTTCACGATGCAAAAGCCAAGCGAGGTCGCTTTGTCTGATTTACGCATATTTGAAACTGATGAGTTTTTAAAAAGACTCAAGAAGCTATCGTCTCACGACGCAGCTTTCTTGAGAAAAAAACTCGATTCCTTTGTCTATCCTCAGATCAAAACAGAACCTTTTTGGGGGAACAATATCAAAAAGCTTCATGGGCACACTCCTGATACCTGGCGATACCGAATCGGCAAGTTCAGGCTTTTCTATATCTTCGATCAAGAAGAACAAGTAGTCTACATCCTTACCATCGACGATCGAAAAGATGCCTTCAAGTAATCATAAAGATGGATAACAATCGCTTCACCTGCCTGCAATTTTCCTTTGCTTCTTTCTATTATCTTGCCTATTCAGAACCTATGCCTTTTTATCCATATGTAAATTTGCCCTTCTAAGTCTCGCCGAACTATTAATATACAATATGCTTTAGTTGATACAAAAACATCCCTAAGAACTTCGTATATTAAGTGATCCCACAAATATAGCACGCTGCATATTAATAGTTATGCCCGCTCAAAAATAGCACTTGCACGTACCATAATATGTGCGATATAATGTACAAAATACATACTTAATGAGGTGCAATATGCAAAAACTAAAAATTGATCAAGATATCAGGTCCCTGTCAGAAGTCAGGAATGGCATGGCAAACTTCATAAAGCAAGTTCACGATACTAAAAGACCGGTTATAATTACACAGCACGGGAAAGGCGTTGCGGTCCTTTTAGGTGCAAATGAATTTGAAGCCATGCAAGAGAAAATCGAGCTTCTGTCAGATATTCAAACCTCTCTCAATCAACTGGAAAAAGGAGCAGGAATCAGCCATAAAGATGCAAAAGAGAAACTATTAAAGCGAGTCCCAAAATGAGAATAATCTGGTCTCCTCTTTCTGTCGATAGAGCATCGGAAATAGCCGATTATATTGCCCAAGACAAACCATCAGCGGCAAAAAAATGGATCGATACAGTATTTTCTAAAGTTGAGAAGCTAAAATCGTCTCCTGAAATCGACCGTATTGTACCCGAAATTAATGATAGCCAATTTAGAGAACTAATTTACGGCAATTACCGCATCATTTATCGTATCGAAACCAAACAAATATCCATTCTCACAATTCGACATGGCAGACAAATATTGCCAATAAAAGAAATTAAGGCATAACAAGCGCATGGACAACAGACGGGAAGCCTATTCATGTGGTGTGGGGTATCCCAAAAGGAAGGTCATCACCCGCCGTAATCGTGACTGCTTATAGACCCGACCTTCGAAAGTGGTCGGCTGATTTTAGGAAGCGTAAGAAATGAATAAAAGAAAACAGATTAAATATATTCATGAAGGGCATTACGTTGCCGAAGTTGATGTTGAACTAATCGATGCAGAGGATGGTTGGTCTCCCTATCTGACACTGGATGAAGCCCTGAAACTCGATGATGTCAGAGAGGCCTTAAGTAGAGGAGACCTGAAAGCCGCATCTCAATCCGCACGTATCTATACTATGACTCCTGTTGCTGTTTAGACATCGCTGTGTTTTGGAAGGATTGAACCGTTCTTCTATCTCCAGTTGGCAGCAATAATAACATGCTAATGCATATTCTCAATCAATTCCACAAACTCCGCCAGAATCATCGCTGTTGCACCCCAGATTTTGTAACCCTTGAATAAATAAAAGGGAACCATCACTTCGATACCATTTATGATCCAGGCCTCCCTGCGAACATTCCTCAAATCCAGCAAATGATCCAAAGGAACTTCGATGACCTCAGCCACTTCTTTACACGAAGGGCAAAAGGCAGGATGCTCATCCATGCCTGCTACTACCGGAAAAATGCAGTAATTGCTGGGAGGAACAAAAAGCGGGGTAAGCTCTCCCAGTATCCGGATTGACTCAGGAGGAATACCTAACTCTTCATGGGTTTCTCTTAGCGCTGTCTGCTGGACAGTTTCTCCATATTCCTGGCAACCTCCAGGAAATGAAATCTGCGCCTGGTGGTGAACCACATGATCGCTTCTGCGTGTCAGCACCAGATACTGTCTGCCTTTCCAGTGATAAAGGAGAACAAGCACCGCTGCTTTCAGGCTGGAACCTTTGACCTCATCGAATGTTTTATGACCAGGCCTTGGGTCAGTCACCATTGTCAACTGGGCCTTCAAACCGGGCTTTAGACCCGTAAGCTTTTTCTCAATATTATGGAACATGGCTTTCATCTATTTAATTATCTGATCTCCCTCTTGCTCATCGAATACGGTGTATTGGATACTTTAGTAGCCCAATTCTTATTGGGTTTTGGCCCCATCTCAAATATCAGCTCTCCGCCATTTATAATATCATTATGAGTGATATAGCTGTTCTCATGCTGTTTTCCATTCAAAACAACCGACTGAATGTAAATATTATGTTTTGAAAGATTATTTGCTACAACAACAAATTTCTTATTTTTTCCCACGCTTATGACGGCTTTCTTTATGCAGGGGCTTCCGATAACATATTCATTACTTCCAGGACAAACCGGATAAAATCCCATCGAACTAAATATATACCAGGATGACATCTGTCCGCAATCTTCATTCCCACAAATTCCATAAGGAGTATTATCAAATAAATTATTCATAATCTGATGAATGCGAGCCTGGGTTTTCCATGGCATACAAGCATAGTTGTACAGATAAGCAATGTGCTGACTAGGTTCATTTCCATGTGCATACTGCCCTATCAAACCTGAAATATCTTCCACCTGAAAATACTTTTCGTCCTGTGCCCTTGTGATAAATAATGAATCAAGCTTTTTCACAAATTTTTCCCTGCCTCCCATCAATTCTATCAAGCCAGATATATCATGTGGAACATACCAGCTGTACTGCCATGCATTCCCTTCTGTATAATCTCCTCCATAACTGGAATACAAAGGGTCAAAAGGCTGCCTCCACGAACCATCCGATAATTTAGCTCTCATAAATTTTGTAACAGGGTCAAAAACATTTTTATAAAACCCTGCCCGTTTGTAGAAATTCTTGAAATCATCCTGCTTATTCATTGCCTCTGCCATCCTGGCAATCGTCCAATCATCATAAGCATATTCCAATGTCTTAGAGGCACCTTCAGGCTCTTTATCAACAGGCACATATCCATTTTCCATATAATATTTCAGCCCACCGTATTTTTCATATGCAGCGCTCGCCTTCATGGCTTCAAAAGCTTTGATGGCGTCAAAATTCCTTATCCCCTTAAGATATGCATCTGCTATTACAGATACTGCATGATATCCAATCATACACCATGTTTCATTCGCATGAAACGACCATACTGGCAAAATTTTATGCACACTTTGTTCGCGGTGTGCCAGCATCGATTTGATCATGTCGGGAACCCGGTCTTCTTGAATAATTGTAAACAAAGGATGGGCAGCACGAAACGTATCCCAAAGGGAATAGATTGTGTAATTGGTAAAATCTTGTGCCACATGAATATTTTGATCCAATCCCCTGTATCTTCCGTTAACATCCATATAAATTACAGGTGCAAGCATAGTATGATACAGCGATGTGTAGAATATCTCTTTTTGTCTCTTTGTCCCTTCAATTACAATCTTGTTTAATTCATTTTTCCATATTTGTTTCGCTCTGTCTTTTATTTTATTAAAATCCCAATGGGGAATTTCAGCCTCCAGGTTTTTCAATGCTCCATCGATTCCTACTGCCGACAGCCCGACCTTTAAGTAAATTATCTCATTTTCTTCTGTTGTGAAATTAAAGTATGCTTTGAGCTTCTTGCCTGATACTTCAGGATAGTCTTTCAAATGATGCCCTTTCACACCAAACCCGCGGTATTCGATTTCTTCATCATTAGTAATACCATATGAGTCAAATGGCTTTGAAAACTGTACAGCAAAATAGACATATCGTGTTAGTGCCCATCCTCTTGTTTGGCGAAATCCGGTAACCAAAGAGTTGTTTTCAACGCGAATCTGGGACCACAAAACTTTTCCCTCATAGTTATAAATACTTTTTACAAGGTCTAGAATAATATGTGCATTCCGGCTCTTGGGAAAATTGTATTTATGAAAACCAACTCTATCTGCAGCTGTCAATTCTACTTTAATATCATAATCTTTCAGTACAACTGAATAATATCCTGGGGATGCTTTTTCATCTGCATGCATGAAGCGCGAACGATATCCTCTATCAGGATCTTCTTTTGGCCCACTTTCTAACTTCAGATCCCCTACTGTTGGCATAACAAGGATATCTCCCATGTCTGAATGTCCTGTTCCGCTGAAATGAGTATGGCTAAAACCTATGATGGAACTATCCTCGTACTGGTATCCTGAACACCAGGGATAACTTTCACGGTAATTCTTTATATCAGTATCAGGGCTTACCTGCACCATACCGAAAGGAAGCGTCGCACCCGGGTAGGTATGGCCATCTCCACCTGTTCCAATAAAGGGATTGACATAATCGTATGGAACCCTTCCGTTTTCATCCGCTGCAGAAACCTTTGTGTTTGTTGGTGGTGATTCCACATCGCCTGATTTTTTTGCACAGCTTGATATAAAAAAAGAAACAATTAAGCTTATAATCAGGAAAGTTCTCCTCATATGATTCTCCTGTCAATAAACAAGCTGCTGTTTTATATGAATAATTCAATATGGGGTTAAAACGAGAAAGTAAATCCCATGCCCAGGATTGAAGCATTCAGATTAAATCTTTCAGTGAACGGAATCCCAAAACTGGTCATCTTCCTTTCCCGTTCTTTTCCCTGAGCATGTACATAAACAAAATCAAGCTGAACGTTTCCTGTTCTATACCCAATACCGCCCAGAATTGTAAACTTGTCAACATCAATGTTTGATATGCTTAAAGTCTCAGCAGGCGAAGCCGAACGGTCTACTCCAACCCCAGCCCGCAAGAATATTCCACCGGGGATAATGTATTCAGTTCCTACTCTCAGGGTAAAGATATTCTTAAAATCAAGCGGTTCCTCTGTTTGTAAATCGCCGACACCGGGCAGGCCCTTAATCCTCTTTTCAACATTTTCCAGCACAGACCACAAAGTATACTGGGCACTAGTAGATATAAGTAAATTATCAGCAATTCTAAATGCCACGCCAAGCTCCAGATCCCAGGGTAAATTGAAATTCGTTTCTGATTCAAGTTTTAAGTCCATTGTACCAAAACCTGGAACTGTTATAGGAATTGCAGTTTTTCCTGACAACTTCATCTTAGCCGGACACCTGATATTTAAACCAAAGCTTATCCTAGGATTCGGCTTAAACATCAATCCGAAACCAGCAGTAACAGCCGAGCCCTTCTCTTCTGACTGCATATTTCCGTAAGGCCCGCTATCTGTGTTTACTTCCAGTACTCCATGGTAAAAATTGAGGTTAAATCCAAGAGAAAGTTTTTCGTTAACCTTATATGCCAGAGAAGGAGTCAGAGAAATAATCCCTAAACTGGACTTAAAGGGAAAGCCGAGCTCTTCTTTCTTCCAATCCATACCCCCTCCTGCATAAGGAATATAAGCTCCAAACCCAACAGTCAATTTTTCACTGCTCTTATATGTTAAAAAGACCTGAGGAAACGAAACATTGTATTTGCTCTGAGCAACCATACCTGTCGGCATTATATATTCATGAGTAGGGCTGACGTAGAATCCATCAAAAGAAACATTCATTCGTTTTTCCTGGAATACCATGCCTGCAGGGTTATAATAAATGGCACTCGGGTCATCGGCAATAGCTGCAAATGCCGCTCCGAGAGCCACTGCCCGGCAGCCCATTAGAGTATTGTTCCATCCCCCTGCAAAAAGACAGCCGGAAACAAAAATCAATACTACCACACAAGAAAAGACTTTTTTTAACATTTGATTCTCCTTTAAGCTGATAATTTATATATCAATTCCTTTCATTAAATGCAAGAGTTATAGATAAAAATTAAATTCCCAAGTTTTGAGTTCTGGCTCAAGATGAGGCGGCAGCTCAAAAATTTCCATTAAATCCCGAATAATTATCGTGAGAGGTTTGTAGACACAGGAACAATCTGATAATATTTAAATGTTGAAAAACAAAGGAAACGGCAGAAAATCCAGGATGTTTCAATCCTTTCCATGGAATGTAAAGTGATTTCAGAAGAACAAATCAAGCGGCAGATAAAAAACACACTGAAAGAAACTAATTTTAATCTGGGCAAAAAATACAAAGGCAAGGTCAGAGATGTATATGTATCCGGTGATAAGGTTTTTCTAATCACTACTGACAGACAGTCTGCATTTGACAGATATCTCGCAAATATTCCTTTTAAAGGCCAGGTTCTGACGCAGACATCGGCATTCTGGTTTGAAGAAACAAAGCACATAATACAGAATCACGTTATCGATGTCCCTGACCCAAATGTTATTGTATGCAAAAAGCTGAAAGTGTTTCCTGTTGAATTTGTTATAAGAGGTTATATAACTGGCGTAACCAATACCTCAGCATGGAAAGCTTATGAAAATGGCAAGCGTATCTTCTGCGGCAATGTCCTTCCAGAAGGGCTCGAAAAGAATCAGAAATTCGAAGAGCCTATAATCACTCCAACTACTAAATCAGATATACACGATGAGCAAATAACAGCGGAAGAAATTATCAGACAGAAATTGATGACTCAGGAACAATGGGACTTTGTTTCTGAAAAAACAATTGTGCTATTTCAACGGGGACAGGAAACAGCGTTAAAAAACGGCCTAATTTTAGTAGATACAAAATACGAATTCGGATACGACAATAGAGGAAATATCTTTTTGGTAGATGAAATACATACTCCCGACTCTTCCAGGTTTTGGATAAAAGAGACATATAACGAGAGATTTGCCAAGGGCGAAGAGCCAGACAATATTGACAAGGAATTCTTAAGGCTCTGGTTTATAGAAAACTGCGACCCTTATAAGGACGAGGTCCTGCCTGAAGCCCCGCAGGATTTAGTAATAGAATTAAGCAGGCGATATATTAAGCTTTTTGAGATGATAACAGGAAAGAGGTTTGAAACCGAAACAGGAGATGTTTCTTGCAGGATTGAAAGAAACCTTAAAGAAAAAGGTTATTTATAAATTTTTATTTTTCCGGAAAATCCCATCCAATGTATAAATCAAAAGTGCAATCCAGATAATGATAAACCCGATAAGACGCTCCGTTGAGAAATCTTCCCCGTAGACGAATACGCCTAGAATAAACTGAAACGTTGGAGAGATGTACTGCAGGATTCCGATAGTTGAAAGAGGTATTCTCCTTGCTGCAGCAGTAAACAGCAGCAGAGGGAATGCTGTAACTACTCCGCTGAATGCCAACAGCAAATTTTCCGGAAGTGTGGAATGCCCAAAAGCTGCACTCCCCTTAAATTCCATGGACAGCAGCAAAAAAAATGCTGGAAGAAAAAGCATCCCCGTTTCAAATGCAAGGCCTTCGATGGAGTTCAATGAACCTATCTTGCGCAAAAGACCGTAAAAACCGAAGGAACCGGCTAACGCCAGTGCAATCCAGGGAAATGACCCGTAGCTTATCGTCATATGGAGGACGCCAACAACCGCAACAACGACCGCCACTCCCTGCCATATTCGGATCTTTTCGCGAAGAATGACGACTCCTAGAAGAACACTGATTAGCGGATTGATAAAATATCCCAGGCTGGCTTCAACAAGGTACCCAGAATTAACTGCCCATATATATGTCATCCAGTTGAACCCGATCAGGCAGGAAGTTCCAAGAAATGTGACAATTGTTCTGCGATTTTTTAATTTTGTTCTTATCCACTTCCAGTGATTTTTCGAGAACAATATCAGAATCAGAAGCAGAAATGACCAGGTAATTCTGTGACATAAAATCTCATAAGCCGGGATACTACGGAGGGCTTTCCAGTAGACAGGGAGCAAGCCCCAGAGAGTATAACCGCATACTGCATAAAGTATTCCTTTTCCCTCAGAAACTTTCATCGCTGCGGCATATCCTTATACAGTCTGCAGTGTTCATTGTTTCTAATTGATTCCATTTTATACAAAAGAGACTGGCCTGTTCCAGACTTAATACCCAAATAATCGGATAAGAAGATTTTTCATCAAATTACTGATTAATTTTCACTAATTTTACTTCCCATCCCGCAGAGATCTACATCTTTTTTCATAGTGGCATCATTTTTAGATAAAATCTGTTAGGTTGGAGACAAAATATGCTGTAAATAAGGGGAATAGAGAAAATCCAGCCAGATTCAACTCTCTGCCCTTTATAATCCCCAGCAGAGGATTAAAACCTCGAAATCCTTCATATGTCTTCTCGGCTATCTCTACTTCACTGGGAATGAGACTCGAATCTATATCTATTACAACCTCTTTCAATCTCTTGAGACGTATAATATTGGAGGAAAGCTTCATTACTATATCAGCCAACTTATGAATATCCCTTCGGCTGAATCCTCTCGCCAGCGTTCCTATAGTGTTAGCTCTGGGAAATTTTCGCATCCTCAATATATCCAATAAGCCTGGATCAGAAGATAAGATGTCTATATCATTCAAACGACACCCACCTTTTATCAGCATCTCTATAAATGATAATATCTTCTCAGATACCGAATAACCTCGTTTGCGCTTCTTGAGATGAGAAAACCTCTTCTCCAGCTCATCGATTAAACCAATCTCCCTGGCAAAACTCATGATCAGTATCAAACCGCTGGATGCTGTAACTCTTGTCTTTCTCAGTAAACCTAGATTGAAATTTTTTATCTTTTGTCGTAGAGCCTGGGTTACATTGACATTCTTTTTTAAAATTGATAATTTATACAAATTGGCAATTACGTTCAGGGGATTGAATTGGAATCCAACATTATTATTCAATCTAATAATGAGAATCTTTTTGGCTTTTTAAAAAATATATTAGGGAATTCAATATCCATCAAACATGGTTTGATTTCAGAAAAGCATCACGTTTCAAATACGCTTTTTATTATATACGAATGCGATTTTATCTGCAATTATTTGAAGTGTGCAAAGAAATTTATTCTTATGGGAAAATATTATACAATCCCTTCAATTGTACTAAGATCTTATGTAATTAAACAATTATTTTAGAAAAGTTCAGTGTTGTCATGCTTTAAAGGAGTTAGTATGTTCTCAAAAATTGATAAAAACAATTGCATATGAAATGGACTATCAGCCTATGTCAATTGCAAGAATCTTTCAAGCAATATTTAATGTAACTCCTTCCTTCATTAGGAACAATATAGATCAGTTAATTTTAAATTGGGAGGTTAGAGATGCTTAAAATTAGTTTTCTGTTACCCTTGTTTTCACTCATTGTTTTTCCAGTACAAAATATTATTGAGAATCCCAAAAAACCATTAAAAACAAATTCAGGCCGAGTTATAGAGGCACAAGAAGTTTTACGAATAGAGGATAAAATGGGAGAATATTTTTTTAGAATGCCTCATAACATAAAAATCGGGCAGCGCGGAGAAATCTTAGTGCAAGATAATAAACAATTACTCCTGTTTGATAAGAATGGAAGATTCATTTGCAATCTATTTAAGGAAGGGCAAGGCCCCGGAGAAATGTTAAGCATGACCAATTACCAGTTAACACCAGATTATATCATCATCCATGCCAATCCTCCAAAGGTCATGAAATTAAATTATAGGGGTAATCTTATCGAGGAGATCCCCATACGTTCGAATGAAAGGCTGTCCAGTTTCGAGTTTTATTATAAAGGTAAATATTATTTCATTAAAACAGATTGGACTAAGCTTGCTGGCCATGAAAAGATAATAAACATTCCTAAAAAACTACTCTGCTACGTCGAGAACGAAAATAACCTTTCAACTCTTGCAGATTTTCCCAATAGGTATTTTATAGCTCAGCTAGCGGGAGAAAGAGCTATCATTCAGGTGGACAGATTTATTACCACACATTGGTTAAAGAGGTTCCTTGCAGTATCTCATACTCCAAAATATTTAATTAAAATATTCGATGCAGAAAGAGGCGAGGTGCTTCATTCATTACGCAGGAATTATAGCCGAGCAAAAGCGCCTAAACCTGATATTGAAAAACAGCCAAGAATTTCCATAGGAGGAAAAACATATACAAAGCCTGTTAAAGGTTATGAGGACGATATCTTAGGAATGACAGTTTCAGGTGATGATTTATGGGTGCTGACATCAACTAAATTTGAAAAAACTGGTATATTGGTTGATGTCTTTAATTTGAAAGGTGAATATATTGATAGTTTCATTATTAAATTTGACGAATGTTTTCCCCAGATAATACGTGAAAGATATCAATTGACAGCATACAAGTCACATATTTTTGCGGTTATTATTAACAAAAAAGATCAGTATTGTTTGGTGAAATTTGCGATTGATTTGAAATCTTAAAATTTGGGTTATACTCGGGACAAAAAGCCAGATTATCTATACAAAAAATTTGTGAAGATTTTTTCAGTGCTGAGTATCCAACAATTTTATAGCAAGCCCAATTTTCCGCAAAATTCGTTAAAAATTTCATATGATTAAAGATGAAAACCACCTATGAATTGACCATAGGTGACAAGTGCCGTTCAGGAGGACAATGGGAAATCTATATGGCCTGTTACGGGCCTATAGGCAAAGACGGTTATCCGATTCAAAACCTCAAATAGCCAATGCCCATTATTCTTACTTCTCCCCTACTCATATTTCAATGCTTCAGTCGGATTGGCTGTCGCCGCTCTAAGCGCCTGGAAGCCCACAGAGAGAATAGCAACCACCAACGCTACTGCCATTGTTGCTACGAATATCATCGCTCCCAGGCTTGTCCTATAAGCATAGCCTTGAAGCCAGTTCTTCATGATAAAATAAGCTGTGGGCCAGGCTATTACGTTTGCCAGCAGCACAAGAAGAAAAAATTCACGGCAGAGGAGAATAATGATTTTAGAAACAGATGCACCGAGAACTTTGCGGATACCAATCTCCTTGGTCCGCTGTTCTGCTGTATATGAAGCAAGCCCGAACAGACCGAGGCAGGCAATAAATACTGCAAGAGCCGCAAAATACTTTAGGAGGGTTCCCACTCTTTCTTCTTCCCTATACATAATATTGAAATCTTCATCCATAAATCTGTAATCAAAAGGGTAATCAGGAACAATCCGTTTCCATGTCTCTTCAATAAACTTGAGTGAAGCAGAAATACTGCCAGGCGGAATCCGTATAAACATATACTGTAGATAATCAGGAGCCACAATAATGGCAAGAGGTTCTATATTGTTCCGCAGAGGTTGATAATGGAAATTTTTCATGACTCCGACTATTGATCCTTTGACCCCAACAAAAGAAAAACGCTCTCCTACTACAGATTTTTTTTCCATGATCTTAACTACCTCTTCATTGACGATAAATGTATGAGAGAGGTCAGAAGGAAACTCACGAGAAAATCTCCGCCCTTCAAGCATCTCAATTTTCAGTGTCTCAATAAAATCATAATCAACCGAATTAAAGCCGATTAATATTTTCTGCTCCGGGTCTTTTCCATCCCAATCCGCCCCACTGGAATTGCTTGATATATAAGATGGCAGTTGGGAGGTGCCAGAAACACCTAGGATCCTGGAGTCTTTGATAAGCTCATTCTTGAGGACTTTATACGATTTTTTAATATCAGCCCTTAAAGGAATATAAACCAGATGCTCCTTATCCCATCCCAATTTTTCATTCTTCATATAATTTAGCTGCTTGTAAACAACAGTTGTTCCAATGATTAAAAGAATCGAAAGAGAAAACTGAACAACAACCAGGACCTTTCTGAACCTTGAATTTGCCACGCCGGATTTCAGGCTGCCTTTGAGGACTTTTACGGGTTGAAAGGCAGACAAAAATAGTGCGGGATAGGTCCCTGCAAGAATGCCTGTAAATAATGTGATTCCTATAAGGCCGAGAAAAACTGGTAATATTCCTGATATACTCCAGGATAATTGCTTTCCGGCCAGTGTGCCGAAAACAGGAAGTAAAAGAGAAACAATAATAACCGCAAAAATTAGTGCTATGAATGCGAATATAACAGATTCCCCATAAAATTGGCGGACTAGGTGGCCTTTTAATGCTCCGACAACTTTTCTTAATCCCACCTCCCTGGCACGATTGGCTGACCTTGCCGTAGAAAGATTCATAAAATTGATACAAGCTATAAGAAGCACAAACACGGCAATTATGGAAAAAATATATACATATTGAACGGCACCCATGCTTTTTTCATAGCCAAAGTAGCTGTGAAGATGAATGCGTGTATAAGGCATCAGTTCCAGATCGGTTGCGCTTTCAGGAATACGGGTTCTGATAAAACCGAAAATCTTTTCATTGGCCTGCTCTACCGGAATGCCCTTCTGGAGCTGTACAAATGTACGAATAGAATTACTCCCAAAATGTTCATTGGTTTTCCCTGTCTTTTTTAAAAATTCATAAGGGATAACCATATCAAACTGTAGATAAGAGTTATGAGGGGCATTTTGTATTACACCGGTCACCATAAAATCATGTTGGTTATTAACAGAGATTACCTTACCCACGGGATCTTCATTGCCGAAATACTTCTCTGCAATTTTCTCTGAAATCACCAATGAATAAGGAGAGTCTAAGGCTTTATCCTTATCTCCCGACATAAAAAGAAATGTAAACATGTGGAAAAAGGAAGGGTCAACCGCTCTTATATTACTCTCAAAAAATACCTTGTCGCCATAACGCAGCAGCATGCCCCCCGGATAAACATATCTTGCCGCATCAATAATTTCCGGGATTTCACCTTTAAGCGCAGGGGCCAGTGGATATGGAGTCACATTTACATGAAATATCCTCCCGGAATAATGTTGGTTTTCTTCAACTCTGTATAGACAGGAAGCATTTTCATGGAACTTTTCATAACTCAATTCATCCAGAACCCATATCATTATTAAAAGGCAGCAGGCCATTCCAATTGCCAGACCTGCGATGTTAATAAAGGAATATCCTTTATGTCTGAGGATATTGCGTAATGTGATCTTTAGATAGTTTTTAAACATGCAGACCTCCACTTAATATCAGAAACATTTCCAGAACAAGCAGAATCCATCTATTAATTATAACGAAATAGCGTTAAAAAAGTTTGCCCTAATGCGTATTAAACTTTAATCTGCTCTATTTTAATGGAACAAATGGTATCCGCTTTTAAAAATATCTGCGCTGTCTTCTTTTATCCTTCTCGTTTATGGGATTCGCATCCATTGCCCACATACCGCGACCGTGTGTTGCAATGACTATGATATTATCGCGGGGGTGAATGATCAGGTCGTGCACATATGTTGATGGAAGATTGCCCCCAAGCACATCCCAATCCTTGCCTCCGTTTTTAGACACATACACCGAAAGGTCTGTTCCAACGTACAAAATGTTTCTGTCAACCGGATCTTCTCTTATCACATTAACCGGACCAAGTGGAATATTGCCGGAAATATCTACCCACGTTTTGCCGTAATCTGTCGATTTCCATACATAGGCAGCAAAATCGTCATCGCGTTTTCCATTTTGAGTCATATACACTGTTCCAAGGTCAAAAGCAGAAGCAACAATTCTCGATACCCACTTCTTATATGGCAGTCCTGTCATTATTTCTTTCCAGGTTTTTCCTCCGTCCTTGGTCACGTGAACTTTACCGTCGTCTGTTCCTACATATATCAGACCGAACTTCAAAGGAGACTCGGAGATTGAAAAAATCGTCTGAAAAGGAATATCACCAAGTTCATCCTTGTTGTTATAGGTCAGATCCGGGCTGATTTTTTCCCAGGTATCTCCCCTGTCTATGGAACGGAAAAGATACTGCATCCCATGATATATTATTTTATTATTGTGAGGAGAGATGATGGTGGGCGCTACCCACTGTCCTCTCAATCGTGGTTCGTTTTCATACTGTCTCGGTAGGATGCTTTTCCTTCCTTCCCTTCCCGGAATGCTGAGGTCTGTCCTGGAAAGTGAGCCGTAAAAACCTGATGAATATATAATATTTGAGTTAGTAGGATCTATTGCATGGCTGGTGCCTTCGCCGCCAGGAGCTCTTTCGAAATTCACTGCTTGTATATTGTCACGCCCTCTGCCCAAATCAACAGTTCCCTTGAAGCTGCCGTGATCCTGCATGGACCCATAAACACGAAACGGAGTATCCATATCGCAGCTTATATTGAAAAATTGGCACAAAGGAAGATTATGCGTAAACGTCTTCCATGTCTTTCCCTTATCATAGGATATCACTATCCCACCATCATTGACGTTTACAAGGTAATTGGAATTATCCGGATCAATCCACAGCCCGTGATGATCCCCGTGCATTCCCCTTAACCTGCGGAATGTCTTTCCGCCATCATTCGAAACATTAAGAGCTAATCCCATGGTGTAGACAGTGTTTTCGTCGTTGGGATCAACACGAATCTGTCCAAAGACCCAACCGAAAGTTCCGGAATGGTATTCCATGTAGCGTTTCATCTCCTCTGTCAGCCCGCTTACTCGAGTCCAAGATTCTCCCTTATCATCAGAACGGTACACAGTTGCACCTTTAATAAACCCACAAGAAGGAACTCCATACGCATCATTCAATTCCTCTTCGGTTGGTTCGCGGGCTATCTCGTAATTATCGACAAAAGCATAAAGAACGCTTGGATTAGAGCGGCAGAGGTCAATACCGATTCTGCCTCTATGGTTTGCATCGGGAAGCCCATTATTAATAGGCTTCCAGGTATTTCCACCATCTGTAGTCTTATATATCCCGGACCCGCTGTAACTCGGCTCAGTCCTGGGATCATTCCACTTATTACGGACCCTTTCCCATGTCGCGGCATAGAGAGTATTACAGTCTTTCAAATTCATTACAAGATCAATGGCTCCTGTTTTTGCGTTGATATAAAGAATTTTTTTCCAACTTTTTCCACCGTCAGTTGTTTTATAGACACCACGCTCCTCATTGTCTGTCCACTCATGGCCTGAAGCAGCGACATAGACAACATCCGGGTTTTCAGGATGAATGACAACCCTTGCAATTGTAAGTGTATCAGCAAGGCCCATATGCTTCCAAGTCTTACCTCCATCTGTTGACTTATATATTCCGCTTCCGACCTGAGAGCTTCTGAATATATTCGCCTCACCTGTTCCTACCCATATAATTTCAGGATTGGAAGGGGCAACAGCCAAATCGCCTATAGAAGTCGAATGCCCTTGATCAAAAATAGGCTTCCATGTTGTGCCCTCATTTTCTGTTTTCCAAACACCTCCTGAGGCAGCTCCAACATATATCGTATAATTCTCCCCTTTAGGAGTAATAACAGCGATATCAGTACATCTGCCGCTTACATTAGTAGGGCCAATAAACTGCCACTTTAAGTCTTTGAACTTAGAGCTTTTTTTCATTTCCACATGCTGGTCAAACCATTCCATCCTCAGGGCCGGGTCAGTCGATTGGATCCTTTTTTGAGGTTTGACCTTTTTTGCCTGAAGCGGCGAAACAATCATCGCTATCGATAGTACACAAATGCATAAAATTAGTATTTGATGCCAATAAAACTTGCGATTAAAAAACATTGCTTTACCTCCTTTCATTTAAAATGATATCAATCTATTTCTTCTCTTTACTTCCGCTCATCTCTTTTTCCCGGTTGAGTTCTACTACATCAACACTTTGAGAATAATCTCCGATCAAGTACCTGCAGAAATAATCCGATCTTAACCAGAAGAAATAGTCATTCATGTTTCCATAACCATGTCGCTGACCAGGGAAGACAAAGAAATCGAATCTCTTGTTTGCACGGATCAGTGCATTTGCCATACTTATTGTACATCCCGGGTGGACATTATTATCAATATCGCCTGTAGTAAGCATCAAGTGTCCCTTGAGATTCTTTGCAAGTTCAGAATTTTTCTCAATATCATATTCGAATTTGATATTTCCTTCATCGTCTTTGACTTCTTTTACTCCATGATGTTTTTCACTCCACCATCTATTATAGATATTATTTTCATGGTTTCCTGAAGAGGATACCGCAACCTTGAAAAAATCGGGATAGACCAGCATGGCAGCCGTTGACATGAAGCCTCCTCCGGAATGTCCGAATATACCGACTTTGTCGATATCGATGAAAGGACATCTCTCAGCCAGCTTCTCGATTGCAGCCTTTTTATCAGCTAACCCATAATCACGAAGATTGCCGTATCCGTAATTATGATACCATTTGGAACGGCTGGGATGCCCTCCGCGATTCCCCACAGTGATAACAACAAATCCAAACTGAGCCAGCCTGAAATTTCGGTCTCCACTCGTGGAAAAGGATTTAGACACTGATTCAGTCTGAGGCCCGGGATACACATAAGCGATAATCGGATATTTTTTGTCTTTATCGAAATCAAATGGTTTATACATGACTCCGTACAGGTCAGTAATGCCGTCATTTGCTTTTACTTTGAACGGCTCGGGGAATTTAAAACCCGCCGCCATAAGAGTCGAAAGGTCAGCGGTCTCTAAATCAAAAATTTTGTTTCCCAGATTATTACACAGTTTCGCTTTCGGAACTGTATTGACCCTGGAATAATTATCGATAAAAAATCTGTTTGAATCGCACATGCTAATATAATGGTTGAAATTATCTTTATTGAGGATCTTAAAGCCAGTTCCATCCAAATTTATGCGGTAAAGATGCAGATAGTAAGGATCTTCATCCTTTTCGCGGCCGTTAGCCGTAAAATACAGAACCCTATTTTCCTCATCAATACCAACGATATTATCGCAGTGAAAAGGGCCTGACGTGAGCTGTTTTTTCAGATTTCCTTCTCCGTCATAGAGATAGAAATGAGCCCATCCGTCTCTTTCCGACCAGTGGATAAGTTCCTTTCCATTATTAACTAGCCCAAGACGCCGGGTTTCAACATAAGTGTTAAGCCGTTCTTCGATCAGCACTTTTATATCACCTGTCACAACATCGGCTACACAGATATCGATACGGTGAAGGTCACGGCTTGTACGGGAAAAATAGAGCTTGTCTGGTGTCTCTGAAAGCCACAGGCTGGGATGGTTATCATCATCGCGGTTCTTTGCCAGGGCAGGTGCCCTAAGTATGGAAAGAGACTGGTCCTTAAAACATTCGGCCTTAACCTTGACCTTTTCTTCTTTTTTTAAGTCAAAAACCAGGATTTTTTCTTGGGGGGACTCTGTCTCACCAGGCATAGTGTATTTATATGTCTCAAGCGTAGGCCTGGGATCAGCTATAGAATTGATAACCCAGAGGTCCTTGACTTTTCGTGAATCCGACCTGATCATGGCGATTTTCTTTGAATCTCTTGACCATACGACTCTTACTGATTTACGCTTATCTTTATTCTTTTCTTTATCTACGTTGGTTTCACCTCTTTCCCCTGATCCATAGCTGTAATACTCTTCACCGTCCTCTGTCAACTGGTGCTCTACAATATCAGGGTCTTTCTTGTTTTTCAGGTATTTTTCATAATTGACTTTGTCCATCCAGTAGAGGTTATGATGGCGTGCAAACAAAATTGTTTCTCCATCAGGAGAGATAGATGCCCATTTCGGTTTTTCCTCGGGTTTCTTATAATCTTTCAGCATAGTGAGTTTTCCGGTAGCAATATTGTACTCAAAACCAAAGATCTTTTTCTTAGGTTTTTCTTTTTCAGCCTTCTCTTCTTCTTTTTCTTTTTTTTCTTCCTCTTCTACTTTCTCTTCTTTTTTGATTTTTTCTTCATCCTGGGAGCTTTCAACTTCAAATTGTATCGCGGTGTCTTTCTTTACGAATTTTATCTTCTCGATCGGGAGATGCTCGGCATCATATGGATCTTTTGTCATCATAGTGAGCATAGCTGCCATCTTGACATTATCAAAGAGAAGCATCTTTGACTTTCTTACAGGATTAACAATGTAATATGACTTTCCCTCAGGAGTTTCAAAAGTGTACCAAAAACGGTCGCTGTGTTTAAGCCAGTGAGGACTGACTGATGTACTGAATACCATTTTTTTAATTTTATCAGGGGAAAATCTGGCTGCAAGCTTATAGTTTGCCTTCTTAATTGGCACATTTTCAGCCAGCAGACTGCTAGCGGATAGAAATATTGCTAATACAATTACGATTAAAATGCGGCTTTTTTTCATTGAATATTCCTCCTTAATAAATTTATGTCACGAAAATAATGAATGAATGAATGCGAGATAATAAATGGATGCGAGTCAAATAATAATGTTGGATAAGAAACAGCAATCATCATTTGGAAGTCCAAAATTATACTTCTGATTTAGATGGAACACAACTAAAAACTCAATCGATCAGATTATTGCCTGGAAATCCAATATAATAATAGCCTCTGGCCCGCCTCTCTATTTACATAATCTTACACTAGAAAAGCAAGAAAGTGTGCTGCAAAGAACCTTACGCCTGGCTAAAAAAGTTGACACATTGATTCTTGACCATCACCTTATGCGTTCCAAGGAAGGAGAACAGTGGCTGGATCATGTGTCATCCCTGGCTTCTCCCGAGCATAAAGTAATCTGTGCTGCTGACTTCATGGGAATTCCCCGCAATCTGCTTGAGGCAGAACGGATTCTCTGGTACAAGAAACTGCCAGTTCCAGAAGGCTGGCATGAAGCCTATGCTCGTGGTGAAATTGATTTGTCTAGTGAATAATTCGGGCCAGTAACTTCCAGAACTTTTCCGGTTCCCATTGGAATATAATCACTGCCGTAAACTTCTTTGAACATTGCAATGGCTTTATCTCCAGTACAGTGAGTCGCACCGCATTTCATGACTCCAATCTCCTTAAAACTGTGGATAATCTCTTTCAATTCGGCATCTGATTTTGCCATTAGGTGAAACCCGCCAAAAACCAGGTAAATCTGCTTATCAAATATCTCCTGAGCTTTCTTTAGAATATTTACAATTCCCTGATGCGAACATCCGGTAACAATCACCAATCCCTTACTGGTATTTATGATTAACGATTGTTCTTTTATTCGATCTCCCATCTCGCCTGTGAGATAAACATCCCTGCATATTTCTAAAGGCTCATCAACACTTATGACTTTAGCTTTTTTATTCTCAACCCTACTGACAAACTCAGAAGGGAATGAGACCGGCAGATAAACTGGAATATCATGTTTAATATCCAGGAATGAAAAAAGTCCTCCTGTATGGTCACCATGATTGTGGCTGATAACAATCTGATCCACTTTTTTCAAGTCAACACCGAGCTGGGCAACATTATACAGGAGAATCTCACCATGGGTTCCAGTATCAAACAAGATAGTCTTTTCGGTCCCTTCTATCAAACAAGAAAACCCCCAATCTGCTTTTGTATCTTCATTAAACACATAGTTGTCATATAAAATTGTAAATTTAATTGGGTTAACGAGTTCTTGAGACATCATAAATACTCCAAACACAAATAACATTGTTAAAAAAACGATAATTTTTTTCCTTCTCATTATTTCCCTCCTCAATTAAATTCTACAGGTTTCTTTAATACATCAAGCAGGGTTCCATCCCGCCATTCAATGATATGGACTATTTCATCCGTAGTCTCTCTTTTAGGAGGAATTTCCCCTATCTCTTTTGCCTTCTTTACTGATAACTCATGAAGTTCTTCAATAGGAACAATTTTCAGTCCGAATTCCCCTGCATTTTCTATAAGCGCATCCCGGTAACAGCTTTTACTTTTTGGATTTACGGATGCATATTCTTCTGTCACTACAATATCCACAACTTCTCCGGGTGTTGAACGTGTATAGACTTTTTCAACAACCTTTGGAAATCCTATTCCATTTTTCCCTGTTGCAATAGGCAGGAAAATTACTGTAAGCTCCGCACCCGCAGCCACATCCTGCCCTCCACCGATTCCCCCAATAATCCGGCCGTTGGCACAAACAGTATTCACATTGAAACCCAAATCTACTTCAAGAGCTGACAGTACGGCAAAATCAAGCATGTTAACAGCACTTTCCTTGTTGGCAACCGATGCGTAACATCCCGCAGTCATTTCCACGTGTCCGGGATGGTAAAGTAGAGAATGAACAACCTTTGTACTTGGCTCAAAAAGCTGGCCGTGCAGTAAGTATCTGACCGTTCCCTCTTCAAGCATTTCAACATGCATGGAAGTAATACCCCCTATGGAAAAGTTAGCCCTGATCCCTGCTTTCTTGAGAATATTTCTTATATTATCAAGCACAATGAGACCTGCACCTGCGCCGACCTGGAAATTGAAATTATCTTTCACAACGCCAGACGCTTCCATTACTCTTGTTACGTTCTCAGCTATTCTTGCATTGAAGGGATGGCTCCTGGCCTTCCCAATGTCGAGTGTCCCTCCTCCTATCCCAGCAGTCAGGCCGGGTGTTTCAACCGGAACAACAAAATCCACATTTTCCATTGAAATCGAGGCGGGGACGATAAAGTCACTACTCACAGTACCTGCCAGTAAACAGATATAGTCAGCAAATTCACAATCAGCAGCGAATAAGCCTAAAGGACCGCAAAGTTGACTTTCCTTTCCCATTAAGCCATTGGCATTTCCATAGACATCAGCGATCGGCACTGGGCCAAAACCCACTTTGACCTTAACTTCGCCTGTCTGCAGTTTCCTGACCCTGTCACCATGCGAAAACCCAACAGAAATCCATGGAAGCAAATCTCCAGCCATCACATGAGTGCCAAATTTTCTGTAGACATTCCCGTACAGCCCCCCGAGTGTCCCATCCTGGAAAGCCTCGTAAAGCCATGGCTCTGTATGGTCAAAAATCGCATTGGCATAGAGTATTATCCCTTTCTTGCCCTGCTCCTTCAATTTATCAACTATAATTTTAAGGCCTTTATCCCCCATCCGGTAATAATGAGGGTAGGAAATAGTATCCCCATCCTGGATTATTTCGATGACACTCTCAAGCGTTACAACTTTACTTTTCCCGCAAGGGATGGGTGAAGCCCCTCGCCTTGCAACTATGGTACTTGAATAGGTTTCGTCATTAAATGCCGAAACAAAAGATTTGTAATCCTTACCATGTACTATCATGTTTTTACACCTCCCGATATTGTCTTTCTCTCCCCGTTAATAAATCTTATTATATCAATGTATTTTATTACATTAACTGCCAGTCTTTATTCCTTATCTTCAGGCTCTAAGGCCTATCGCTTTAAGTCTTTTCAGGAAAGAATTTTTTGAGCACTTCCTTTGAAGGAGGCTTTGTAAAATATGAAACAACAATCAAGCTGAGCAGGACAACAACCAACGCTGGGTAAAGAATCGGAATCCCAAAAGGATCGCCATTAGGATCACCGACAGGAACCATAATCGACGGCCAGATGTAACCTGACACTTTCAAGAATAAAATAATAATAGTGCCTGATATGATGGAAACAAGCCCTGCAATTTTGGTGACTCTCTTTGAGACCAGAGCAGCTAATAGAGGAGGGGTGACGACAACACCATATAATGTATATGCAAAATAAGCGCTCTCAAGTACTGATACCATTTTCCATGCCATGAAAAAGGCAATTAATCCAACAATAATGATTAAGCCTTTCTGCAGCCATATTAGCATTTTCTCTGATTCCTCTTTTTGCGCAGACTTTTTTGTTAAAAACCTCTGGTATATATCATGAATTAAAGTTGTTGTCGGAGATAACAGATAATTCATCCCTGTTGAAATGACCACTGCGGTTGCCGCACCTAACAACATAACTCCAACCGGCAGAGGTATCATTCTTTTTGCAGCCTGGACAATAACTTCAGCATGATCCATTGCTCCGGACTGCAATTCAGGCCAGAAATAAGAGGCAGCGAAGACCGCCATCACAACAGCAACACCTTCAATAATAATAGTACCGACTACCCAGATTCCTGCAGCCTTCCTAGCTTCACTCGGATTTCTTGCACTGTAAAATTTTTGATACATACTCTGTACACCTAACAACAGCAGCATTCCAGAAATCCCAATTGCAGGAATCTTTAAATAAGGGTTTCCCCCGAATTGGGAACTGAATACCTGAAAATGAGATTGGGGTAAAACTGCCTTTATTTTATCCCACCCTCCAGCTGCAAACATAACAAACGGTGTAGAAAGAATTGTTGCGCTCAAAATAATAATACCATTGGGAAGGTCGGTGTTAGCAATAGCGATCATCCCGCCAATAAATGTGAACATAATTACAAAAGCCGCTGCCATAAACATCCCCTGGTCTGTAGAAATTGCACCGTCTGAGATGGCATTTAAAACATAACCTCCAGCCTTGAACTGGTAACTTACGATTACAGTAAAACTAATGAAGATAGCAATTGCACCAAAAATTCTCGCCACAGGGCCGAATCTTTCTTCTAAAATATCTCCAACCGTATATTGACCGAATGTCCTTATTTTCGCCGCCAGAAAATAAATAATTATGATGCCAACCCACGCTCCTGCAGGCTGCCACATGGCACTCCATCCTGCTTTTGCCGCAAACTCTGCACCCGCTATAAAGGTTCCTGATCCGATCCATGTACAAATAAGAGTGAAGACCATCTTGTATACAGGTATTGACCTCCCTGCAAGCATCATGTCGTCCTGAGTCTTTACCTTCCTCGACTTCCAGAAATTCATGATTGTTAATGCTGCAAGATAAAGTAAAATAATAATGATATAAACGTTCATTTCTTACTCCTTTTTACAGACATCTCTTTTCTCACTTAGTAAAACTTTGTAAAAAAATATTCCATTACAAATTTTATTTTATCCTGACTCTACTGCGCTACTGCGTATATTTTTGAATCGGAGACACATCATCAATTACATACATTCCCCGTCCGTTTGTAGCGATTACCAGAGTGTTATCACGGGGGTGAATGATAATGTCCCAAACAAAACAATTCGGAAGGCCGTTTGCCAGCACCTGCCATTCTTTCCCACTATTAACCGTTACATATACACCTAAATCTGTGCCAACATAGAGCACATCTTTGTTTTTTGGATCTTCTCTAATGACATTAACAGGTCCACCCGGAATATTCCCGGAAATATCGATCCAGGTCTGGCCATAATCTGTAGACTTATAGATATAATCTGTGAAATCATCATCTCTTCGACCATTAAGTGTCAGATAAACCGTGCCTTTATCATATTTTGAAGCGACAACCCTTGAAACATGTTTATTATATGGAAGTCCATTGACAATCTCTGTCCAGGTCTTGCCACTATTTTTTGTCATATGGACTCTACCGTCGTCCGTTCCAACATAAATAAGGCCGAATTGAAAAGGCGATTCAGAAATATCTGTCAAACATTGATGAGGAATGGCAAACGGAAGTTTTCCAATTCGATCGGGATCATTATAGGACAGGTCAGGACTGATTCTTTCCCATGTCTCTCCCATATCTTTTGAACGGAATAGATACTGCATACCGTGGTAGATGACCTTATGATTGTGAGGAGAAATTATTGTCGGGGCGAGCCATTGGCCGCGAAGAGGAGGTTCATCTTGGTCAGCCTTGGGAACAATACTCCTGGTTATCCATTTTCCGGTCAGCCCTGGTTTGTATTCAGACCTCTGCAGCCTTCCGTAAAAAGATGATGAATACATGATATTTGGATTTGTTGTGTCAACTGCAATTGTGGTTCCTTCCCCACCCGGCGCACTTTCCCACCGTGTCATAAGGCCTTGCGGTCTTTGCCTCCAGGGAAGATTATGAGCCACATTACCCCTGTAAGTACCATGGTCCTGCACCGAACCGTAAACATTAAACGGTTTTTCCATGTCATAAGCAACATTGTAGAACTGGACAACCGGATGGATAGTATGAAAATCCCTCCATTTCTCGCCACCATCATAGGAGACATTAACTCCTCCATCATTGACATTGATAAGATAATTTGAATCCTCATGGTCTATCCAAAGGCCGTGGTGGTCACCGTGCAACCCGGAAAAATACAGCCTCTTGAACGACTTGCCTCCATCCGTGGATTTCGCCAGCGCAAGACCCATTATATAAATCGTATTTTCATCATTAGGGTCAACCCGTATCTGTCCAAAAACCCAGCCGTAGGTACCTCCAAATCCCTCCATCATCTCGTTAGAGGGACTCACCTTTGTCCAGTTTTCTCCCCTATCATCGGAACGGTAAACTTCTGCGCCAACGATTTTTCTTCCTTTTTTCAACCTTCCGTAGGCATCCCTCTCACCCTCTTTAGGCATTTCGCCTGGATTATGATTGTCGACAAAAGCATAGAGTACTTTTGGATTGCTTCTGGCGATATCAATACCGATTCTACCTGTGTGTGCCAGATCAGGTAGTCCGTTTGTTTTCTGCTTCCAGGTCTTTCCTCCATCACTCGTCTTAAAAATCCCGTCTCCAGGACCGGGTTGAGGATCACTCCAGCACCTGCGGATTCTATTCCACATAGAAGCGTAAAGTGTATTGTGCTTTTTAGGATCCATCACAAGATCGCATGCACCGATTCTTTCACTGATATAGAATACCTTCTGCCAAGTCTTTCCTCCATCAGTAGTTTTAAACACTCCACGATCTTCATTGTCAGTCCATTCATGCCCGGTCGATGCAACATAAACAATATCCGATTTCTTCGGATGGATCACAATCCGGCTTACAGTATGAGTGCCGGCCAAGCCCATATGCTGCCATGTTTTGCCTGCATCTATAGATTTGTAAACCCCAGTTCCTGCAACCGATGCACGGAAAATATTAGCCTCACCTGTTCCAACCCATACAATGTCAGCATTGGATGGAGCGACTGCAATATCCCCAATGGATATGGAAGGAACATCATCCATGATGGGGTCCCATGTTATTCCTGAATTTACGGTCTTCCATACTCCCCCTGTAGCTGCGCCAACATAAATCGTTTGTTTACTTCCCGTAGGAACAGCGATGTCTGTGCATCTTCCACTGATAACATCGTGTCCGATAAAACGCCATTTCAAGCCTTTAAAAATCGAACTTTCCTTCATGGCCGTATGCTGCTCAAACCACTTTAAACGCAGCGCAGGATCTGTCGATTCAATTTTTTTCTGAGGTCTTGCCTGCATCTGGACACAGGATAAAAACACAAATAACATCATACACAAAATCAAAAACGCCCTATATTTTGTAATAAACCGAAAATAAATCATATTTAATCCTCCTTCTGATTTTTCAGATGATTATCTTCCATAATACAAAAATTATGTAAGTAAAAAAACCGAATTCAATATAAAAAATTTAAACATGCTTTATATCATCGCTGTCTTCCCTTTTTCAACACCTGAAGAACAGGAATAACCAAATAACTGTTTGCCAAAAAACGGCCAATAATAAGAGCCATAGCTGCTGCAACAGCACCTACAATTCCAAAAAAATCAATCGTGAACGGAAGAATTGTTATGATAGTAACTACTTCAATGACAGTGGCAACAGTTATCGGCTTTGTTTTTCTATTATTCACAAGCAATGCCCTCTGAAAAGAGAGCAAAACCACTAGGCCGGGCATTATTGACACTATTTTAGTTGGAAGATTGGCAAACCGTGTCAATTCCAAAGAAAGGCCGCTGACTTTATGGAACCAAAGAAAAGACAGCGGCGTAAAAGCTACGAAAGAAAGTCCTGCTGTTACAATGAGCCCGAGAAGAACTGCGAAATTTCTCAGTGGTTTATAAAATTCATTATTCTCACCGAATAAAGCTATGGCAACTTCTTGAAAGGAAAATCCAGTGCATCTAAAAATAAAAACAAGGGAATTTATAACAGGCAGTACTGCTAAAGATTCTAGTGCCATCCGGCTGTGCCCTATAAAAAAAGTTACCATTGGCTGAACAGATAAACTCAGAATAGAAGTCAGTGCCAGAGGAAAATAAAAGGTCGAAATAAATCTGTAGCTTAATGATTTTTCCTTCGATTTTTTTAACAAAAGACGATTAACCGATTTTTTGGCCATAAACTTGCTCGCTGCTGCTTCCGCCATAACTCCTAACGAAAGCGCCATTGTACCCACCACAGCACCAGTCAGGTTAAAAAACCAGTAACAAATTAGAGCTGTTATTGCCATTGAGGACAAACGAACCACTGTCCCATAGGCAACCCGCTTTGGAAGATGGCTGCTGACTAGAATGCCCTGATAAAATCTCCTATAGCCAATAGCAGCTGGCCAGGGGAGTAAAACAATGCATGCATAATGTGTTAGCCGAGATACATTTTCAGGCAATCCGATCAGCTGGATTGTGATGAAGTTGAATACTGAAGGCAGTAAAAAAATAATCATAACAACAGTTATGACTCCATTCAATACATAAGTAAAATTTCTTAATTTGAGAAAAGAATCCCTGTCTTTGACAAGTGCATTCGATGCACTCATGATCATAATAATCGGTGACTCCATTAATACGGCAAAAGAGAAGGCGACTCCATAAGCAGCCAGGTTGAATTTTGGATCTGTCAGACGGGCAATGACCGCTGCTAAAAACGGCCCCTCTACAGCCATCATAAACCATGTAGCTGCAAGGGGTATCCAAAAGTGGAATATTCTTTTTAAAGTCAGCGTTTCCTTAGGCATAGTGCTCAAGTTTATCTGTTCCTTTTAAAAGAAGCAAACAGTAAAAAGATAATCTAAATTAACGATTTAAGCTTACTTCCAAAAATGGTATTATATACACACGAAAAGGAGGCAACCAATGAAAATATTATGTATCCTGCTAGCATTGATTTTTTTGGTGGGTTTTAATATTCAATCAGCAAATGCTATAATAATAAAAGGAGATAATCCTATGGAAATGGTAAAAAATATCCAATGGTTTGTCCAGTCCGCCGTAAAAATTACTGCTGGAGGGAAAATCATCTATATTGACCCTTTTCACATTAAAAAAGCAGACAGGGCTGATATTATTCTCATCACACACAGCCACAGTGACCATTTTTCTCCTTCAGACATCAAAAAAATAGCAACTAAAGATACTGTGATTGTTGCTACAAAAGACTGTTCTTCCAAACTTGCAGGGATCGAGAATGCCAGGATATTGGAATCTGAGCCAGGTTTTAAAACCTCTGTCAATGATATAAAAATTGAAGCAGTACCTGCTTATAATGTAGTAAAAACTAATTTTCACCCGAAAGCAAATAAATGGGTAGGTTACATTATCACTATCGACGGTGTGAGAATCTATCATGCAGGAGATACAGAGCGCATCCCGGAAATGAAAACATTTGAATGCGATATTGCCATGCTGCCGCTCGGCCAGACTTACACAATGAGAAGTGTCAGAGAGGCTGCTGATGCAGCATGTGATGTTAAGGCTAAAATCGCGATTCCAATTCATTACGGCCTGTATGAAGGAACTCCAGCAGATGCTGAAAAATTCAAAGAACTGTTGAAAGACAAAGTAAATGTTGTAATCAAGCAGTAGTACAAATCTATCTAAACTGTTTTATATATAATTCAGGGAAAAAGAGAAATTACAATGAAAAAAGACTTACTTCAGTGGGTTGAAATTGATTCGTTTGCTTTAAAGCATAACATCCAGCAATTCAGAAACCTTATAGGCCCGGAAAGAAAGATGGCTGTCATTGTAAAATCTAACAGTTACGGACACGGTCTCATAGAGATTTCAGAGTTGGCCGCCAGATATGGTGCTGACTGGCTGGGAGTAAATTCTCTCGATGAGGCTTTGATTCTTAAAAAAAATGGAATTAGTTTGACAATCATCCTGCTCGGTTATGTCCCTCTCTCAGAACTCAGGATGGCAGTGGAAAATAATTTCCGCCTGACTGTATACAATGAGGAAACAATAAAAAAACTTGGGGAAATCACTTCAGCAATCAAGAAAAATGTTTATCTCCATATAAAAACCGAGACCGGTGTCTATCGTCAGGGAATAGATAGGGATAAATTGTTATCCCTCATTATAAAAATACAGGAATATCCTTATCTCAAGATCGAGGGATTATCCACCCATTTTGCCAATATTGAGGACACTATCGATCACAGCTATGCTCAGAGTCAACTCGAAAAATACAATCAATACATCGATATTTTGAAAAAAAATAATATTGAGATCCCAATAAAACATACAGCTTGTTCAGCAGCAGCCATTCTTTTTCCTGAGACATATTTTGACATGGTCCGGGTTGGAATCGGAATATATGGCCTGTGGCCTTCCAGGGAAACCTACCTCTCCTGCATTCAGGCCCGGAGGAAGCCTATTGAGTTGAAACCTGTCCTTTCATGGAAAGCCAAAATCGTCCAAATAAAAGAAATCCCGGAGGATGCTTTCATAGGATACGGCTGTACATTCAAGACAACACGTCCGACAAAATTAGCTGTAATTCCTGTTGGATATAATGACGGTTATGACCGGGGTCTTTCAAACTCTTCCTATGTTCTAGTCAACGGGAAAAGAGCTCCTCTTCGCGGCAGAGTAGCAATGAACTTCATCACCGCTGATATTACAGACATTCCAGACGTAAGAGTCGAAGATGAAGTGGTCCTCCTTGGTCGGCAGGGCAGGGAAAAAATTACAGCTGATTACCTGGCTTCTCTATGCGGCACCATTAACTATGAGATTGTTACACGAATAAACCCTCTTATTCCTCGGATTGTGAAATAGAATAAATGCACCTGGGTCTTTTTGTCAGCTAAGCTTTAAAAAGCTGGATGGTCTCATCCTTAAGCAGAATCACAAAAGAATATATTCCCAGGGCTGTCCCTAACGGGAAATTCAGCAGGGATAAAAATGCTAAAATCAGAGTAAGGATCCTTGCCCATTCCTTTTTTTTGGTCAGTCCAATACCGCAGATGATGTTGGGAATAGAAAGAATCACCAAAAACAGACCAATACCTAATCCTACACTTCTTAGAATAACAGGTGCTTCATATCCCATATGAGGGATAAAAGACACCCCAAATAGAATGACAAAAACCATAAAGCCAGCCATAAAACTCATGGCACCTAAAGCTATCCACAGAATAGCAATCAGGTTAATATTCTTTTCCAATTTTTCTCCTCTCATTCCTCACCTTAGCAAGACTATTCACAGACTAAACTTCTTATTAGGTATTATATTTCTTTTGGAGCTTATAAATCAATCCAGTTTAATTGACGGCTTATTATTTCGTGTGATATAAGCAATATTAAATATTATTGAATGGAAATTGAATGAAATGGGGAATAAATAAGCATGACTCTAAGCACACTTCAAATAAACACGATTCTAAATAATGCTCTGAGTCTTCTATCCAGAGAAAAAAACGTCATTAACAATCTCAATGTCTTTCCTGTTCCAGATGGCGATACAGGGCTCAACATGACTCTTACTCTTCAAGGAGCATTAAACAATTTAAAAACCTATAATCTTAACACCCTGAACATCCAGAAATATCTTAAATATTTTGCCCACGGAATGATACATAACAGCAGAGGCTGCTCAGGTGTTATTCTTGCTCTTTTCTGTAAAGGAGTTTCAGACTCTCTCCAATTGCCTGAAAATCTTGATAAAATATCAAACAACGAGCTGGCCAATGCCTTCTGGAATGGCTACGAATCAGCATTCCAAGAAACTGCAAATCCTGCTGAAGGGACAATCTTGACCATGATGAAAGTGCTCTCAGAATATTATGCTAAGTATGCAACCAATAATTCCGAGGCAATAAACATCATAAAAAAGACAATTCCAGCTTTAGAAGAGACTTTAGAAAAAACTCCGGAGATGCTGCCAGTTTTGAAAAAAGCAGGTGTTGTTGACTCTGGAGCACTGGGATTCCTTGTGCTTATAAAAGGATTAGCGACAGAATTAGAATATAACGGCAGCTTCCTTAAACATCTGATGACCACGGCTCACACTCTGGCAATCAGTAAATATGTGCACTCATTCGTTACCAAGAAAAAATATGGTAAACAAAACAGGTTGATTAAAACCATTATTGCAAATTTCCCCCCAAAAAACATCAATAATCTCTCTCTCGCAAATATAATCGGGCTGTTTAATAATTTTATGCAAAAGAAAGGGAGCCATAGTTTAGCTAATATGATAATCCAGGAAAGCGAAGACCTCCATAACTCTTGGAATCCCGATATCCAGTACAAATACTGCACTGAATTTATTTTAGAAGGAAATAAAATCACCAGTGAGGAATTACATTTCCAACTGGAACCATGGGGAGACAATCTCCTAATCATCAGATCCAATAATAGCTTCAAAATCCATATCCATACAAACAGACCGAAGCCACTTCTAAAACTGTGTGCAGAATTCGGACAAATCTCTTCAACCAAAGTCGATGACATGAAAAAACAGCACCGCAATCTCATCTCTGAAGATAAGGCATATTACAACAAGGATAATGCTGTACTGCTCATTGTTAACGGCGAGGGTTTTGCCAAAATTCTAAAAGGACTTGGAGCTACAGACATACTCGTCTATAAAAGGATTAAACCCTCAGTAAATCATATCAAAAATGCTATAATTAAAACCAGAGCAAAAAATATCATTACTGCAGCCGACGACAGCGATATTTTAACAAGTCTCAAATCAGCAATTACTTTCTGCAAAAGCAACATTGAATTAACTGAAACCCAGGATATCATGTCAATCATAAACATGATGTACAATTATTCAAACAATGCTGACATAATACAAAATTCAATGAAAATAAGAGAAAACTTAGAAAGCATAAAGTTTTGTAAAATCGCTCAGGCGAAACGAGAATACTATGGAGACAATTTAACAGTAAAAAAGGGAGATTTTTTTACTATTTACAAAAATAAAATACTCCTCTGTGCCGCACAAATTGATAAAGTTATAATAGAATCCATCTCTAAAATCCTGGGAAGCGAATCACTTATTACACTTTACAGCGGCAGAATGGAAAAAAGAGGGGAAAAAATTCTTTCACAACTGCAATCCGAATTTAAGGACATTGATTTTGAAAAATATTATGGAGGGCAAAACAAATTTAATTTTTATATTACATTTGAATAACCCAAACCAGACTATATGGACAGCGATGATCTCAGCACAAAATTTCAGAAAAGGTTGATATTCTTTGTGCCCCAGACTGTTTTATGGTAAAGATATAAAGAATATCCAATGAAAAAAAATATTTTAATCCTAACAGGCGATAATCTTGGGATTTCGAATAACCAGATTGAGTGGAAAAATATAGAAATATTAAAATATCCCGTAATAATCAATGACAGAGAATTCCGAGAAAGTGATGAATATACTGCTCAATATTTGATAGACCGCTTCAAAAAAGAAAATGTATCTGCTCATTCACAAGCACTTGTCAAAGGAGACATGATAGAGGTCATCGAAGCTAACAAAGACAAGTATGATGCTATTATTCATGTAATTATGGGAAGTAACATTTCTGCTGCAACTTTCCAAACGGCTGAATCTGTTAAAAAAGAATATGAAAATATTGTGCCTATCATCAATATTGATACTAAACAGGTAATTGCGGGGGTTGGAACGATACTTCTTAGACTGATAGAGATACTGAAGGATACGCAGGACCCAAATGAGCTGTGCAAAACTATGGATGTTATTGTTAAAAACACTTTTTCTCTTCTTTGCCTTCCAGACCTGAATTATCTTTACAGGGGGGGGAGAATCGGCAGGGCAAAATCTCTTCTTGGATCGGTACTAAAAATAATACCTGTGGTTGGCCTTTTCGGCGATGATTGGGCCTCAGGAATAGTCCCCATTGGAAAAGGTAGAACACCCAGGACAGCCAATAAAATTATCATTGAAAAAATTAAACAAAAGATGGTGAAGAATAAAGTTGAAACTATTAAACTAATCACAATACTTGATTATGAAGATAATAAATCCCCTGCATTACAAGACCTTGAAAATCAGATAAAGGCCAAACTCAGATACGAAAAATTAATACACGGACACCCAAGATTGGTCGAAGCTATTCATACAGGCCCAGGTGCATGGGTAGCATCTTTTGCATTAAATTAATGGAAGATTCACATGGAAATCTATAAAACCATAATTTTAGCAATTGCGGCTTATTTTATCGGGTCTATCTCATTTAGTTACATTATTACAAAGAAACTGACAGGCAAAGACATCAGGAACATGCATTTAAAAAATGCCGGTGCTTTTAATGTTGCCATCAGCTTAAATCCAATTACGGGAATCATTGTCGGCTTGATGGACAGCATGAAAACATTAATAATAGTTCTAGCAGGGAAAGCATTTGGACTGGATCCCAGCCAGATCATCATTGCAGCTTCTTTTGCAATCATTGGTCACTGTTTTCCTATTTATTATCATTTTTACGGTGGGAAAGGCGCCGCCTCTGCAACAGGGATATTTATTTATTTCATTCCTTTTGAATTCCTTATAAGTTTAATACCATCAGCTCTAATTGCAAAAAAATGCCGAGATATGGGACTTACACCTGTATTTTTTATTGTATTATCCCCTATCCTGGCGTATTTTTTTAAAAAACCGCCCTCGATACTGATCCCAATAATATATATTGTCTTTTTGATTGGTATAATAAACCTCCTTATTATTCTACTGAAAAGAGACCAGAAATTAGTGCCTGAATAATTTATTACGGCTCAGCCAAACTGAGTATATCGGTTTAAATATCAATATGTTCGCACAATCAGGTTCTGTATTTTATTGACCATATATTTTCTCTGTGATATAAGCAATAATGTATGACCCCAGACGAAATCCAACATTCATTCGTATAAAGGAGGACCATATGAAAAGACATTTAAGAACACTCTCAGTCGCTTTTTTATGTTTCATTTTACTATTTTCTCTGTGTCTAACAGCACAGGCACAAATCCGAGGCAAAGCCCTTTATGAAAAGCTGAGGACCGATAAAAATCTGGTTAAATTCGAAGGCTTATCCAAGGTCAGGTGGATTCCTGATGGAAAGGCTTATTATCTATACGAGGATAATACATTTAAAAAAGTCGATCCTGTAACCGGCGAAAAAAGCAGCCTGTTTGACGATGCGGAAATCATTGCATCCTATAACAAAATAACCAGTAAAAACACAGAAAAACTTCCCTTTAAGCAGTTTACTTTCATAGATAAAGGGGAAAAAATCAGGTTTAAAGCAGTCAATAAAGCATTTATCTATGACCTGTCTTCGGGCAATATAATATCCTATGTTCCAGAAAAAGAGTTTGCCGGTGTCAGGGGCAGAGTCTATTCTGAGGTCTTCTCTCCTGACTTTAAATACAGGGCATTTATCCGCAATTATAATATTTATATACAGGATCTGGAGGGAAATGAGACAGCCCTGACTAAAGACGGCCATAAAGACCTTAGAAATGGTTTTCCAGACTGGGTGTATCCTGAAGAACTTAACCAGTACACTGCTTTTTGGTGGTCACCGGATTCAAAAAAAATCGCATTCATGCAGTTCGATGAGAGCCCGGTAACAAAATATCCCATTGTTCATGATGTCAATCCAAAGCCGGAGATTGAAATGCAGAGCTATCCCAAAGCCGGAGCTAATAATCCTGTAATCAATCTGTTTATTGTAGATATCAAGACTAGTAAAATTACACGGCTGGAGACCAGGCTGGAGACAAATATCTATCTATTCAAAGGCCAGTGGACACATGACGGAAAAGAATTTACATATCAACGCCTGAACAGGTGGCAGAATAGAGTAGAACTTTTTGCAGCAGATCCTGAAACAGGAAAAACCAGACTGTTACTGAAAGACAAAGACGACCGTTACCTTGAACCTGACGATGCCATTTTTTTAAGCGATAATATTCATCTTCTCTGGACTTCTGAAAGAAGCGGTTGGAAAGAAATATATCTTTATGATCTCAAGGGAAACCTGGTCAGGCAGCTTACCAAATCCCAACTACCTGTAAGGAGTATTCTCGGGATCGATGAAGAAGGCGGCTGGATCTATTTTTCAGGCTCTGAAAACAGGGGGCTTGAATCCCATGCTTATAGGATAAAACTAGACGGCACCGGATTCACTAAATTAACAAAAGAACCTGGCTTTCATTCTGTAAGCATGTCTCCCGGTTGTAAATTCTTCACAGATTCATTCAGTTCTTTTGACACCCCACGAAGACTTATACTCTATCATGCAGACGGCAAAAAGATAAGAGAACTGGGAAAATCTATAATGAGCAAGGAATTCAAGGATTTTAAGCTTATTAAACCAGAACATTTTATATTCAAGTCAGCGGACAAAAAATATGACATGGATGGCATCCTTTACAAGCCAGCCCATTTTGACAAAACTAAAAAATATCCCCTGATAATGTCCGTATACGGCGGGCCTGGAGCCAAAAGGATATATAACCGCTTTAATCTAAACGATGGAAACCAGGCTCTCGCACAACTGGGTTTCATTGTCATCTCGATTGACCATAGAGGCGTTTCAGGAAGAGGAAAGGCATTTCAAAACCTGATGTATATGAATCTGGGAGAGATCGAACTTGAAGATCACGTTGCCGGCGCAAAATTTATAAGCGCAAGGCCGTATGTTGACGAAAACCGGGTAGGTATTTACGGACATTCCTACGGCGGTTATATGACCTGCATCGCCATGCTTAAGGCGCCGGATACTTTTCATGTAGGAGTGGCAGGAGCACCTGTAACGGACTGGAGAAATTATGACACGATATATACTGAAAGATATATGCGCAGACCTCAGGATAACCCGGAAGGTTATAAAAAAGGATCATGCATGACATATGCTGAAAACCTAAAAGGCCATTTATTCATCCACCACGGCTCTGTTGACAATAATGTGCATCCTGGAAACAGCATCCAGCTCTTACAGGCTCTATTAAAACTCGATAAGAAGTTTGACTTCATGCTCTACCCAGAACAAAGACACGGTATTAGATTCAAACGTTACGGTGAGGCACGGATCGAATATTTCATTGAACACTTAAAGCCCGAAATCAAATAACCTGGATTATTCATGAAAGCTGCAACCTCGATTAGTGAACAACCCAGGGTAAAATATTTTTTATGACTATAAGTCATAAAAACACAATAATTTAATTATTTTTATAACCTGAAGTCAAGAAAGACAGATTTACAATTTTAGGTCATGGAAGGAAAATATTGTGGAAACGCAGAGATAAAATAGAACTTCTACTTAAACTTAATTATCCATGTTAAGTAATCCGTCTCATTATTTCTTCAAGTTCCAGTTTCGCTTTTTCCCACCTTTCATAGGAATTCTGTAAATTCTTTCTTATATCTGCATACTTTTTTTGTATAGAAACAATATAGTCTGCATCCTGATATGTTTCCGGTCTTGCCATCTCATTTTCAATCTCCCTTTTTCCAGCCTCTAATTCCTCAATTCTTCCTTCCAGACGTTCAATTTCATTATTCAAGCGGCTGCGCTCCTTACTGATTTCCTGCCTTGCCTCAGCCTCCAGGCGCTTCTGCTCCTTTGTCTTTCTGCTATCTAAATCTGAGAGGGATTTCTTTTCTTTTCTGTACGTCAATGCTTGTTTCTTCTCCCGTTTTTCCAGATAATCCGAATAATTCCCAAGGTAATCTTCGATCTGCGCATTATCTATTTCTACAACTCGGCCTACCAGTTTATCTAAAAAATACCGGTCGTGCGAGATAACCAGCAGCGTTCCATCGTATTGTGTAAGTGCTTCTTCCAATGCTTCAAGAGAAGCCATGTCCAGATGGTTTGTGGGCTCATCCATGATAAGAAAATTAACAGGTGAAAGCAAAATTTTTGCAAGAGAGATCCTTGCCTTCTCTCCTCCAGATAAAACCTTTATTCTTTTAAAAACGTCATCATCACTAAAATGGAAAATACCTAGAACATCTCTGACTCTGGGGATATTGGCATTTGAAACACTCGAAGAAACTTCTTCATAAACCGTTGCTTCCAAATCGAGTGAAGTTACCTGGTGCTGGGCATAGTATCCAATAGAAGTCTTCTTGCCGATTTTAATAGAGCCAACCTGAGGGGATAGGTCTCCTGCGATAAGTCTTGCTAATGTTGTCTTGCCTGAACCATTAACTCCTACCAGAGAAATCTTTTCGCCTCGCGAAATGTTTAAATTAACATCTCTCAGAATCCATCTCTCATCATATCGAAATGACATATTTTCTATCCCCAAGACATCTTTATAGCTAGGGACATCCACAGTAAGCTCAAATCGAAGCCGCTTCGCAGCAGCAGGCAATTCAACTTCGTCAATCTTTTCAAGCTGCTTTATCCGGCTCTGAACTTGAGCCGCCTTGGTAGCCTTATACTGGAATCGCTTGATAAACCTTTCCAGCCTTTCCCGCTCCTTTTTTTGTTCCTCCCATTTCTTCTGCAGTAGAATTAATCTTTGCTGTTTTATTTGTTCATAAAAATGATAGTTTCCTTTGTAACGGTTGAGTTTTCCATACTCTAGTTCAAAGATTTCGTGAGCAAGCCGATCAATAAAAAACCTATCATGAGAGACAACAACAATACTTCCGGAAAAATGCAGGAGATATTGCTCCAACCACTCCAAGGCCTGTAAATCGAGATGGTTTGTGGGCTCATCCAGGAGAAGAAGGTCTGGTTTTTGAACCAGGAGACGGGCCAGGTATACTCTCATGCGCCATCCTCCGCTCAATTCGGATAATGGACGGGAAAAGTCTGTCCCTGCAAAGCCCAACCCTGAAAGTATGCCTTTTGTCAATGCTTCTAATTTATATCCCCCAAGCGCTTCATATCTATGCTCCAAAGCACCAAGTTCTTTCAGTAGATTGGCCTGGTCCACACCCGAAGAATCCAGAGTATTATGTAATTCTGCAATCTTTTTTTCCAGTGCGATCACATCAGGCTGCCCTTCCAATGCTGTTTGTAGTACTGTGCTCCCGCTTACAGCTATTTGTTCCTGTGGAAGATATCCAATTCGAAAGCCCTTTGACTTAATAATTCTTCCTTTATAAGAAGTTATCTCACTATTTAATATTCTGAACAAAGTAGTTTTACCGGCTCCATTAGGGCCGATAAGTGCAGCATTTTTGCCAGGATGAATAACCCAGTTGATTCCGGAGAACAATTTAAGCCCTCCAATCGAATAATGTAAATTCTGAATATGAATCATTGAATTACTATTTGAACTTTTTTTTATTCCGTTATATTATACTTTACCCGATCAAATGGGAAATATATTTAAACTAAAAAGGAGTAATTATGAAGAAAATTAATATTCATGGTATTTCATTGGTAGTGCTTGTTTTCACAATGCTACTTTTCTGCAATCTTACAATCTCGGCGGAAAATGCTGTTTCTACGAAAGACCTCAACATCTTCACATGGCGCAATATAGGGCCATTTACATTTTCAGGAAGAATCACGGATTTTGCAGTACCCCGCGGACAGAGCCAGATCTATTATGTCGCTACTGCAAGTGGAGGAATCTGGAAGACAGAAGACGGAGGCATCCATTTTGAACCCATCTTTGACAAATATGGAAATATGAGCATTGGGTATATCGATGTGGCTCTATCAAATCCTGATATAATCTACGTTGGTACAGGGGAAGCAATGCATGCACGTTCGAGTGCCCATGGGAATGGAATGTGGAAATCAACAAATGGAGGAAAAACCTGGACCCATATCGGCCTGGAAGAGAGCTATTTTATCCCTAAGATCGCTATCGACCATAAAAATCCGGACATAGTTTACGTAGCTGCAGAGGGAAAACTCTATGACAACAAAATGGACTGCCAGCGCGGGCTTTACAAGACAGTAGATGGAGGAAAGACCTGGGAGAAAGTACTCGATTTGAAAGACAGAGGTGTGGGAGATTTTATTTTCGACCCAAACAATTCAGACATCATCATTGCAGCAGCTTACAAAACATACAGAAGAACATGGACGTATATCGATCGCCAGGAAAATAATCACCTTTACAAATCCACTGACGGCGGAAAGACATGGAAGAAATTGACAGATGGGCTTCCAATGAATATCAAAAGTGGATGGAACGGGCTAACAATCTATGAGAAAAATCCGAATATCGTTTATACCCGCATAGATGAAGAAGTCAACCTTGGCTTAAGCGAAAGAGAAGGCGCTGCAATATTCAGAGAAGGCAGGGTTTTTAAAGATGGATATTATTTCAACAAATTAAAACCATTTAAAATTCATACTGAAATAAAAAAGCTAGTGAAGTTCGAAGAAATCAAAGCAAAAGACGAAAAAGAACTTGTCGAGAATTTAAATAAGCTTATAGCGGACAGTGAATTTCAAGAAGAATTGGGAATTGACCTGAAGGCATTCAACACTGCAGCAAGAAAAATCTATAAGAAAAATAAAGATATTATCCAGAGCATCGATGAGATCGAAAAAACATTAAAAAGAGAAGAAGAAAAGCCAGACCTTTACAAAGATATTAACAACCTAGTTCTTATCCTGCTGTTTACAGATTCTGAAGGAATAGAGATTGCAGACAATGTTTTCACAGTAAAAGATATTGATAAAGTCCACATTAATCCTGCATTCAAATCTCTCGTAAAATTTGATTCTAAAAAAATCAAAGATGAAAAAGAACTTGTTGAAAAAGTGAATGAATTTGTCAATGATAAAGCGCTCGTCATAAAACTCGGCATTAATCTCAAGCAATTCACCACAGCGGCAAAAAAGACTTACAAAGATAAAAAAGACATAACGGCCGAGATTAAAGATGCCAAGGATAAAATCGAGGAATTCGATGCAACTAAAGCAAGGTACCAGACAATAAACAGGTACATCCTCCAGGTAATATATGCCGATGTTCTAGCAATAATGGAGCCAGTGAAAAGATCAGGAATCATATACCGCTCTGAAGACCAGGGCGAAACCTGGAAAAGAATGACAGAATACAAGCTTGTTGGGGGAAGCGCTAATGTGAATGACATAGAGGCAGGCTATGCAGGAAGAATCGTTGTAGATCCTAATAATGATAAAACCCTATATTGTGTTGAAACCATTGTCAAAATTTCTAAGGATGGCGGAAAAACATTTAAAAATGCCGCATGGACAGGACGCAACAAGTGCCATGTTGATACACGAGGTCTATGGGTAGACCCTTTAAACTCCAATCATATTCTCAACGGCAACGACGGAGGAGCCAGTGAAACCTGGGACGGGGGAAAACACTGGTCCAAGAAAGAGACAATCAGCGCCCAGCAGTTTTATGATATATCCGTAGATAATGAAATGCCATACAATGTCATGGGTGGAACACAGGACAACGGATGCTGGATTGGTCCGTCAAGAAACAGGAACAGCTATGGTGTCTATCCTGCAGATTGGACATATCTTCCAACTGGAGATGGCTATTACGCCCTGAGGGACTGGTGGAATCCGGAATATATCTATTATGAGAGCCAGTTCGGCCGGTCAAGCCGAATGAATCTTAAAACCGGTGAAATAATCAGCCTTTCAAAAAGGAATAGTGCTGAAGAGAGGGCTGCCGGCAAAACACCCCAAAGGTATCAATGGGATTCCCCTATCGTCCTCTCTCCGCATAATCCGGGTATTGTCTACGTATGTTCCCAGCATGTACATATGTCAAGAAGCAGAGGGGATAAAGATACTTTTATTACAATAAGTCCTGATTTAAGCAAGAATAATAAAGAGAGGATAAAGTTTTCTAAAGAGACAAATCTCCAGTATGCCACCATTTATACATTTGCAGAATCCTCTATTAAACCTGGAGTATACTGGGCAGGTACAGATGATGGCAACTTGCAGCTAAGCACTGACGGCGGAAACAGTTGGAAGAATATCACTGCAAACTTTTATGACAAAAATGGAAAGTTAAAGAAAAATATTAAAGGCACGATAATTCCTTATGACCGCTGGGTCACAAAAGTAGAACCCTCCTCGCACGACTTAAATACATGCTATGTTACTTATTCTGGCTACAGAACACATAATGAAGACAACTCCTATATTTACGTAACACACGATATGGGCAAAACTTGGGAAGATCTAAGCTGCGGGATGATGAATCCAGTCAGAGACATAGAAGAAGATCCTGACAACCCCGATATTCTATACCTGGCTACAGACTACGGCCTGTTCGTTACGATTGATAAAGGTAAAAATTGGATCGAAATGTCCTCATCTGCCCCTGACGTCTTGATCATGGACCTTGATATCCAGAAGAGAGAACGAGACCTCGCCATAGGCACATATGGAAGAGGAATATACATTGCTGACATCTATCCATTCAAAGAATTCAAGGAAGAAATCTTTGCGAAAGATGCATATCTTTTTGATCTAAAGAGAACGATCAAATGGAACATGTTAGAAAGAAGAGGCCAGTCATACGGCGAATTTGCAAGGGTTCAAAATCCTCCCATCGAGTCTTTGATCTATTTCTATCTTAAAGAAGCGGCTAAATCGGTTAGTATACTTGTCAAAGACCTAGAAGGAAATCAAATTCAGGAAATTATAGGCGACATTGGAAAAGGCATTCATAAAGCTTCCTGGAATTTAAGGAAAAAGGCAGAAGCTCCAAGTCAGGAAAGACGTTACAGGAGATCTGCACCAATGATCGATGCGGGCGTATATAAAGTCTCACTCGTTGTTGATGGAAAGGAAGTAATGACAAAGAAGCTTAAAGTCGTCCAGGACCCAATACTTAACTGAATA